>JAEHJW020006326.1_pt1 | contig 21626 bp, 23 predicted proteins | sample 9271431 | NCBI WGS metagenome assembly JAEHJW02 | reverse complement strand
GGCCAGTTGCACCAAGGCCCACGCACAGGATGTCACGGTAACCAACGCTCAAACGATGCCTTCGCTGAGTTCCGGCCTGCAACAGATCTATGACGCGGCCACCAGCTCCACAAATTATGGCGTGGCCATCGGTGGCGGACGCAGCACCACCGGCCAAAAGAATGTGGCCTTTGCTGAACTGCTTTACAATTTCACGCCCAGCGTGGGCATGTTGATCGGTTACGATTATTTGTGGACGGGCAAACAGGCGGGCGTGCCGAGTCAGGCGAATTTGGTCAAGGGCGGTTTGAACCTTCAGGCAGATCTGCACCCGCTCAAGCAATATGGGTTCACCAATTTTACCGTGACGCCATTCGGGTTTGCGCTGGTGGCCAGCGGAAACGGCGGTGTGAGCGAGATCATGGGGGCAGGGTTCAAGACACAGATCTATACCTTCAAAGGATTCAACCTGAATGGCGGCGTGCTCTATGAGGATCGCACCGGCGCCGGATATTGGAACGGCCGCTATGTGGGCGGCTTCCTCGCCATCACCCGTGGTTTCTAAGTTTTTAATTCCGAGAAATTCCACCAAATGAAACGACAAAGCCAAAGACCAGACTCCGGGCCGGCCAGCGGTGAGGAAGTGCTTTGGTTGCCAAAGGACTGGCAGCAAGACGCGACGGGAAATAAGCCACTGATGGGAAATCCGACATCGCGCTTAATGGATAAATCTGGCCGGGCGTTTTTCGAATGAAGCAAGGATTCACAACTGAGCTGGTGGATATCCCGCTGCCGGATGGCAAGCATTGGATGATCTTCAAACCGCTCCGCTGGCAATGGAACGACGGCACCCTGGAAGAAGTGCCCAAGGGTTTTATCACCGATTACGCCAGCGTGCCGGATCTCAGTTTCTTGGCGGCAATGGCCATGCTGGTGGCTTTTGCGGCCAGCCATTGGTGGCCGGCCACGAGCGTGGGTCTGTTCTGGTTTGCCTGGGGGATTTGCGTTTTTGCCAAGCGCATTGATGACGATCCGCTCACCGACAAGGGCGCGGCTTTCCACGACAAGGATTATTTCGAGCGCAAAAAACCGCGCTATGTGGCCGATTGGCATTTGGTCATTCGGATGCGCGCCGTGGGCGTGGGCTGGTGGAAGTGTGTGCTCTATTGGTTCAATCTGCGTTTGTTTGGCTGGGTGGCTTGGTATTGGGGCGATCATGCGAAACGCGCCCGGATTGCCGATCAATTCAAGCTGCCAAACCCCCATATTCCAGGAATGCAATCAAACCAAAACCATGATTGAACCTACCAACATTCCGGTGGTCTTGGATCATGCCAGCCAGGCGGTGCAGGCGGGCAAATCGTTCTGGGCTGAGAATGGCACCGTCATTCTGGCGTTTACGCTGTGGCTGCGTTCGGAGCTGGCCAAGATCATTGAATTTATCGAAGCCCGTGGCGGACTGTTTTTAATGCTCCTCAAACTTTTTTGGAATCCGCCCTCCAAACCCATCGCTCCAGGCAAAGCCGATCAGGAACAACCATGAAACCTTACGGCGACATATTCAACGAAAACGGAACCCTGAATCTGGATTATATCCGCTGGCTCGTGAAGCTGTCCATTCAGCGCGGCTGGATTCGTCCGGGCAGAAAATTAAACGACTCAGAAATCGCAACCGCTCTGAAATGGAAAAACCATCATGCTGGCTGAAACTTTTGCCTCAAACATTAACTGGACGCTGATCTTCACCGCGCTCATGGCGGTGACCTCAGCCGGGATGTGGTGGGATGCGCGGCGCCAGAAGCCGGCGCCCACCCAGTTGGAACAGCCGGTGCAGATCCAGAAGGTTTTTCCGGCTGTCACCGTGGCGGAAATGCGCGATGCCATCGCCAAAACCAACGAGCGCATTGATCGCCAGCAGGAACAGATCGACAAGATCAACGAGATCATCCGCGTGGAGATCCCGCAAATGGAACGGAATATCACCGCCGCCGGCGAACAGCGCGTGGTCAAACTGCACGATCGCCTAAATGAAGTCCTGGCCGAAGTCAGTCGTCTTGAAGGCCGCATTGACGAGGCTTTAAAACACTCATGAAACCCGCTTTAAAAAGATTCATTTTGCTGGCGTTGCTTCAATGCGACGGGATGCCCATGCCTGAATCGGCGCTCATTCAGGCCGCCAAACAAATGACCCGCCCTGGCCAGCCAACTGATGGCGATGTGTTCGAAGCGCTCAAAGCCGTGGAAACGGATGGCTACGTCATTGGCGCCACGGATGACATCACTGGCCGCCAATGGACGCTCACCACCAAAGGCGTGCTCAAGGCGCGTCAATTGCAATGAACCATGAGCAAATCACGCGAATCCAAGCTGGACCAATACGCCGGAACTTTGGCGGATATGGAGGCCGAGAAAAAAACTCTGGCCGAGATGCTCGTCTGGCTGCGCGCCGAGGGCGTGACCTGCTCAGCCTCCACCTTGTCGCGCTATTTGGAATCCTTACGTTCAATGCGTTTGCAGGACAAATTGCTGGAACGGATTTCATCCGGGGCGCGGCAGGTGAAAGAACTGGAAGCGCAGTTTGCCGCCAATCCCGCGCCGGAACTGGACACGCTCATCAAACTGCATCGCGTGTTGATATTGCAGCTCACCACCCAAGCCCAGGCCGACCCCGAATTGATCAAGCTGGCCGATCAGCTTACCCGCACTGCCATGGAATTTGTCAGCGGCAAAACCAAGGCCGCCCAGAAGGATATGTCTTTGGATCTGGATCAACGCAAGGTGGCCTTGATGGAGAAAAAGGCCGCGGCATTCGACCAGGCGAAGGCAGTGATGGAATCCAAACTAACTCCCGAAGAGCAGAAGCAACGCCTGAAAGAAATTTTGAAATAATGGCTGCCACCAAACAGAAAGTCCGTCCACTGCGCGACAGCTCGGTTGCGACCCGGACGATTCCAGCGGCGAACATCTCGCCAAAGGATCTGCTATTTCCGTTGCAGCGAAAATATGTGGACGATCACAGCCAGTATAAAATTGCGGTGACCACCCGGCAATGGGGGAAGTCCACCTGCACTGCCGGCGAAACGGTTCATGACAGCTTGATTGATCCTGGCACTAAATGGGTGACCATGAGCGCGGGCGAGCGGCAAAGCCTGGAATGGCTATCGAAGGCCAAAGAATGGCAGACCGCTTACAATATGGTGATCAAGGATGTTGCTGAGGATCGCGGCGGTATTGCCGAAGGATTGCTCCGAAGTGCAGATATTCTTTTCGAAAATGGTTCGCGCATCATCGCCATCCCGGCAAATCCTCTCACGGCTCGTGGCTATTCCGCCAACGTCAATCTTGACGAGTTCGCCTACCATGAAGATCCGGACGCGATCTGGGCCGCGATGTTCCCGGCCACATCCAACAAGTTAGCCGGAACATTTCTCGACCGGTTCCGCGCTCTAATCAAGGGGGAAAGCACAGACATAAAACGGGATTTAAAGGTGCGAGTCGTTTCAACTTTCAATGGTCGTAACAACAAGTTTTTTACTCTTTGGGAGAAAGCCAAGGAAAACGGTTACTCAGCGCACAAGGTCACCATTCACGATGCGGTTGCCGATGGAATGCCATTGGATGCGGAAAAGCTCCGCCTAGCATTAGATGACGCAGATATCTGGGCACAAGAATACGAATGCGAACCGATGGACAGCAGCAGCGTGCTCCTGACCTATGAACTGATTGCCAAGTGCGAAAGTCCGGAAGCAACCACGCTGGTGTCGCCCGAATTTTGGGTGGGTGGATCTCGTGGCTCATTAGTCATGGGTTTGGATTTTGCCCGTAAACGCGATCTTTCGGTGGCGTGGACGGATGAACTGGTGGGAGATGTTTCGCAAGCGCGTGAAGTTTTAGAGATGCGGGCGATGAGCACACCGGATCAGATTGAGCTACTGCGACCTCGCATCAGGAAATGTAAGCGGGTTTGCGTGGACTATACCGGCCCCGGCGTTGGAATGGGCGATTACCTGGCGAAAGAATTTGGAGAATACAATCCAGATCGGCATCAGTTTGGAAAAATTGAACTCGTCACCTTTGGTAATGCGAACAAGGTAGAGATGTTTACCAAGCTGCGGATGGCTTTTGAGCAGGGAAAAACCCGTGTGCCCATCAATCGCGCCATTCGGGAGGATTTGCATTCCATGCAACGGGTAGTGAGTCCTCAGGGGAATATTACATACCGGGCTCCCCATACGGATGACGGCCATGCTGACCGCTGCACGGCCAAAGCTCTATCTGAAAAAGCCAGAACCCAAATGAGCGGACAAATCATCGCCGTTGTTGGATGAAAAACCGCGTCATGAATAACCACTTTAAACCATTTCAAAATTCCGGTTTCGGCTCCGTTGTGACGCGGACAGATCAAAAACGTCTCCTAGGCGCCTTTAAATCGGTTTTAAACGTATTCCCATTGGAGGTTCAACCATGAGTTCGGCGGCTGGCAAGTTCCTTTCTGAGACCGGTGGCCTGCCTCCCATCCGGAGCAAGGCGGCCATGTCGCCCAATGCGGCGGCATTTGTGGCCGGAACGGATATTGATCAGGAAGCTCAGGGTGCGAAATTGCTCAACCCTTATTCGCAATCCTCCTGGGTTTATTCCGCAATCAGCATCTTGGCGCAAAATGTGGCAAATATTCCGTTTCGCATCAGCCGCATGGGCGGCGGCAATGTGCGGAAAGTCCGTTCGCTGCGCAATTCAGCGGATCCCCGCCATCGGTCCATGGTTCGCCGGGCATTAAATCAGGACATAATTGATTCAGGTGATGTGGTGGATCTATTTCAACAGCCGCATCCCACCATGGATGCGAGCTTGTTCTGGGAAATGGTGGTGACCTGGTTTTGCATGCGCGGCGAGTTTTTCATTCTGCCGCTGGATACCGCCGACCAGCCGGTGGATTTGTCTGAGCGCAATCCCCGTGTGCAGCGCATGGTAACCTTGGACACCGGCCTGTTCTGGCATCATGTCATGGGCTATGAACTGGTAGCCTGGCGTTATACCGGATCGCCGCTGCTCACGCCCATTCCATCGGAATACCTGTCCCCCAGCGAGGTGGTTTACAGCCGGGCACCCAATCCATATTTATATTGGCGCGGCCTGAGTCCATTGGTGGTGGCCATGCTGTCGGCGCAAACGGATTATGCCGGGGGCCAGTTTCAAAAGGGATTGTGGGTGAACAACGCCGACACTGGCGTGATCGTCAGCACCGAACAGGTGCTGGATGAATCCCAGCGCAAAGCCATTGAAACGGCCCTGCGCGAACGCAAGCGCAAAGCCGGCACCGCTGATCGGCCCTTGTTCCTGTTTGGCGGGGCCAAGGTGGATAAACCCACATTGAGCCTGATGGACATGCAGTTTTTGGAGACACGCAAGTTTCTGCGTCAGGAAATCTTCTCGATTTTCAAAGTCCCGGAAAGCATCGCCGGTTTCACGGCGGATCTGAATGATGGCGGTGCAGGTGGATCATTGGACGCGGCCAAGATTCATTTTGTGGAATCCACCCTGGGCGCCTTGACGAACCGCATTGAAAACGCCGTTAACAAGATCGTGGCCACGTTTGGGGATGATTTGATTGGATGGTTCGATCTGGATTCACTGCCGATCATGCAGGCCGCCCGCCGTGCCCGCATTGATACGGCCACCAAGATGTTTGGCATAGGCATTCCGCTGAATGACATCAATGAAAATCTGGATCTCCGTCTGCCGGATTATCCTTGGGGCAAGAAAGGCTATCTGCCGTTTAATTTACAGGAAGCTGGCGCCGGTGCGGAGCCGCTTCCCGGCGAAGATCCTGATCCTGAACCGGAACCGGACAATGATCCGGATGACGCTGGTGAAACGGATGATGATGCCAGCGAGAAATCAAATCCTTTCCTGCGCTTTGGCAAGCTTTTGAAATCCATCAGCAATAGTCCGGTCCAGATTCGAAAGCCTGACACCAAGCTGATCTGGGAAAATCACGTTACTGCCCGTCGCAAACAAGTCCGCTTGTTCCAGGCCAAAACACGGAGCGTGCTCAATGAATATCGGGGCACCACGCTTTCCAAGCTGAATGAAGTTCATTTGGAGAAAGCGGCCGGACGCCTGGGCGAGATTCGCAGCCTGGTGGATTTGATTTTTGATCAGCATGGTTTTGGAACCGACCTGGCATCTGCACTCAAAGCGCCGATGCAATCCACGCTCAAGATGGCGACGGATGAATTGCTCAGTGAGATTGGCTCCAATGATCCCTGGGAATTGCCGCCCAAGAAAGTCACCGAATATCTGAACAGCCGCACGCAAATGGTGCAGGGCACCAGCCGCACGGTGCGGGATCAGCTCAACACCACGCTGGAGGAAGGGATTCAAAATGGCGAGACCACCGCCGAGCTGGCCGGCCGCGTCAAGCAGGTGTTCAACAAGCTCAGCGATGGTGAGGCCCGACGCATCGCCATGACAGAAACCAATAGCGCCTACAATTTCAGCCGGCATGAAACCATGCAGGAAGTTGGCATTGATTACAAAGCCTGGCTCAGCTCGCATGGTCCCACCGTGCGGCCAGCTCATGCCGCCGCTGAGGATTATTACATCGATGCGCCCATTCCGGTGGATGAACCGTTTTTAGTGGGCGGCGAAGAATTGATGTATCCCGGCGATCCGAACGGTTCCCCTGGCAACATTATCAACTGCCAATGCGTGCAGCTTGCGGCGCAGAAGCAAAGCGAGGATGCCAAAACCATGACCTTCAAAATTTATGGCGTTGGCCAAATGACCTTTCCAAAAGCATGAAAACTCTCGATCAACTCCAAAAAGAATTCAATCAACGCCTGGTCACCCTGAACACCGGCGCCATGGGTTTGCGCGGCGGATTGCACTTTGATGTCAAGGATGTGCCGGGCGAGTGCCCTTGCATGGACTTCATCGGCAGCGATGGCACCGTGGACCGCTACAACGAGGTGATCATGCCCGAGGCTTGGGGCGACATGAAAAACTTCAAGGCCAATCCAGTGATTCCGGATTGCCATAATTATGACTCCGTTGCCCGGATTTTGGGCCGAGCCATCAATGTGGGCGTGCAGGATGGCAAGCTTTGGAACCGCGTTGAATTCTGCCTGGATAATCCCATGGGCCAGCTCGCTTACAAAATGGCCAAAGGCGGTTTCATCAAATCGCAGAGCGTTGGCTTTATCCCCGAAGAGTGGACGAATGGCAACGGCAATGACCAGCCCTATCGCACTTACAGCAAATGCGAACTACTGGAGATCTCGCTGGTGGTGGTGCCCGCCAATCCCGGCGCCACGGTTGGGATGAAGTCTGCGCTCCAAGCCGGCGCGGTAACGGAAAAAGACATCATGGCCTGCGCTGATTTTCTGCGCGGCCTTTGTGGGTCACAACAATTTCGCAGTGAAGGATCTGGCACCTCGGCATGCGCGTCCGGTGCAGAACCAATCGACGCGCAACTGCTAAACCTCGCCCGTTCTCTCCGAGGTGTTCTGAGAGACATCTAATCGCAACCTTTAACACAAAAAATTATGACTGAACAACAGGTGAAAGAGTTTCAAACCATCCTTGATGAGTTGAAGGGACATGGCCCCATGTTCAAAGAATTGGTGGATCTCCAAAAATCTGAGGGCGGATTCGCCGCCATCAAGAAGCTCCCCGAATTACTCGCCAGCAGCGAGAAGCGCGTGGATGAAGTCTCTGGTCAGGTGAAGAAGCTCCAGAAAATGCTCGCCACCAACCAGCATTCCACCGGCGTTCGCTGGGTGGGCAACGTGCCTTTCGTCACTGATGACTGCGCCCGGGCGCTCTCCAGCGTTATGGCCCTGGAATGCCAGAAGCTCGGCATGCTCAGCCTTCTCAATAAGGACGTTAACACCCATGAACGATTGATGGCCCAGTCGCGCGAATATCTTGGTCTGCCGGCCGTAACCAAGGCATCGCCGCTCACCACCACGGAAATTCCCGTGCCAACCATCTATGTGCCGCAGATCATCGAGCTCGTCTTTGCGTATGGTGCGGCTCGCCAGTTCGGCACTGTATTCCCGCTGGGGGCCGGCACTGTCAAGCTGCCCCGCTTGAAAGCCGGGGAAGATGACTTCGGCTTCTTGGGCGTTGGCACGGGTGGTATGAGCCAGGCCATCGGCGAGAAGAAAGTCACCGCGGAACTCGTCACGTTCACCGCGAATAAGTTCGGTGGCCTCATCCGCATCCCCACGGAACTGGAAGAAGACACGTTCGTGCCGCTGGGTCAGTTCCTTGCCCGCTACGTGGCGCGCCAGTTGGCCAAGGGCGAAGACAAGACCCTCTTCCTGGGTGATGGCACTTCCACTTACGCCAACATCGTGGGCGTAAAGAAATATTGCGAGACCAACACCGGCTACCTCACGCAGTTAGCCTCCACCAAAACCAAACCGAGCGATGCCACCATTGCTGACTTTCGCGCCATGCGCGCCCAGGTCAGTGCCGCCGTCCTCGCCAACATGGCCGCCAACGGCCAGGCCAGCGCGGCGTATTACATGCACCCGACGATGGATTCGCTCCTTGTCACTTACAACACGATCAATAATCCGTTGATCTATGTGCGCCGCCCTGATGGTTCAGCCACGCTGGACGGCTTCCCAATCCATTGGATCGGCGTCAGCCAGGCATATCAGACCACGGCGGCAGCCAGCACGGCTCTGGCGTTCTTTGGTGACCTTTCCTACTGGTATCTCGGCGAGCGCGGATCTGTCCGTGTCGAGGTCAGCAAGGAGGTGTTCTTCGCCACCGACGAATTGGCCATGCGCGCCCTTGAGCGTATTGACGTGGAAAACATGGCGGTCGATGCCATGTCCTGCCTCGAAACTGCGGCTTCTTAAGTCGCAATTAAAACATGATTAAACAACCGCCAGCCGACCGGATGATCAAGCGTGATGATGCTTTGCAGCGTCCATCGGCTGGCGGCTTTCGATCCCAGCCCGTTCAAGCTCCCGCGCCATGTCCCGAAAAACCAAAAACGAAATCCAAGTTGGCGATCTCATCGAGATGATGCTGTTTGGCGAGAAGATCGCCTGTGTCGTCACGTCCACCGCCAACGGTGAGATCAAGGTGCGCCGTGTTTCCGGCCCTCAGTTTGTTGTCAGTCTCAAAGAAATTTCGCCCATCGAATAATCCATGAATGCTGGCTTATCAAACTTTGACACGCTGAAAAAGCATCTGCTGGCCGGATCAACGGCCAAGACGGATACGCGCTTTGACACCGCCATTCAGGCCATCGGCCTGGGCACGGCCGCTGCCATTGAGAATTTCTGCCAGCGCAAATTTTTCCGCTCGGGGGCGGATACGCAAATCATCGGCGCCGATCGCTGCCAATTCTTGCTTTCGCGGTTTCCCTTGGAAACGGTCACCGCCGTGGACCTCAAGCTGAGCGAGGCGGATGGTTGGGAGCCGGTGGATCTCGCCGATATTCAAACGATCGATCTGAAAAATGGCATTGTATATTTTCCGGATACGGCGGATCTCGGTCCTTACTACGGACAGGTGCGGATCACTTTTGCGGGCGGCTATTGGTGGGAAACCGCCGAGCCAGATGATGATTCCTATCCCACCGCGCCGCCAGCGGGTTCCAATGCGTTGCCGTCCGATCTTCAACTTGCCTGGCTGATGCAATGCGAAGTTATTTGGAGTAAACGCGACAAGCTCGGCTCTGGCCTCGTGGATGATCCCGATGCCAAATCTAAAATCTCCACCCTGGAACTCTCCCCGCTCGTGAAGCAAATGCTCGGGCAATTCGTTCGTTACAACCTGGTATGAGCGTTCAGATCAAAATTGAATTGACGCCAGCGGCGCAGAAGATTGTGGCCAATCTGCAAACGCTGCCGGCGCAAATCATGGCCGCCGTTGCCGGGGCCATGGACAAGGCCAACCAATTGGCCATTGCCGAGATTCAATGGGATCATCTCACGGGCCGTGGGCCATATCCGCCGGAACAGCACAAGCTCGGCATCGTAACGAATCGTTTGCGCGGTTCAGTGAATGCCAGCGCTGCCGAGGTCCAGGGCCAGCAGGTTGTCTCCGCGATCGGCTCCAATGTGGTCTATGCGAAGATTCACGAGTTTGGTGGGCGCATTAAAATTCAGGCGCGCAATGCCAAGGTGCGTTTGAAAACGGATGCCAGGGGCAATTTGATTCGGCAATTGGCCAATGCCAATTTGGCCATTTTCGCCCGTAAAACCCACAGGCGAGTCCGCGAAACGAATGTCACCATTCCCGCCTATGAAGTGATCATGCCCGAGCGTGCGCCTTTCCGCACGGGCATTGAGGAATCGCTGCCCACTTATAAAAAATTCGTTTCGGCCGGAATCGTGGAGGCCTGGAATCAAATGCAAAACTGATGAAAGCCGAAGACATCATTGATCGTTTGCCGAATGAACTGGCCGCACGGATTGAAAGCCATTCCTTTTTCGATGACATCCCGGTGGTGGTGGCCGAGGCCGGCAACATTGCGCTGGAATTGGAACGCAAGCAGGCGGTGATTACCGAAAAATCCGGCCATCGTGGCGTGGCGGTGATCGTGCTCCAATTGGTGGCGGATGATCCCATCAAGAATGTGCAATTTGGCCCGATGAGTTTGTTTCCCGCCATTCAGGTGGTGGAGAATGTGGAACTCAATAACGATGATAATGGCACCAAAAAATCGCACCGCAAGGTGGCCCGCAAGATTCGGGACGTGATTAAATACTGCGTTTTCAAGGGACTGGTGCAGGACATGAAGCCCGGCAAGCCTTGCATTGAACCGGTGGATGTTTCGGATCTCGGAAAAACCATCAAGGCCAGCCAGGTTAATTTCGAGTGCTTGGAGGTCAGTGGCGAAACGCAGCAACTCGTGCAGATACCTGTGTTCACGGCGCAAACCATCGATGGCGTTCCACAGATCGTGATCACCAGCGCCACGCCCGGCGCCGAGATCTGGTTCACCACCGATGATTCGTATCCGTATCCCGGCGACAAAGAAACTTTCCCTGGCAGCTCGGCGCAGCCATATAGCGATCCCATACCCGTTCCTACGGACGGATTCATCCTGCGCGCCTGCGCTTATCTGGACACCGATAGTTCCATCGCCAGTGGAATTGAACGCGCCACCATCACTGTAACCCTTTAACCAAGGAAAAATATGAGTCAAACCATCTACACCGGGCCTGCCAAAGCCTACATGAACAGCAAAGCGTTTCAGCCCCAATCCGAAAACGGCCAGTTAAGCGTGGCGATCGATGAGCGCACCACGCCTATCAGTAACGCCATGTTTGGCTACCAGGGCGAAGCCACTGAGGATGTGAATGCCAAAGTCTCGCTCGTGCCCTTTGACAGTTGGGATCTCATCTCCGTGCTATTTCCCGCCTTCCTGGGGGTGAGTGTGGGCACCACGACTGGTGCGCTGCTGATTGGCACGCGGGCGCATGATGCCGCTGCGGGGACTGCCAATGGCAACAACGCCGTAAAGGTTTGGACGCCCGATGGCCGGCTTTACAATTTTGTGCGCGGCGCCATCTCCAAACATCCCGAGATGTATTTCGGAACCGGCAAAGAATTATTCGGTTCTGTGGAAATCACTTGTCTCGGGGATGTCACCAAACGCCCCGGCGACAGCGGCTATTTGGTGGCCGGCTCTGCCATCACTGAAACGGGCGCTGCCGATCCCGGCGGTGTATTTTCGCTGGCGGATTTTGTCCGTGGCTACTGGACGGCCGCCTGGGGAGCCGCTGCTGGCTTTGGCGGCGACACGGGCGGTGCACCGATGGAATCCGAAGATTTTTGGACGCTGGTTCCTGAAGTAAAATACAACGCGCCAACGCAACAAAAGATCATTCGCCACATGCCGTTGGTGAGTGCTCGGTTCATGCTAAAAGGTCGTCTCATTGGACCGACTCATAGCCAGCTCATGGCCGCCGTGCTGAGCAAAGCATCGGGCTATCGGAACGCTTCTGGCGCGGCCGGCGCGGATCTGGTGCTCACTGGCCCGAATTCAAAGGAGGTCACCCTGAAGAATTGCGAGATTAAGGGCGCTGGCTTTCAGTTTGGCGGCACCACGCTAAACACGGGTGAATTCGGCTTCATCACCCAAACGGCTTACACCACTGGCGTGCCCGACCCTCAATTGATTTTCAGCGCTTAAACCTCGTTTAAAACGCATCATGCTCGTTGAATACAAACCTGTTGCTGGTGGAACTTATGCGCTGCTGTTTGATGAATCGGCGGGCGCTGGCAACGAGCGTTTCAATCCGCAGTTCCGCGATAATGTCATGAAGCCTGGTGGTTATGGCGCCGCCAGCTCTCCCAAGATTCCACTCAATAATACGCTGGGCACCATCACCTTTAAATGGAATGCCAATTATGACACGGCGGATCTCGCTAAGGCCAGCATTCGCGCATTGCGCGCCGCATTGAAAGGTGTGCCGGTTCATTTGCAAGTCACCCAGGGAACCGACGTGGATTATTACCCGAACGCAATTTTGAGTCAGAGCAGCCATGAGATTTATGGCCGCGAAGCCATCCATACTCTGACCTTTGAAACCGATGATGTAACCGCTACCGCCCCATGAAAATTCCCCATTTTATTTCAACCTGCCTTGCCATGCTGACAATGGCTTTGAGCTGCCAGGCCACTCAAGTCCTGTTCACCATGCAATCGCTCACAGGCCAAAACAATAACCGGCAGATATTGGTGCAGCCGGACCGGCCGCAAAATCCGCTGGTGATCGGGACCAACCTCATTCCGCTCTATGATTTCACCCTGCAACCCGTCGCCGGCCAGGTGCAGACAAACTTGGAACCCTGGGGCTATACCATCAAAGTCGATGGCTGGCCGCGCAGCGCGCACATCGTGGTGACAAACTCATCGGATGTGCTAAATGTCGCCACGCTGATTAATACCAACGCCTTCGCTCCAATTATTCTACAAATCACGCAAACCGGAGGTTCTGCCACCACCAATGCCAGTCTCTTGACCACCGGAACCGTGGCGGATTCGTTGCTTTCTGCGGCGGTCCAGGCCAGCCTGGCCCGAGCGAATGCGGCACTCACGAATGGAAATGCCTTCGATGCTGCCGGAACCGCTGCCAGCGAGTCGAATAAGGCCACAAACAATTTTACTGCCGATATGCTTCAGGCCGGCACCATACCAGACGCTCGCCTCAAAATCGGTTACGTCTCGGCCTTCCCTCAGACTAATTTTACCGCGCTTGCGCCATACGAAGCTTTTCCGCGCATGGACTTAGGCATAGACGGCAAGACCATTTACAAGAATTGGTATAGCTCCACAAACCACACAGGCACTAGCTCAATCCAATTCGCCCGATCAGACAATGGCGGACTTACTTGGACCACACCGTGGCTGGTCGTAAGCAACAACAATATTTCGAGTCGCTCATGTGATTACGGTATTATGCCATCTGGTTTGCATGTTCTGGCGGTCGGGCAATACAGCATGGCCGCTCTTTCGTGGACTAACTCTTACATTGTCACCTCGACAGATGCCACGAACTGGACGCAACGCGCCTCGATCAATCCGCCAACTAGTTTTAGCTACTTTGCACCCGCATCTGATGGAATCATTCAGGACGCCTCTGGACGCATCCACGCGCCGATGTATGCAGGCGTGACGGGCTATACCACCTCTTTATGGGATTGGTATTCGGATGATGCTGGCATCACGTGGCAGACTAATCTTGTTTTTGCGTCCACCAACGGTGACACCGAGCCGAGCATGGCAACGCAGGGCAGCGACATTGCGCTAGTTTCTCGCCGCATTCAAACGCATGATGCTGGTGGCACCAAGGATTTGTTTTGGAGCACAAATTACGGAGCGAGCTGGTTCGAGGTTGGGCGCATCACTGGCCCCGGAGTGACAACGAATATAACTTACAGCACCCCAGCGCAGATCAAGTTTTTCAACAGCGGGCAAGGAACTTACCTTGGGATGCTCTGGGGAAATCGCGAGGATGGAAACATCTACTTTGGCTCGGCTCTGGTGTCTGACGTTCTGAAAAGCCCGTCAATTCTCGCCACAAACGCTTACGTTGTCGGAATTGCGGGCGGCGGCGGTTATGTCCACGGCGTTCAGCTCAGCCCAAGCGGAGACATTCTTGCCACCTATTATTATTCGACTAACATATACGATAAATCCAACGCCGTCCTGCATTCAATTCGTTTCTCCCCTCGTCTTGGTGGGACAAATATCCAGGCAGCCGCGCTCGTTGGCACGATTCCGACCGCGAACATTCCGGCAATTCCCGACTCCCGTCTTAGCGCCAACGTGGCCATGCTATCCAATGTTCTTGTCAGTTTAACCATCAGCGGCGGATCGATCACCTTCACCACGAATAGCAGCGGCATCACTGGCGCGATCATTGTTACTGGGGGCGGATCGCCCACGAACTTTGATTCGATTTGGGCCGTGAACGGCTATTTCACCAACGGCTACTTCGGGAACATCTACATGAACTCAAATGGCGCGAGCATGATGTATGGCTACGACACCAATCGGAATCTGACCATTTTCATGGACGGAACAAACCGGGTGTTCTGGATCAGCAATAGCGTGACGCACGCTTACACGCAGATCACGCCTGATTGGATAGACACTCCCGGAATTTTTCACGGCAGCAGCACGGCTTGGATCGATGCTGGCAGTGCGACGCTTTATGGGTCAAACAACAGCAGCTACATTGATCCAAACCTTGGGAAGATCAATTATCAGAAGAGCGCATCCCCGCTTGGGACGCTGGATTTGAGCGTTGGAAGTTGGAATGAAGGAACCTTCCTAAATGTGAGCAATGGAACATGGATGGACATCTCAGGCCTGGCCGGATTGGACATCGTCAACAAGCTGCTCACTTACAGCACCGGAAATTATACATCCGTGGACTGGTATGGTCACACGCTGCAACATCACACCTACGTGCCATCGACGCAGGTCACCGATCTGAATTGGGAGAATCACACTTTCGGCGGAAATTGGGATGCATCCGGTTTGATGGCAACCAATGCCCCTACTGACACGAACGGCGTCGTCTCTGCTAGCACCGTTCACGGAATGATTTCGCGTGAAGCTAGCGTTGGGAGTGGAACGGTTACAAACTATATCCGTTATATGGGATCAGAAGGTTCATCATCTCCACGATTTTATGCGCCATGGTATATCAACGCTGCTGGAACTTTTGGAACCACATGGCCAACCTTTGGAAATATTGCCATGTATAAAGCGCCACCGGGGAGATACGTAATAGGGAAATTTATGACGTGCCAAGTTGGAAGCGGCACAAATAGCTGGTTCAGCGTTTATACGAACGGAGTCATTACCTCAATGACGAACAATATTGTTCCCAGTGACTCAGGCTTTTACTCAACGAACGATGTCACTCACCCTTTCACCTTAACCGGTGAAACAAATATCATTGCGGTCCAGTTTGGTTATTTCCCTTACAACAATTCAGGAGGTTCATCCGTCCTTGATTTAGGCTACATCCCAGAATGAAAACGCTGCTTCTATTTCTGGTCTTGATTTTGCCTTTTGAGGTTTTTGCTCAAACAGGGCCAGATCCATTCGCCACCTGGTTGCAAAGTTTGGACAGACCAGTTTTCAATCCGGCGAGCCGTTTAAAGCCGCTCACCTATACTGGCTGGAACTGGCAACTCTCGAATGCGGCGGTAACACTAGCCACAGACTATGGGTATGCAGCGCAAGCGCCCGCGCCTGTTCTTTACTTTATTGGTCTGAGCACGAATCCCGCATCCACGGTTTATGGCTTGGCTCAACATGCTTACGCGAACACCAATTTTATACTGTCCACCACAGTTATAAAGACACCGATCCTTGCTTATCTTCCCTCAATTTATGCTACGAACAATTCAGAAACCGGCACATGGTTCGGCAAGGGGTTCTATTGCACAAACTCGGCGGGCCAGTATTGCGACAACCAAGGCCGTTTTTCCGATAATGCCGTTTACTACGTTACCAATGGAGTGACGAATGGGAATTTTTCTCCAGTGCAAAGCCCATGCTTCCCAGACAGCGAAGCTCAACGATGGACGGATTGCCAGATACTTAGCTTAAAAATGTATGGCTCCAACTGTCCGTTTTCCATTATTGAAAACGACGGAGAGTGGGGAATGCCGGTTTACTCTGGTGGCAACTGGAAGGCTTTTTGGAGCGACCCACGGTTTATCTCAGCTATGAACGCGCTGGGAGTGTCCAATACCGTTCCACCAAGCTACAACGCTGATCCTAAGATATACGAGTATCTGTCTCAACAAAAGGCGCGAGAGCTGAATCAACTTGCGGACGGAATCCGAACCAACTTTCCGGGGAAATTTTATTTTTTTTACAATACCAGCTACGAGAAATTCAGGCTGAAAGGTTGGGGAGGTTATGGAAGCTCAATAACACTGGACGGAATGAACGGCGGAGACGGTTGGGATTCTGCTTTCATCGCCACTAACTTCGATTATCCAACGAGCGAAATTTATTATCACAATTCCAACTACGGCGCGACGAATCTTTGGTCAGGAAGCCCGATAGGCATCAATCCAAACGGAGGCGGTTTGCTTCTTCAACAGTTAAATTGGAAGGCGTGGAACATCACGCAGGGTAAGCCGCTGAGCTATGACTACATAACGTCTGGATGGACGAGCAGCGGAGTGGGAACAAACGCAACGGGAGGCGTTGGAATCTACCCTGATGATAAGTATGTCGGGATGCTGAAGTGTTTTTACAGCATGGGCATGGTCGGCGCGAACATGGGGTGGTATGGAAACGACGGCAGCACCAATTCAGGAAGCTGGAATTCTGCGAACTTTAACGCGCCTTTTTCCTTGGGAAACATTCCCGAGTGGATGACGCAGATGGTCATCGTTTCCCGTGTTCATGCCCAATTTAGCTGGCTTCAGGACTATCTGCTCAACGGTTCGCTGGTTCCGGGTCCATACACGAACGCCATGTCATGGGATTTAAACAATTACGATTTTGCGCCCGAAACCACCAACGGATCGGTGAATTTACCGGCAGGAATGATGATGGATAATACCGCACACGTATTTATCCGAAAAAAGAACGCCAGCAACGATTGGCTGCTGACCGCATGGACAAGCGCAGACACGAATGAATCTGTGACCGTCACGGTTCCAACATTGGGAACGGTCACGCTGAATGCTCGCACCAATGGAGCGGTTTATACGGCAACTTCTGTGTCAGATTTAACCCTGACTGATACGAACGGGCTAGCTCCAACCGAGTGGCGATCATCCGGCGGCACATCCCCAGCCGATCCGATTCAAGGCACCTATCGCCTGCGATACAGCGGGGGCGGGTCATGGTCAGGCACAAGCTGGCATTGAATTTATGAAAACGATTCTACCCCTAATCGCGGCAATCCTGGCAGCATCGTTTCTAGCCGGGTGCTGCACGTCGAAAACCATCACGCATTATCCAGACGGGCGCGTGGTAACAGAGAAGCATTTTGACTTTCACCCGTGAATTTCAACCATGTGCGACAACCAAACAAAACCCATGGACATACAACCTGAAATTGAACGACAAATGCACATCAAGCCTCTCCCGCAAATGCCGGAAAAAATAGAGGGCCATTTGACCCTGAAACAGATCGAAGACTTCAGGCCGGAAGATCGGCAGGTCCTGATTGCCATTTCGAAGCTTGAGCAGACCATACGCTGGAGCTATAAGGCAATGGCGATTGTCGTCGATCAGGCGCGGGCATCCGAGGCCGAGATGCTACAAAAGGTGACGGCGGCAAAAACTGTTTCCGTCTGGTTCTCCGGGCTTGTCATTGCCGCCATTGTCGGAGCCGTGGCGTTAAAGTATATTCACCCTTGATATGAGAGACATCACGGCAGAGCTGGTGCGCGACCTGCGATTGTTGAAACGGGACTCAGGCGAGGTCAGGACTTACCTCGTGATCGAAGACGACATCACCGATGCGCGATACATCGCGACGGTCCTTTCCGAGGACGGAAGCATTGCCGAGATATGCCGGACAGCCGATGAAGGAATCGACAAGATCAATCATGGCGGGTTCAGCAAGATATTTTTGGATCTGTCGTTTCCAATCGGAAATCAAGGCGTGGACGTGTTGCTGCATCTCCGGCAGATGGCATTCGGCATTCCGGTTGTCGTCGTTTCCGGCCACATTTCAAGGGAAGTCAGGCAGATGCTCGAAGGTATGAATTACACGGTTATTGACAAATTGCTCCCTGCTGTGAAATTCAGGGAAGAAATACTCAAAACAATCCTATGACAATGGACTTCTTAATCAAACTGAACGATCAGCTTTACGGATGCCCCGCCGGTGTGCTGGTTGCCATTCTCGCAATTGCAGCCGGTTATCTGCTTCGTGGGCTTTCGTTCGTGAACAATCAATACATCCCGCTGATTGTTGTCTGCCTCTGCACGGCTGGGTTCATGATGGCGGCACCGACAAGATCCGCTGATATGGCGCTAAGAATTTACCTTGCGCGAAACTTCATGATCGGGTTTATCATTGGCTTTGCTGCGTGGCAGTTCCACGCTCAAATACTGAAGCGATTGGTTGATCCAAAGCTTCTGAAAACGAAAACTGAACCAACACAGGAGAAAACAGAATGAAAAAAATCATCAGCATTGTCGCCGTTGCCTTTCTGGCTTTTGCGGCAATTCCGGCAAAAGCGCAGACGAACTCCCAAACGACGTTTATCAAACAACTCGGAGTGTGGATCACGAGCTATAACACAAACAATCCGTGGACCGACTGCCTCAGTTACGACACGGGCATTGCCACCACTACCGGCAAGAGCATTGCAGACCGGATGCAGATCATGGATAACATTGGCAATTTCGCTGTCGGCATTAACGGCGAATTTGTCGGCGTTGGATCGGCATTCAACAAGGCCAGCTTGGTAGGAAAGTGGTATTTGCTGAACAAATACGACTTCAAGATGGGGTTGACCGTCAGTGCCGGTTACGATTTTGGGGTTTCATCGGTGACGAAAAAGAACTGCATGGTGCTCAACCCAGGGCTCACGATGTCAAAGAAGATCACGGCGAACACGTTCGCAACTATGGACTACACCTACCCGATTGAAACGGTAGGCAAACCAAACACCATCTCGACGATCTACGTCGGGGCCGGATTCACGTTCTAAAGTTATGTCAGCCCGTCTCATCGCTGATGGAGATAGCTGGTTCGATTATCCTTGGTATCTTTCAACAGGGGGCGGTGTTCCTCGCCATCTGGAAAAGCTGCTAGGGATGGCCATTCCGAACTTTGCTCATCACGGCGATGGGACGCAGCAAATGCTTTCTCTTCCGCAACGCAAGCAACTTGAGGCGAACATTCCAAAGGCCGACATCCTGCTGTTCTCCGGTGGCGGAAACGACATTGCCGGGGACCAGTTCTGCATCTGGCTGAACGACAACAAAGACAACGATCCGATCAATGCAGTGGACTGGGAAAGACTTGGTGCGGCGCTCGACCTGACGATGGCGACTTACAATGATCTGGCGCTTATTCGCGACACAGTGAACCCGAACTGCTGGATTGTCACGCATGGATACGATTTTCCGCCGATAACCGGCAAGGGGATTTTCTGGCTTGGGCCTTGGCTGAAACCGTCGCTGGATTATTGCGGCTGGACTGACAGTTCGCATCAATATCAAATTGTCAGGGCGGTTCTTTCTGAGTTCAACCGGAGGCTGGCGAACTGGGGAGCCGAAAAACACATTCACGTTCCAACTCAAGGAACACTCTCTTTCGATGACTGGGGAAACGAAATTCACCCGAACCGCATCGGCTTTGACAAAATCGCCGCGAAGTTCTCCGCCGCAATCTCTCCAATCCTCTGAGCAAGACGAATTGGTCGTAAGAGTAACCTGCTCTGTTCTTAGGAAGGATGGACAGGTTGTTTTGTTTTCCGGAAAGGTCGAAGCGTGCGGCAGTATTCCAAGCAGACTGGAGATCCAGAGCCTTTTGATGGTCGCGCATAATTCCTTGCATCCGGCGGCTCCCTTGGTGGACAATAAACATGAGTAAAACCTATGGACATCAATAACGAGGCAATCATCAAGCTGCTTATCGACGTTGGCGTGACGAACGCTGGCCAGTTGGATGCGGTGAAAAGCAAGCTCGCGCAGATGGAAGAGCAGTCAAAAAACACATCCTCCGGAATGGGTGGACTCGCCACAGCGATACCGGATATGACTGCCAAGGTGGAGGCGTTTACGATCAAGACAGAGGCGGAATATCTGGCAGTGGTGAAAGCGCATGAGGCAATGAGAATGCGGATAACAGTCATGAAAGCCGCTGGGAAGCAAACCGCAGAGCTTGAAACATCGCTCGAAAGACTGTCGGCAGCACTATCTACGGAAAGAGCCTTAGTGATAGCTGAAAACATCGAAGAGAAGGCAGCAGCAGCAGCCAGTGCTGCAGCAGCAGAGGCCAAGGTTGCAGAAACCATCGCAACAAATGCAAACACGGCAGCGCACAAGGCAAACGCGGCAGCGCACGGGATGAGTTCAACCGCGATGCGCGAAGTGGTCGTGATTGCCCGCGAACTTGCCCGTGGAAATTTCAGCAGAATCCCCGGATCTGTTTCCGTTCTTGTGCAGAATCTCGGCATGTTGAAGTGGATATTGAATCCGGTGGTCATCTCGCTGGCAGGGTTTGGAACAGCCGCGTATTTCGTCTGGGAGCACTTCAAGAAGGTAAACGAAGAGCTGCAAAAAACCCTTGATACACTTGCTGAATCAGACTTCAAAGAGCACACGGAGAATGTTCGGGCCCTCAGAGATGTCTGGAAGCAAGGGGCTGACAGCATGGCGGCTTACGCTTCGGCGATGCAATCCATAGGTTTTGGGGATGATCCGATCAAGCGCAATATCGAAGCGATCAAGGCGAGGGATCAGATCGAATTTGAAGGCAGAAAGAAGATTCTCGAAACGATGCACAAGATCGAGGAAGGGCAGATCCGCATCAATGACGCAAACAATCCGGCGAAAACCAAGAAAGATCTTGAGGCATCGCAAAAGCGATACGAGCACATACTGCACGAGCTGAATGCGGGAGCCATAGGGAGGGGATCGAAATACACACAAGCCGAAATTGAAGAGCGAAAGAAAAATCAGGACGCACTGGATCGGGCAACCATCGCGGCGAATCAGAATTTCACCGCCATTGCCGCAAGAAAAAAAGTCAACGACACGGAAATTGATCGTCTGACCAAGGAAACAGAAAACCCTCCGCAATCAGAAATTGATAAACTTCCAGAAGGTGATCCTAGGAAAATAATGTCGAAGGGTCAGAAGGCATACGAGGAGGGGAGAAGGTCTCTTTTGGAAATATCAAAATTTAGGGATCAGATTAGAAGGGCGAGGCCGGACTTGCCGGAATACATGGTTAAGCATGTGAAGCAAATGCAGGATGAGGCTGAATCTAATGCGAGAAAAAAGACAGATCCTTATGAAGCTGCACAACGAGAGATGGAAGAAAAGAAAAAGCTGCTTGCCCAAAAGGAAGCACAGAGAGCACAGACGAAGCTTGATTACGACAGCGCAGAGGCAGCAAGGAACGCAGCCACGCAAGCCGGTAAATACAACGCTGAAAGGG
>JAEHJW020000056.1_pt3 | contig 21656 bp, 19 predicted proteins | sample 9271431 | NCBI WGS metagenome assembly JAEHJW02 | reverse complement strand
GGAAACACACTGAAGCGGAGCGTTCGAGGCGTTTCTGCCACAGACAGAACCCATTTCGGTCCCAATACAGAATCTTCGCGACGGTACGTCGACGGTTGCTGAAGGCGAACATGCGCCCCGTGAAGGGGCCCAGTTCGAACTCCCCGGACACCAGCACTGACAGACCGTCGATCGACTTGCGCACGCACACGCTTCCGACGGCGACATAGACAAGAACCGTTTCGGGTCCGAGCATCATCGGGTGCGCTCCTCGAGCACGTCGAGCAGGTCCGGAGCCTGACGGCGCGCGTGATCGACCAGGACGGCCTGGAGATCACCAACTACCAGAAGAACCCCATCGTGCTGTTCAGCCACGACCCGACCCTGTGGATCGGCCAGACGAAGCAACTCTTCCACGAGAAGGGCTGCAACGTGAACCGCTGGCTGGCCGACGTGCAGTTCGCGAGCAACGCGCTCGGCGACGAGTGCGAGCAGGGAGCCGCGGCGGGAATTCTCGTCGCCACGTCCATCGGCTTCAACCCGCTGGCAGAACCGCGCAAGCTGTCGGGGCAGCCTTCCGCAACGCAGGCGCCCGGGCAGCCGCAAGACTCGTTCAACGACGGCTTCTACTGGCCGCGGACCGAACTGGTCGAATGGTCGGTCGTCACCACGCCCGCGAACCTGGAGGCGCTCGGGGCCCGCGAGAAGGTGTCCGAGCAGCGGGACAACCTCCGCACCGCGGCGCTACACACGGTCGAGCGCATGGAAGCCGTGGGGTTGCGTGTCCCCGTGCTGCGAGCATTCGCCCTCGGGCGCGACTACACTGAACTGCTTCGCCGTCGTTCGTACCCTGGCGTGACGCTGCCGCAGTCGGCGACGGTCACTACCGCGTACCGAACGCTGGAAGCGGGGGACCTCGGCGCGGGCGGTGCAACCGTGGGCTCATCCACACCCGCATCTGGCAGTGGACCTGCCGAGACTGAATCCGCGAAGCCAGAGCACGAAGACGGCGTGATGGTGGCGCTGATGGTCCCCGCCGACGTGGCAAAGAAGATCGCAGTGCCAGGCGGAGAGAAGCCAGAAGACCTGCACTGCACGCTTGCCTACCTCGGGAAGGCGGGAGAACTTGGCGCCGACAAGATTCGCAAGGCAGGTGAGATCGTGCGCTCCGTCGCGAGCGAGCACCCCGCACTCACGGGGGCGATTGTCGGCACCGCCAGACTGTCGGGTGACGGTCACGACGTGGCGACCGCAATCGCGCATCTGCCGAGCCTGCCGAGTCTGCATGACGCTGTCCACAAGGCGTTTGCTGACGCGGAAATTACCAGCAGAAGTCCGGGTCATCTCGCCCACCATGTTGCGCTTGCGAACATCGAGCCGACGGCCAACTCTCCCGCGTCGCACATCGACCCTGTAGCAATGAAGATGCATCACCTGACGCTGATGGTCGGGGAGCAGACTCGCGCGCACTTTCCGCTGGGTGGGACGAAGCGCGCCGATGCCGCGTCCCCGTCGCGAAGAGTCGATCTCCTGGAGCGGATTGCCGTCGAGGTTTCCGAGCTCAGATCGGCCCTGCTGACGGCGCGCTCGTCGGACGTGGTTCACGGCGTCGTTCCTTACGACAAGACGCCGTGCGCGCCCATAGATACTCCCTGGGACGGCGACGGTGCACCAGGGGGCATGGCCATGCGCATGGCACTCGCGCATGGCACTCGCGCATGGCACTCGCGCCACGCGACCTGTGTCCCGCGACCGCGCGAGCGGAAACCCGAGTGGCGCCTCGGGTCCCGCTGCTGGGGTCGCCTGCGGCCTGCCCACGGCGCCTCGGGCTCGGGCTCCGCCCAGGCGCGGCGGGCCACGCCCGCCCAGGGGCTCCGCCCCTCCCACCCCGGGCCCGCCTCACGGCGCGCGGCCCTCGTCTTCGACGAGGGACCCGGCATCCCATTATTTTCTTCGTTTCCTTTGCCTCTTCGTTTCCTTTGCCTATTCGTTTTCTTTGGCCGCCCTGGGTAGAAATAAAATAATGCCTAGTCCCCGCCCAAGAATAAAAAAATAGGGGACCCCATAAAATAATAGCCCGAGGGACCCCCGTTTAAAAACGATTCTAAGGGCCCTACAATCGACTTACTTTGCAATCGGGTATCTCATACGAGAAAAAGATTCTAATCGATTCTAGGCCCCGTGGAACGCCTCTAAATGCATACCGCGAATCCACCAACCCAACAGGCATACAAAACAAGACTCTCCCCAGGCAGAATAAATAATATGTATAGCAGGTGCTGTACGACTAAGGTCTTAAAAATAATCAGATTGATTAAAAAATAATCCCCCGGAATAAAAATAATCGGTACGACTAAAGTCGTATACCGAATGCTATCGCCCGATTACTTATGCCCCGGATACCCGTGGATATGCTCCCCCGGCGGCCCCTCTGGGGGTCTATTCGGTACACTTTGTCTCTCTGCATGGTGAAAAACAACTCGAATGAAAAAGATTCAAGCGCCCTTTCGGAATCGTAGTGTTTATGCGGGTTCCCGGAAAGTGCTTTTTTCCAAAAGTGTAAAGAATCCATAAATGAAGGGTCATTTTTGCCGGAAACGAGAACGAATGAGAACGAACGCGAAACATAGGGATTTTCTCGGTTAGGTTTACCAAAAGGGTGGTATTTAGCCTCAAAACAAGGGAATTCGGGATGTCTGCTCAGACGGCTCCCAGGGGGCATTGATTGTGGGTCTTTGGTCGTAGTGCAAGTGCCGTACAGGAGCGGTATACTTGTTTAAACAGGGACCTACATACAAGAATGGAGCCACTTTGATGAGACAGGATCCTTTTGAAGGTAAGAAGCCTATGATTAACTCGATGAACATTGAGCCCCCGCATGACCTGGAGGGATGGGGGTCTGAGTACAGGGCCGGGTTCGAACAGGGTGTGGAATGGGCGATTGTTAATCTTTTGAATAGGACGGTAAAAGACAACTTTGCAGTCGGGGTCAGTTATGAGAATAAGGAAAGAGTAATCAGATTCTTTTCGATGCGGGGCAGGTTGACAGAGCTTCTCGCGGAGAGCGACGAGTCGGGGAAGTGTATTCTCGGGGTTATGTCCAAGGACGCCATGTTAGAAGGTCTTCTCAAGAAGCCGTAGGTCCCTTCTATGCCCCTATCTATGTATAGGGGCTTCTTATTCTATGTGTCTGGAGGAACGACGGGATGCTGTGCAACAGGGAACTATACTGTATTGTAACGTGCGATAACTGCGGGTATCAGGAGTTCTTTACTTCCCCGCAGGAAGCACAGGAGTTAGGAGGATGGGATTGCCGTCTGTGGGACGAGGAATACGGGCAACAAGACCATCTCTGTATAGCATGTAAAGAGACGATTCGAGACGGGATGTTGGAGGAGAAAGCATGAAATGCCCATTATGCGGTCTACCGAATAGCGGCGGTAAATCGGGTCTTATGGCTTATCATCCGTCATGCGCGGCTGTTCGTTGCTTTATGGAGATTGACGGTCCACATGTTCCAATGAGTCCTCCGCCAGTTGATTATCTAGAAGAGATGAAAAAGACCCATGTTTACGACGAAGCAAAAAAGGATTGGATCATAGTAAATGAGTGACAGAGCCATGAGTGGCAATAACGCGCCCCACGTACGGTTCGTGGAGTTCCCGGCTACTGGAAAGTCCGTGAAAGAATCCAAGATCAGTTCTGGCTACGCGAAGTTTGTCGAGACGGTGGATTCCAGGGAATCCACCTACTGGTTGGAATCGTTTCTCTGCGAACTGAACATCATCAGTGAAGACGGAGATATTCGCGGCTTGAGCCAGGAGCTTGTGAAGGTCATGCTCCCCGCCATGCAGCGGTTCGCCGAGACCGGGAAATTGTGGGAGTAGTAGAAGTGAGGAAGAAGATGAAAATCCTGTGTATGCTGTTCGGCCACGTCTGGACGAAGCGGACGTGGGAAAATCCGTACATCGAGTGCAAGCGATGTGGGGCAGAATATGATGGATAAAGAGGAGCCGTATCTCACTTGGTCCCTGGAGCCCCCAACGAGCCAGGAGCCTAGAGGCATTACGATGGCAGACATTGAGGCGGCGCACAAGTCTATCCGGCAATGTGGCTACCTGCCCGATCTAGAGATAGTGACTCGTGAGAAGTATATAAGAAAAGCACAAAACGAGATTGAGCAACTGTACAATAGGATAAAGAAAGAGGAAGAATATGGAACGAACGATGTATGTTGAATACAATGCTGGGAAACTGGTTGCCGTGGATATCGAGCCAACAGAAGATAAACTTAAAGATACTTGTATCCATGTTGTAGATATCTCAGACTTCGAGTCTTTTAGTGACGCTGTTAAGCGGGCTGCGGCAAGAAATAAGGCTATTGCCGATCACATGGATCTTTGTGAGCCTGTGGCAAGACGACAAATCGTTCATCCAAAGGGGCATCGGATCGTATATCATAATGACGATGGCTCTTATGTATACATGGAATATTATCTTCCGTGTGTCTGCCCTCGGATTATCATGGCAGTTGAACCCAAGGACAGGCTCAAAAGAGAGGAATAAATATAAGTCATTTGACTAGGCGGCGGTGTTAACGGCGTTTATTAACGCGGTTTAGCATATCTCTAATCTTATAAAGAGTAGAAAGCAAATAAATGATTATACTTCCATTGATTTTTGTGCTTATAACGTTAGCTATTGGTTTTATGATATTTGGATTGTTCACCGTGTCTCTTTCTATCGTGCTTGCTATCAATGCGGCTTGGGCCAAGTGGGGCCCCAAGATAGACGTTAGAGACTGCTTGAAAAAGGGTCGTACGCAATGAAAAAAACTAAAGGTAAAATAATCCTAGTCGGATGCGTGGCTACGAAACAAGAAATTCCATGTGCTGCAAAAGATATGTATATATCTCCTTTGTTTAAGAAGAGAAGGGCTTACGCGGAACAAGAAGTTAAAAATGGGAATGCAGCTTCATGGTTTATTGTATCTTCTTTGCATACTATTATAGATCCTGAAACGGTAATAGAACCGTATGATAAGACTATGAAGCATTGGGGGCAGGATTCTCTTTATTGGGCTAGGTGCGCTCTTACTAGCCTCGGTAATTTATGTTGCAAAGTATGGGGTACTCGGATATCTAATAAATCGTCTATTATAGACCATACCGAGATTGCGATGGACAATATTACTGTTGAGATACATGCGGGCGAAGATTATGTTAAACCTATACTGGCTGTTGCCGAAAGAGACAAGGAAAGATTTGTGTTTGAGTGGCCCGTTAAAGGGCTACAAATAGGACAATCTTTGAAATATTATGATGATTTGATAAATAGAAGGAAAAGCAAGCGAGGCAAATCTGGCGGATAGGACGAAGGTCGTATATCGAATGATATCCGGCTTTGCTATACTCTGTTCATCGAAGGGAAACACGGCATACGAAGGAGACTGGAATGACAAAGTTGGAGCGGTACAAGGACCAGTTGGAGTTCGTTCGTAAGAATGAGCAGGGGTATGATGAATACCGTAACAAGAAGGACGGGTATCTTCTTGTCCACATCCCCGCTATTACTGCCACTATCGGGACGGACCTCACGGACGGGGGAGTCCAAGACGAAGGCCCGCAGCATCAGGTAGAATTGGAAGATTACTTTATCGGAGTACACCCGATTACGGTCGCTCAATACCGGAGGTTCGTAGAAGAAACTGGATATCATGTTTCCGAGTTCTGCGCTGGTCTTCTAAAGAATATGGATATGCAAGATCATCCTATCACTTATGTATCGATCCCGGATTCGGTCGCATATCTGGTGTGGGCGGGTCTCCGGCTTCCTACCGAAGTGGAATGGGAACACGCGTATAGGGGCCCGAATAACAACGTGTTTCCTTGGGGTAACGAATGGGATTCTACCAAGTGCCACAATAGCGTGGATTCCGAGAAGACAGGAACTGCGGCCATTGGGTCTTATCCTAGCGGTGTATCGCATTATGGGGCCCACGATATGGCAGGGAACGTCTGGGAGTGGACTTCTACTGAATTCAAGAGTTATCCATATTCTCCCACGGATGGCCGGGAAGACTATATTAGGGATCTTATGGAGGCTACTGCTTCTGTTCCTTTCGAGGTGCTGTGATTGACAAAGAATAAGCGGGGAGTAACGTGCGGGAATGTTCTCCCCACCCCCTTGGGGGGCACTGTACTAGAATGTTCCCTACCTTACGACCACTTTGGGTTGCATAGGTGCAAGGTTGTTGACGGGCTCTCAGATTCGTATGTAACCTGGGGCCCTCCTGAACCGCCCATACCGGTAGCGTCATTTATAAGACGGGATAACGGGGAAATAACGTCGGTCTCTCCAATGTATTACAATCCATACCCGACTTCTTTTTGGGAGGTATAATGAAAATAGCCTGAGTAATCGGGCTATTTTTGTATTTCATTGTTGTACATCTAGAGGATCTATAGATATAGGATGGAATGAATTGGTATGTCTGACAATGCAATACAAGCATTAGCGATTAAGATTCTTGCCACGGTCTCTCAGAAGAGCGGTGTAGACGCTCGTCTTGTAGCCCCTCCTGAGTTGCAAGAGGCTGTCTGGAGACATTATTCCGACGCAGAAGACATTCTTCGGAACACTTGCCAGATTAGTTGCCAAGTAGACCGTATTTATGAGACTCACGACGGTCCCAAGGCAAAACCCAATACTTCAGTAGTTCCTGCCCATAAATTAAAGATGACCAATCGTATTATTAGATTCCAAAGAAAGATGGTATGGGACCCTCTGTTTAGAAACGGCGGGTTGTTCCTTGCGGACCATCAAATGGTACATTGGAAGGACGTTCCAATCGGGGGTCTTGTGGAGCATCTACCATTGCTTCCATTGCTATTGTCTGAGTGCGAATCGAATCGTAAGGTTGCTTCTTCTTTCTCTCTAGCCAAGGCCGCAGAGGCAGTAATAGGCGGAATAGACGTCCCATTGTTCAAACCTGCCCCTACCATGGTAGAGCCAATTGTTTCAGATATATCGCCGGGTTTGGAGATTCATGGTAGGGATTATAAATTCGATTTAAACGAAGATTCTGAAGATGACGATAGCGAGGACGAGGAAGACGATGACTCAGAAGAAGAGGAGTTGAAAACAGACTCACTTATAGATTCTGAAGACGCGGAGCCTGGGCGAGACGAGGACGAGATTCTTGGAGCGGGCAGCGGGATGGATATAGCGTCCATGATCAACAGTAAACCAGTTGCCTCTCTAGAGCCTGTCAATATAGATAAGCTTCCTCAGACTCCTCCTACGGTCGTGAAGCCGAGAAGGGGCAGAAAGAAAAAAGATGTTTGATAAGATAAAGTGCTTTCTTGGATTCCATAATTTTGCCTCAGACGGTGTATTGTACGATTGGTCCGAAGACGGCTCATTGTGTGTGTCTAGTAAACCTAGATTTGTATTCAGATGTACTCGTTGCGATGAGACGACTTTTAAATAAATGCCGTACTCTAAGAAACATAAAGAACCAGATAGGTCAAGGGACATTATACTGCCGTCTCCCCCCGGGGGTGGTTGGTCTTTTAAGCATCCAGACCCTGACAACATACATAGGTTGTTAAAGCGGTGGAACAATGGGCTGTCTATGTCCAAAGAGCAGATTATGGAACTTGAGCAATTGATAGCGGAGTGGATCATATATTATCAGTTGTTTGGGAATACCCGGCAAGCGGTGCTACTGTATAAAAAGCAAAGGACGTTCCGTCGGGAACTAAAGGAATGCAGCAATCAGATATCGACGCCGCAAGGTGTGCGCTATGTTCGTCAAATGAAACCCTCCCTCCGGGGAGCTACTCTTTGGTGATTGTAAAAGACGATGAATTCAAAGTCCATAAGAAGTGTGCGGAGTCTTGGAATTCTGCTCTTAGAATTCTATTTAATGGGACTCGTGGTATCAATGGATTGCCCCCATATATCTTCAAGGAATCGAGGCTACTGAAAGACCGATGATGACGCCATACAATTGTGTGATCTGCGGTAATCCTCTTGATCTGCGCAGGCCGGATACCGTATCTATTCCGAAGGCCCGGGCTCACGAATACTGTTTGAGAGGAGTAGACCCAGATGATCTTTCCGAAGACTTGCCCTGTTGCTCTTCGCGCTTGCTTGCTATTGGGATGGGCGGTTGTATTCTTGAACGCCGTTCTAGTATTCCGAATGACGAAGTATGGGTTTATTCTCCGGATGCATCAGAAATTGCAAGGTATAAGATTTTTCCGGCGGGGCCGGTCGTATACGAACCGGTTGGAACGATAAAGGTGCCCAAGTCTGAACTGCCCAAGGAAGAAGAGGGAGAGTTTGATGGTGCTGCAGGAGCCTGACCCTAAGAATAAGCAATTGTTTATTAGAATTACAGAGTCAGAATGGGATTCTGTAGTATCGGAGTCCAACGAAAAAGGAATTACAAAGTCAGAAGTAGTCCGTTCTAGAATCAGGAATGGGCCTGCTCCTAATATGAATGATATTGGTATTGTTATTCCTATTCGAACTATCTCGGCTATTCTCGGTCTACTCCAGGATATTGATTCTAGACTTTCATCGTTGCAAGGGCATTCGAATGACTGATAAGAATAAACGAGGATTGAACCCATTTGTTCTTGGGGCTTCCGTCTTTGCTGCGGGGCTATTTGCAGATAAGATTGTTAAATCTATTTCTATAGATAATGTTCGCAAAGCGGTTGGAGTCTGTGTAGACTTGCATTGGTATCTTACGCATTCTACAAAAGAGACTCCGTTTGAGAAGCCACAAAAAGACGAGGAAGAGCCTGTATTCCTTCCTGCCCCCGGATTCTCGGCAGAGGACGCAGTAGCGGTTCCTCCACCTCCCCCGGCTGTTTCACGTGGAACAACCGCCCCGATTGTCCGGTATGCCCCACAGGACGAATTGGATGACGAGGAACTGTTGGAACGGTTGAAGAGAGGCCAATCGGTTATCCCGGTCCCCACCAATCATTGGGAGATGTAAGATGAAGAAGCCCGCACGTTCCAAGCCTCGAGTAGTTGGGGACCTTCGGGCCCCCGTCAATGCATTTGAAGATGACGCGCAGCGGCAGATTGAGTATTTGTTCAGTCACGGGTATCGTGATTCGGAGATCCGAAAGAAGTTCATTAAATATTGCGGAGATAAAGGTCTCGGATGCCCTACAGATTCCGAGGTTGAGAATCGGATTGAGCAAGTAAAGAGGTCTTTTAGGGAACTTACCGGGTCTATTAAAAAGAAGTCCGGGGATTTTGCGTGGTCCGAACGCGCAAGACTTGTGCAGAGATCTAATATTAGAATCGAAAAGCTACTTGATGCTATGGAGGCAATGGGCACAAGTAGGGGCCCGGCAATGGATAAAGTGCTTAACGGTCTCCGGTCTGAGGACCAATGGCGGTCGAAACTTGCCACACAGATTGAAGAGGCAGGTAGTACAAACACGAAGGGGGCTAATCAGGTCGCATATGATCATGAAGTAAGCCGTGCTAATGGCCTGAAGACACTGGCTTTGGGGCCCGCAGAACCCTGCGATGAAGGGCCTGGGGATTCTTTCGAAGTCGATGATACATTGAGCGACGATTTGGTCCGTGCCGTAATCGATGAAGAAGGATAAATAAAGAGACAAGATATGAGCAAGGTTTCAAAGATATCTCCACTAGAAGCGGCGTGGAGAAGGTCAGATAATATATTTAATCCATTTCTATCGCCTGATAAAGATGAGGAAATTGTTTCGGGGTACCGCGCGGACTTTCCCAAATATGCGTCGCAGTTCTTGTGTATCGTAGATGACGATGGCCGTGTATCTAGATTGGACTTTACTCGTAAGAAGTGCCAATTAGTATTGCACGGAGTAGTTTGGAAACTGTATAAGAAACTCGGATATGTCCGAGTAATGGTTCCAAAGGCACGTCAGACCGGTGTTTCTACTTATGTGCAGGCGCTTGTAAATTGGAAAATGAGGCTGTGGAAGAACTCGTCTTGCCGTGCTATTTCAAACACGGGTGAAAATGCCTTTAAGATGTTGGAAATGGCTCGTATGTATCATTCCATGCTTCCCGAAGAGATACGACCCCCGCTTTTACAAAGAAACTTGAAAAGAATGGATTGGGGGAATCGGGACGAAAAGACGCGATACGAACATCCGGGCCTACGGTCCTCGCTGGAGATATCCACCGCAGGTAATCCGCATATTGGGCGTGGGTCTCACCATCAGTTTATTCATGCGACCGAAGTTGGGTCCTGGCCCAGGTCGGAAGAAGTGCTTCGGGCAATTGAACCGGCTCTACATGACTACGAACCTGATACATTTGGATTCCTTGAATCCACGTCCGAGGGAGACGAAGGTGGGTTCTATGACCGTGTTATGCGGGCTAGAGACCAATTGTCTATGGGGAGTGCCCCTGAATGGCATGTTGTGTTTCTTCCTGCGTGGCTTGAAGAGCGTTATTATGATTCGGTTACGGTAGAAGAGGCAGTAAAGATTGTACAGCAGGCGGACCCATACGAATTGGGACTTCTAAAGAAATTCAAGTATCTTAGTATTCCTATGCATGAGGTGGTTCCTGGGACCCCCCCTCCTGCATTGACCGATACCAAAAATCCGCCTCGCGGGGCCGGATACCTGTCCTGGAGGAGGAAAAAACTTGCAAGTGTCGGTGGAAACAAATCCGTCTTGGATAAGGAATATGCCGATACCTTGGAAGCATTTTTTGCTGCGACGGGCCAAACTCTCTTTGATAAAGCGTCTCTTATGCATTATCGTGGAAACACTATAATGAAGGGGATTGTAGGACGATTGGTTGTCCCTGAAAAGGGAAGTAATCTACAAAATAGGCCGTACTTTGTGGAAGACTCTTCGGGCCCATTGACAATCTGGGAGCCCCCGCAGCCGGGTCTTAGATACGGTATTGGGGCAGACGGTGCAATCGGGAAGAAGCCGGACCCTGATTTTGCGGATGATACAGCTTCTGAGAATATAAAAGAGGAAATGGGTGACTTCTGTGCCGCAGAAGTATTGAGTTGTTTCAACCATCAAGTCGCAGAGTATAATTCAAATGCGATTGACGCGAAGTCATTCGGGGACGAATTGTTCAATCTTGGGCTTTGGTACAATAGTTGCGTGATTATGCCCGAGACCGGCAACCAATCTGCAGGTTATGCAATTCTAGATCGTTTGATGGAATTGAAGTATCCGCATATTGGGCGTTGGGAGAAGCCCGATAGCATCAATCACCATTTGAAGATGGCGGCATACGGGTGGGAAGTTATGGATAAGGCGCAGCCATTGGACTCTAAAGTGCTGACGCCGAATGGGTGGAAGGCCCTGAGATACGTCGGTCATGGCGCAACAATCCGTGGTTTGCATAATTGGGTTACGGTTAGAGAAGTTATTGAGCACGGTATCCGGCAAGTATATAAAGTAACATTTTCTGACGGTACCGTTTGCAGAGTGTCTGCGGGGCATTTGTGGGAAGTCCATACTTCGGTGGGGTCTTGTGTTACTCCCACGAGTTCATTGTTGGAGACGGGGCTGCGGGATAGACACGGGTGGGTGTGGAGAATCCCGTCTATTGAAAAGCCTATTCCATATCCTGTGCCTGAGATAAACACTGAGTCTACTTCTTTTGTATATAACATAGGAAAGGAGCGGGCTATTTCCGAGGAGCCTATTCCTTCCAAATACAAATATTCGCCCGAGAGGGCACGTATAGCGATTCTCCGTGGGATAATGGATACTATCGGTTCCATTGCCCCCAGGGGGTATGCGTGTTGGGCCCTGACTGTTTCTAGAGAATTGGCCGAAGACGTCCAGGAGATTGTGCAATCGTTGGGCGGAGTTTCAAAGATTAAGAAGTTTAATACATATACAAGAGTTAGCGTCAATCTACCGGAGTCTATCTGCCCGTTCGGTAGTTCCTATTATAAAAAAGCGTGGATTGATGCATGGGCCAAACACAATAGTAAGCCCGAGAAAAAGAGACTCCGTAGATTCGAGAGATTTATTGTATCGATTGAAGAAGACGGTCTCGAAGAATGCCGATGCCTGAAAGTATCGAGTGAAGACGGCCTATATTTGACAGACGGGTATATTGTCACGCACAACACAAAGCAGACACTGATCGGCGATCTGCAGAGAGAAGTAATGCGTGGCGCAGACAGATTGTATACAAGGACAACAGTAGACGAATCTAAAATACCTAAATTAAAGATTCGTTCGATGGAACTCCTCCGGCAATTGCAGACATTCGCGCATCTTAGCGGCGGTGCAATCGGCGCTAAGGGCGGTAGTAATGATGACTTGGTAATCGCATTTGGGCTATCTTATATTGCAGTACGGCAGGGTGGTGGCCTTGTTTCACCCGACGCTCTGGTAGAGCAGTCTATCGTGGAATACACAGACGAACAGATGTCTGATGAAGAAATTCCCGGGTTTTGGGAGATATAGGAGACTATTGAGATGGGCATTGATGTAAAAGTAAACCGGGTTAAACTGTTGGACGCTTTGAATAGGGTAAGCGGGTCTGTAAATGATAAAAGTAAATTACCTATTCTTTCCCATGTTTTGTTAGACGTATATACAGCTAGCGATGGCAACGAGTATCTTGTATTGTCCGGGACTAATCTGGACTCATTTACACAAGTTAAAGTACCAATACTTGGGTCTAACGAACACGGTAAAACCACAGTATCGTTAAAGAATCTTATTGACGTAGTAAAAAAATCCAGTGGGGAGGACATTTCTTTAATAGAGGGGCATTCGGAACTTCGGGTGCATTCGAAAAGGTCTCAATTCTCATTGCCGTCTGTTTCTTCAGACGCGTTCCCAGAATTTCCGATGTCTCAGACCTCCAAGTCCGTCACTGTAGACGCTCAAGACCTTTCTAAATTGATTGATAGTGTGTCTTCTTTTATTGCGAGGCCGGCTGAGACTAGAGAGGTACTTAAGGCAGTACAGCTTCATTTTGAGCCTGGGTTGATAATTGCAAGAGGGACTGACGGTCGCATTGCGGTTTTCCGAGAAAAGCCGTCCGATGTTGAGACTTCTACGGGAGGGTCTCATGATATTCTGATATCTAAAGAGGGTGTAACAGCACTTAGAAAACTTATAAAAAACGATACTGGCAAAGTAAATATCGAATATACAGGTAGGAAGGTCTATTTTGATACCGCCACTGGCTCCGTTGGTTCCAAGGTACCGGAAGGTAATTTTCCGAGTTTTAATAATTTATTTACGGACACTCCTGGCACTCTCGCGATTGTAAATAAGGGTCAATTTTTGGACGCCGTTAGGCGCGCATTGCCTTTCGCGAAAGACCGCGAGAACCCTTATCTACTCCAGTTCCAGTTGTATATGGAGCCTGATAAACTTCTTATTCATGCCGGGACGGCCTTTCTAGGGCAAACCACTGAAGAAGTTCCTATTCATTTGAAGGGTCCCGGCGGCCCTATTGCATTCGATGGAAGGTACCTAGAAAAGATACTTTCAGAAGCCCCCGGAGACAATATAGAATTTCATAGTAAGGGGCGTTTAAATATCGCTAAATTTGTAGGAGAAGGCCCTTCGCCCACTTCGTATTTACTTATGCCTGTTAAAATAGAATCGAATAAGATTTGGGACCCGCATGAAAATGTAGAAGAAACCCCAGAGGCCGCCAATAAATCAATTAAAGATACGTTTTCTATATCGATATCGAGAGACGCATTGGAAAAGGGGTTGAACGAAGTTTCCAGGTCCGTATCCCCCCGGGGGCAGGGACCATTTTCCGAAGTTCTCATAAAGGCCGGTGGTGGCAACGTTTTTTTTACGGGTACTAATTCTATGTTTGGAGACGGCCAATCCGGAAATTCTTCTACGTTCACCTCGCCAGCGTCCGTAAAAAAAGAAGGGTCTATTCTAGTAAACTTAAAGACGCTGAAAAACCTGTCTGATAATATCCCAAAAGGTACTGATAATATTACTATCACAGGCAACAGCGAAAATAGAATTAAAATAAAAGGAGACGGCATAAATTCTGATCTGGCGGGATCGGATGCTTCCAATTTTCCGAGCACTCCCACTATCACAGACATGTATGGCCCGGAAATTAAATCGTCAGATTTGCTTGACATGATAAAGCATGTTTCCCCATATATGGAGGGTTCAGATTATTCGGGCAAGTTGCGGCTTAATGCAATTAAATTATCTATTGGACGCGACGGTATTGACCTGATAGCGTCTAATAGTAAAAATATTGGGTATATAAAAAAGCCGGTTGAATCGTCTCCTGCTCAATGGCCTGATACTACGTTATTGATTGATAGGTCTAATATACCCGCATTGACAAAAATGCTTGCGTCAAACCCTGGCCGTATACGAATTGTGGTAGACGGGCCGGAGCCTGTAGGCCGGGGCGCCGGGGACAAGACAAAAATAGTCCATTTTATTTCCGAGGACGCCGGTTCTGTTTTTTCTACTACAGCAGAATCCGATAACTACCCGGACATTAAGAATTTTATCGACAGTCCAGCGGCTACTTCGGCGAACCTGCCTACTGAGGACCTTTCTAAGGCCCTACACGGTTTGGAACGTCACGCTGAGCGTTTTACTAAAGAAATTGTTAATAGCAGTGGCAACAAAACTTACGTGGAAGATATGTCTCAACCGGGCTCTGCAGTATTCAAGTTCGGTTCCGACGGGCACCTTAGAATAAATGCTTCTAATGGAGAGAGCAGCTCAGAGGCTTCAGTTCCTATCAAGTTCGACGGCCCAGATATAACACTTAAATTGCTTCTAGGTCCAATCATGAGGGCTCTGGATACATCTAGAAGCCCGGTAACTAGCCTGTCTTTTAGCGACAATGGGCTACTTATTAAAATGCATCCCGAAGGGGATAAAAGCAAAGTAACGTTGTTTACTCCGGCGTTTTCGAGAGACTACCCGTCATTGGAGAAACAGCTAGCCGGAAATAGGCAGAGAACTTCACCGGCCATCCCCGGCGCCCCGTCGGACTCCGCAAATACGCCCGACGTGGCCGCCCCTCCGTCACCGGATATGCCCGGGTCTTTGTCTTCCTACGATATGATTCCGTCTGACAAGTGGTCTTTGTTGAAGAGATACTTGGCGATATACGGGGCAAAAAATAATCCGTATAGGGGTACCGAGGTAGCGGAGCTACTTCGCAAAGGTTTTGAAAAACTAGGCCCGCACCCCCAGGTCTCCGAAGTAGAATCTGTGATGGGCCGTCTGATGCGGAAGAATGGATATATTGTAGGGGAAAGAGGTAACAGAGAACTTTTCGAAGGTATAAAAAAAATTGTACCTCTCCCGGAATTGTCACATATAAAAGACACCCCAGGGGCACTACCAGACAAGCTAACATTTATGAGCCCCATAGACGAAGATGGCCCGGTCACTAGAGAAGAATTAGATAATTTTTTGAGACGTCTTAATAGCTATTATGACGCGTCTAAGCGCGGTTATGACATTGATAATAAAATGAAAGAACACGCATTTGAGACTGCCATAAACGCTATTAAGAAGCTATCAGATACACCAAATATAAGCGAACTTCAAAACATTATTGAAGATTTATCTGGTAAGCTATCGTCTACATCCGATATTAGAAGTCTGAATGATGATTTTAATAAATCATTTGGTCCCGCCATTCACAGGGCGATAGCGGCGGCAATCCCTCCGGCCCCTCCGGCCCCTCCGCCGGCCCCTGGCTATGACAGTAGTGATTATAATTACAAAGTAGTCACGCCGGAGGGTTATTTTGGCGTCCCTGACTTTACTTCTAAGATAGTCCCTCCTAACGTATTAAAGTTGATTACAGAACTTTTACGATATAATGTGAATAAGAAAAGCGAGGTTGCAAAGGCCAATGTCGGCCAAGCGGCGTTCTCTCAGGACCCTACGCCTGTTTATGAACTGGCCGGAATCCTTTCTAAAGCCTATAGCGAGTACCCTCCTGGTAGCGGATTAGACGCTAATAGGTTTCGTACTAAGAAACAAATATCGGGCATCCTGCAGGCGATCTCGGAAGGAGCCGAGCCAAGGACTGATACATTGCGGCAAGACGCAATGATGGACCCTACAGAATTGAAGATTCTAAGAGCGGTCCTTCAAGGCCACCCTAGTATCTATGAATCCCCGGGTTTGGCATCTATAGTAAACAAGGTTATGTCCGGGGACGAGGTTCCAGTAAGCGACGCCGTTCTACTGTCTAGTTACATGAATAGTCGTAGATATTCGAGGGACCTCTACAAGAATGGTCAATACTACGAAGACTTGCTTATGCCCACGTCTATGGAGCGGTATAGACGGCCGGAACCGGTAGAAGAGCCACCTCCGTCTACATTGTTTTCGGAACCTGCCCCGGAGGACCCGCTTGCTTTCTTTGGGCTAGAGCATCTCCCGGATACGAAAGTTCCTGCTGTTATTGCGAATATGATGGGGGACATTCTTTCGGAGTATGAAAAAGTTACCCCTGTAACAAATGTAGCGGACTTCCGAGAGTTGCATCGTTACCTTTCCACCATGCAAGAACCTAAGCAGGCACCGGGGCCCGGGGAAAAAGGGCTAGACCTGAGTAATCGGAAGATATCTAAAGATATTGTATCTATACTAAAAAAAGAAAAGGCGTATTTTGAAGGTATTGAAGGGCCCGACGCTTCATCCGACGACATAAACAATTCGAAGCGTTTCTCGGGCGCTGTGCAGGAAATACGAGACCTGTTTAATTTCGCAGCGAATAGAACTGAACCTATTACCGGGACCTTCGGAAGCGACGCAAAGATAGACCCGTTTGAATTGGGCCTATTAAAAAAGTTTTTGGAGAAAGAACGATATCTAAAAAAGGACCAGCGGCTATCTGAAACTAAGCCAGTCGTAGACCGTATTCTAAAAAAAATTAACGATTTAGGCCCGGACCCGTTACTTAGAGACGTTTTGGATGTTATAGGTGATACCCGTGTGCTAGCGGATTCCCCCCGGGGTATTGCGCCAATGGAGTATATTAAAAGAATTCTTCGTACATCGTACATTAGACGATATACAAAAAAACCTCTTACTCAAGAAACCCCCGAGAGCCCTGTAGAGTCCCCCAATCAGAGCGAGTTACTTAAGTCAAGGAATGCATTGGGGGAACTCCCTCCTGGCGAATCATTAAGTCTTAATGCAGTCCGTAATCTTATAGAGTATTTCAAAGGTAAGCAGCAGTATTATGACCAAGTAGGAGTAACGAAGAATTCAGTGGAGTATCGGAGCAAGATTCTGCACTCTGTTTATAGAATCGTGGACGAGCAGCGGGCAGGTCATTATAACAACGTTATAAATATAGTAAACGAGTTAGTGTCCTACCTCGAAGATAATGGCGATGCCGGCAGATTCGGTAAAAAATATAAGTTTTCAAGACCCGAGTTCTTGGCAGCGTTAACACGGGGTAGCGAAACTCCCGGTGCCGATGAATCGATAAAACCCGGCGATACTCGGCCAAACTTCTTTTCTACAATAACCGGGGATGCTGCGGACCGGTTGGGCGCCCTGTATGACAACGTTATAAAAGTAGCAAAAGAGCATGAAATACGATTTAGCGGTAAGCAGATACCGGCTGAGTGGTCTTACCTAAAGCACACCGGAGTCCGAGAGCTTCCCAAGAAATTTGCTGACGTTATGTACGAACTAGAGGACGTACTGGACTCTATAGTTGATACGCCAGAATTCAAAAAAACATTCGCATCGAATTTACATAGTGCCTTTAAAGGCGCTAAACATACGAGTGATTTAGAGGACGTTAGCCGTTTTTATGAAGCGGTTCTCCATACTTTTATAACTCCAAGTCCATTGAATCCAACCGCCAGGGGTACAATATATGAGTTACTAAAACAGCGGTACCCATTCGACCAGGACCCGGGCAACCCAGAAATTTTCGGGGACTACGGGGACGGTGGCCCTTTTTCTAATGTATTAATGCTAAAATATCTGTATCCTTTTATCATGAAAAGAGGGATAAAGGAATACGAGAAAAGACGAGTCGATGAGCACCTCCCTAAAATTGAAGGCGACTATGGAGATTTTAGTAAAGTCCGTCAAAGAATTGAATCTGAGTATCCTAGAAAACCTGAATATATAACTCCAGATTCTCCTATCCCGGAGTATATATGGAGACAGATGCGGTCTTCTTTGGACAAACTTGTTGAGGACATTCCTAGCGCTTCTAATAATAAAGATGTTTTTGATACCGCTGTTTTAGATTTACAATCAGAATTCGATAAACTAGGCGCTAATTCTACCCCTTCTGTACGTGACATACAAGAAGCAATATATAAAATTGCTACTCGGCATCCGGATATCAAATATTATAATGGTGATTTTAGGAGTCATTTTGAGACTTTTATAAACCCCGTGATTATGCGAATGCCGGGTTCCAGTATGATAAAGCGTGATCTTAAAACCCCGCTGATTACGCCCGTTGCTCAACAAGAACGGCCAAAAGAAGAGAAGCCCCCTCAAGAGGCGAATATTGCTGAAAAGACTGACTCAAACGCACCTTCTGAGTCCGCACCTCCGGCAGTACAAGCCCCTTCACAGCCGCCTCCTGCTTCAGTACCAATGGCCACGACACCAGCCCATACGAAAACTCCGATAGATAATGAGGATAATATGGCTAATACTCCAAATACCCCTACACCGGGGGACGTACTCCCCGAGGACTGGCAAGGTCTGCTTAATTATGTTGGCAATATTCAGAAAGGGGCAAAAGACGCCGGAGATGTTGGTCTATTTAATGCTGCCACCGGCGCACTTGATGAACTGAACGGTCTCGACAGCCCGGCTAGACTTGAGGATGTAGCCCATATTCTGGAATATTTTATTGATAAGATTCCAGACAAGGTGGACCAGGAAAAGTCACAGGTTGACATTGAAGGTATTCTAGAGAACTCTTTTAAATTTATGGGGGGAGACTCTAGCACTCCTGCTCCTTCGGCTCCTGCTGCCGCCGCCCCGGTGGTCCCGGCTCCGCCGACAGCCGCTCAGACGGCTATTCAAAACATTGCCGGGGCTTCACCGCCGGACCCATTGGCACAGATTGCTAAAGCAGTACAAGCCCCTTCACAGCCGCCTCCTGCTTCAGTACCAATGGCCACGACCCCTTCGGCAGGCCCTGCAACAGCGGCGACAGTGCCCACTCCTGCGGTCTCTACTGCCGCAGTTCCTGCTGCACCCCCGGTTGGGCCAGCCCCTCCTGCGTCTGCCCCCAAGCCTACTTCTGCTCCTCCCCCTGCTGACGCAGCTAAAGCCATGCCAGCGGCGGTCCCGGCTGCTGCTCAACAGAATAAAAAAGCACTTGAAATTCTAGCAAAAAGTAATAGTAATCAGGATATCCTTACTAAGATGGCAAAGGACATGGCTAAGAAGGAGTCCGGTCCGAAGCCAAAGGCTCCCGCTTCGCCGCAGGCAAAAGCCCCCGAAAAAAGCCCTGTAGAACCGGCTCCCCCTGCTAAGCCGACGGCCCCCTCTACGCCTCCGCCTCCCCCCAATCAACCCTCGGCAGAACAGGCCGCGACCCCGGCACCGGCTCCTCCGGCCCCGGCACCGGCTCCTCCGGCCCCGACACCGGCTCCTAGTCAACCTTCATTGTTTGAAGATGCAATGAAAATAATGCAGGGAGAGACAAACCCAGATTCTGCTCTTTCTAAGCTATCTGAATTTTTAAATGCACAGGCCCCAGAAGCGCCAATTACAAACCCATCTCGTTCGAATTTGTTGGATATCAGGCAGGGTGCCCCCGCAGGACTTAAATCTATTTATCCCTATCAGACCTCCGATATTTATGCTAGAGAGGCTAGTATGCCCCTTCCGTCTCTAGATAGAGATACGGTTGCAAAGGGCCTTAATTTGCCCCCGGAAGACCCACGGGTAACTAATCAAATAGCTATAAATGCAGCAGAGATAAAAGCTAGAAATGCCGCTATGCCCGGCGACATCGATATTCTTGGCAGAGTGGCTAGGAGTCTGGGCGAGCGTAAAAAACCATTTGTGCCTATTAGGAAAAAAGAAGGACGTCCCTTGGTCAACGGGGAGCGACTACCATTGGGTGAGAATGAGGGGGCCCCTTCTAAGCCGGGTGAGCCATATAGTATCTATACAGAGCCCAAGACTCCCATAGGCCGTGCCGTAATGAATCGGCTATATGGGATGGCTGGTGTGCCCGTACAAGGAGAAGTACAGGCCCCTATCTCCCCGTTGGAGGAGGCAGGCCCGGCTGCGGCCCTTGGGGGATTCCAGAGCGCCGGAGAAGCGTATGCCAATAACCAAAGCATCGGGGACATACTCCTAAATGCATTGAAGGGGGGCGCTATCGGGGGAACTCTTGGTGCAATCGGGTCTAAGGTCCCCGGTATCGCAACTCCTCTGATGGGTATGCTAACAGGGAGACAAATCGGTGGAGAACTTCAACAACTATTCGGTAATCCAAATAATCAGCATCCAGTAGCCGGAGGTCTTCTCGGCGGTGGTTTGGGACTCGGAGGGACTATCGCGGCTCTCCGCTATCTGTCTACGCAAGGGGCACTCCCTCTCGCAGAGAGTCTGGGTGAGGTAGGCGCAGGTACAATTGCAAGTGCTGCTACTGCCCCCCTTATCGGTGGTACAATGGCAGGCAATGCAATTGAACCCTGGATCCGGTCTAGCACAATCCGGGATATTGAAGGGCGTCCTCAGACTCTCGGGGATTATTTGAATCCTGCCGGTTGGGTCGGTGCTGCGGTGGGAACCGCTAATGCCATGGCTGGCGGTAATATGCAGCCAAGTCAGGAAGACATAATGGGGACGCTATCTAATATCCCCAGGGGCTATCCCAGAGAAGCCGCAACACAGAGCCTTAGCCAAATCTTGAAGTCTAAGAATCCAACAGATATTGCTACTGCAAGACGGAATCTTGTTAATGCGGGATTTGATGACCCAACTATTCTTTCTATGTTTGCTCAAGCATCTAGAATGGCCGGTGTAAACAACCCATATAAGGGCTTTAAGATGCACCAGCAGCAGCAGCAGCCACTTAATTTGGCTAATCCGGTAAGTAGTAATGCTCCTTCAAGAACTTCTCCGGCTATTACAGGAGAAGGCGGTAGGGTAGAGGCGCCAACGGAATTGCCGGGGCTCGAACAACCTCTGCCTGGACCAATCGCAGATATCTCTGCCTTCCATCACGATTTGATGCAAAGAATTGCAAATGCTCCTTCTTCTGCCCTGCCAATCCCAAATAATACGTCACATACCCCGGTTCCCGGGCTGCTAAGTAGGGGTCTTTCTGAGGTGGAGAGTCTGGGAAAGGGCATTGAAAATTACAGTGGCAATATTGGCTCGTATGCGGTGCATGGTTTGTCTAACTTCCAGAATGCGGGCGGAGATTATCTTAGTCATCTAGCTTCAAATATCTCGAATGGCGCTAGATATGTCGGTAATATGGGCGCTCAGGGAATACGGGGCCTCGGGCAAGGTATTTCCAAAGGGCTTGGGTATATAGGGTCCGCTGACGCTCAGGGAATACGGGGCCTCGGGCAAGGTATTTCCAAAGGGCTTGGGTATATAGGGTCCGCTGACGCTCAGGGAATACGGGGCCTCGGGCAAGGTATTTCCAAAGGGCTTGGGTATATAGGGTCC
>JAEHJW020005237.1_pt1 | contig 21672 bp, 33 predicted proteins | sample 9271431 | NCBI WGS metagenome assembly JAEHJW02 | reverse complement strand
ATATATCGACGGGATAGCGGAGGCGATGTGCGTAAACGACAAGCGCTTCCTACCATCCTATCGGTTCCTGCCCAACGCAAAGCCGGGGTGTGTTATCGTAACACTGTTTGAGGAGAATGAGTGATGGTTTCCAAAACAATCGAATTGAAGTTGACGCCTAGCGAATTGGCGACGTTGTTTGCCGAAATGGACTGCGAGCAGCAAGCATGGTTCTTCGCATGTGTTTGGCGTATAGCTAAGGATTGGCCGGGCGCAGGGTGGTGTCAGCAGTCATATGAAATAATTCGCTCTGGTAGTGTTGATACTCTTAGCGCTATTGAGACATTAGCAAGCCATCTGGACTCGACCAAATTGGCAGAACCAGCCAGCGAGCAGGAGCAGCTAATCCGCATCATAGAGGATAACCAACTGCTATCCAGGGATCAGGCAGACGCACTGATAGAGTATTATCGGCGCTTGCGTGAGGATCAGGGATAGGGTAAGCATTTTGGGCGGCGAGTGTTTTTAGAGATCCACTCAAGCCGCCCACAATCGCAACGGAGATGCGACATGAACGATGATATAAATAATACCCCAAAAAAGCGCAAGACGCTTTCCATCATCACCAAGCCAGAACGGTCAGAGCGTAAGAAAAAGCGCATGATTAGCCAGCCTCTAAAGAAGGATGGCCCGACCAGTTTTGTCGCCCGTTCAGATGCTGTTTATATGGTTTGGAACCCGCAAGGGCACATGCCGAAGAAGGTATACGATGACCCTCATTGGGCCTGCTGCGATGCGGCAAAAATGGCGGCGGCGTTTGGTGGTAAATACCATGTAATGCGGACATGGCGATTTATGGAAGCGGAGCAGTCTAATGAAGATTGATACCGTATCGATAGAGGCCAACTTTGCAAAACCTATTTCGCAATTTCGCAAAGAGGTGAAGGCAAAGCGCGATTACCGCGAGACCACACAGCACGCTACCCATCAGGCTTGGCGCACCATCGCACGGCACGGCAAGGGGGAGTATCTGTCATGGGCTGATCGCTGCGTTCTCGTCTGCCTCGTCAACAAGTGGCTATATGCCGCTGGGCGCACTGGCTTCATCGAGCCGGATCATGTGGCGCTGCAAAAGGAGTTGAACCTTTCCGATAGTAGCATCACCCGAGCAGTCCGCAAACTGAAAGCACTTGGCATCCTGGTGCATATCGATGGCGGTCGTGGTCGAGGGCATAAGGCGCGCTACGGCGTCGATCTAATCACCATGCATCAAGTTCTGTGGCCCGAATTTTCGTTAGTCACTGACGAGCAGGCGGTATCTTTGTGCGGAGAAATTAAACCCGTCACATACGTGCGCGACTATCAAAGAACAAAAGACATGCTCAGTCGAAAGGTTGCTCGAATGGGGGCAATGTCGCGCAAGATCGGAGGTTTTTGGCTTGGCAAGGGGGTGGATGAGGATAGGGTCTGCAAAATCCTGACCGCGATGCTTGCCGCTGGGCGTTCGACGTTCCGCAACATTCCGTCAGGCACCGACTGGAAAGCCAAATTCGGACGCTTGCCTAAAGCTGGACGGTCTGAGAGGTTGAGGGACGCCCACACCACAGCACGCCACGCCGAGCCTTCGCAGTGGATTATCGCCCGTCTGGCAGGAATTAACCCGTTCAAGGAGCAGTTGGCATGAAAATCGGGAAGAAGATCAACCGGGAAGAGGCGCGCAGGATGGTTGAATTTGCGCTGAATTTTTCGACTGAATACAATCGTCAAAACCCAATCAGGACGGCTGATGTCCACCCAAAGGAGTGTGATTGCATGCGGTGCTTTGCTGATTTTTGCGAAGCCGTCGCTGCTAAGGGAATTGGATTGGATCGGTAACAAACCGAACTGCGATAGGAGTGAGTTGATATGGGTGACAGTCTGGACGATATGATTGCGCTAACCCGATTGCGCCGAGAGGAGGAAAAGGCTCGTAAGCAGGAGCGGCTTGCAAGCGCCAACACGGAGGGATGGCACCCTCTTAGCGCTAACCATTTCCGGCGAAAATTGGTTGGTGGTGGTTACATTGATTGGTGGCCGAGCACTAACAAATTTGCGATGCTTGGGATGGGGACGCATCCGTCACGGGCCAAATACCGCCATGGCGATCCTAACGAATTTGCAGCACGCAAGGGCAAGGAGTGGAAACTGTGAAAACACTTCGCCCACATCAAACCAAAGCTATCGACATGCTGCGGGCATCACTGGTAGCCAAAAAGAAGCGACCTGTCCTCCGGCTCGCGACGGGTTCGGGCAAGACCCTGATAGCGACAAAGATCATTGCGAACGCCCAGGCCAAGGGCAAGCGGGTTATGTTCGTTGTGGATGCTGTGGAGTTGATCGACCAGACGGTGAACGCATTTTATGGCGAAGGCCTGCATAGCATCGGCGTAATCCAGGCGCAGCATCCTCTAACGGACTATTCCAAGCAATTGCAGATCGCTTCCGTCCAGACGTTGGCCCGCCGCACTCCACCGGCTTTCGATCTTTGCATTATCGATGAGGCGCATTCGGTTTTCGCCATGCACCGCAAGCTGATGGAGGATAACCCTACCGTTCCGTTCATTGGGCTATCAGCGACCCCGTGGGCGAAGGGAATGGGCCTGCTGTATGACGATCTTATCCAACCGGCCAGCATCGCTGAGTTGACTGAATTGGGTTATGTCGCCCGCCTAGCTGCCTATGCCCCTTCTCACCCTGACTTGACAGGTGTCTCGGTCAAGGCTGGCGAGTATGAGGATGAACAGCTTTCAAAGGTGATGCAGGGCGAAAAGCTGGTTGCCGATATTGTCGATACATGGAAGCGGCTTGGCGAAAACCGACCGACGTTATGCTTCTGCGTTGACCGCGCCCACGCAGCGGCCATGCAAGAGCGTTTTCAGCGGGAATGGATCGGTTGTGGCTATATCGACGGCGATACGCCAAAGGAGCAGCGCAAGGCCATCCGTCGCCAGCTGGAAGCGGATGAAATCAAGATCGTGGTTTCAGTCGGCACAATGATTAAGGGCGTCGATTGGAAATTCGGTTGCGTGATCGATGCGCAGCCAACCCGCTCAAAGATGCGGCATGTGCAGAAGTTGGGTCGCCTCCGCCCCTTCCCTGAATGGCCGGAAGCTATCGTACTCGATCATAGTGACAACATTTTGCGCTTGGGCCTGCCTATCGACATTCACCGCGATACGCTTTGCACCGCTAAGAAGGGCGAGAAAGATGAGGCAGGGGAGGCGCAGACGAAATATGAGCCAAAGCCATGTCCGAAGTGCAATAAGATCAAACCGGCTAGCTTGAAGGTTTGCCCATGCGGCTTTGAGTTCAAGGTGCAGGCTGCTGACATAGAGGAAGGTGCGGGGACGCTGGCGCGGATCGATGGCAAAAAGGAGGGACCGAAAAAGCAGGAGGCAACGCCAGAGCAGAAGCGCCAATTCTACAGTGAGCTACTCGGCTGGGCTGCTATGAATGGGAAGCCACCTCGTCAGGCAGATGGCAAATTCAATGCAAAATTCGGGCATTGGCCTGCTGTTAAGCGCGGTATTCCGGCTATCACGCCAAGCGCCGAAACTATTTCATGGATAAAATCCCAGAACATAAGGTGGATTAAAAGTAAAAATCGTGCCATAAAAAGCGCATGACATTCTCATACCCAAAGCTCGGCCCTGGAATTTCAGGCATTTACAAAATCTCATCCACGAGCGGATTTTATATAGGCTCAAGCATAGATATTAGACGTCGATGGGGTGAGCATAGATGGAGGATAAAGGCGGGTAAGGCGGCATCTGAAAAGCTTTACCGTGCATATGTGAAATATGGTTTCTTAAATTTTGAAATATTGGAAATTTGCGACAGATCTGTTCTCCGATTAAAAGAGCAAGAAATGATCGAAAAATTTCAGCCGAAATATAATGTGTCTTTGGATGCATTTAATGCGGTTTGGGGAAAAGTAAAAAGAGATGAAGTATTCGCAAAAAAATACAAAGAGCATTTGGTAGATTTAGGAAAAAGAAAACGCAGGATCATTGAAAGTGATTGCGGGTTGCAATTCTCTAGCGGGATTGAGGCGGCGAAGATGTTGGGATTATCAAAAGGTTCAATATCCAGAATAGCCAGTTCACAGATAAGATCTGAAAAGGCTGGCATTAGATTGCGGTTTGCAGATGAAGACTGGATGGATGAGGCTGTTCTAGAAGATCTGAAATCAGCGCGCTTCCAAAGGATGATAGAAACAAAAAGAAAAAATGGGACAATATACCCTTCGGAAGAAAATTTGAAAAAAAGGAGCGCCGCACTTAAGGGCAGGGCTTGGTCAGATAAGCGAAGGGCGGCTTGGGCGAAAAGCCAAAAGCGGCATCATCCATGAGTGAGTTTCGGGATGATATTTTCATTTTCATGCCGGGCATTTCAGCGGAAGAATACCAGCTTAGGGCCAAGTTGCGAACAGCGCGAAATGTTTCTACAAAAGCAATGCTTGAAGTCCCCGGAACGCAGGCGCATATTCTTTACAGTCTAGTCAATGAATTGGTGACAGATTGGATATATGCGCCAGCCACTGACGAACAGTTACAGAAGTTGGTAGACCAATGTAGGCGGCTGTTTATTTGCGGCCAGCACTTCGAGAACGAGTTGTAACCACCTAACACAAGGAAACAACCATGAGTGAGGAAGATGAAGACCCGTGCACTGATTGCTGGGATACTGGGATAACGATCCAGACAGAGCGCCGCTGCCCCTGCCAGCCTCCGTTGCCAGTGAGTGAAGACAGCTTGAAGCCATGCCCGTTTTGTGCAGGTGAGGCAGAGCGCTTAACGATCAACGAAGAGGGTGATAACTTTGGCGGTGATGTAATTTGCTGCAAGAAGTGCGGTGCATCCAGCCATGTCGAGTTTGGGCGAAAAGAAAATCTGGTTTCTTGCTGGAACACCCGTCACGAAGGATCAACCCATGAGTAAAGAGACAATAAGCATGAAAGAGGCGGTAGCGCGGGCTATGTGCGCAGATGGTGGATTTGATCCTGATGAGCGGATGGCAAATGACGGGCCGCGCTGGCAATATTACATCCCCGGCGCCAGCGCTGCTATCAAGGCAATGAGAGAGCCAAATAGCCTTATGCTCCGCGATGCGGTCGAAAATACCGGACCTGTTGGCTGTTGCTGCTAGAATGAATATCACCCAGGAGAGGTATGATAACATTGCTGCTGAGCAAGCGCGCATGTGGGAACGGAGTTGTGAGCAGGCACGCAAGCGTGAGGTTGAACGCCAGTCTGAAATAGCGGCCCGCCATGCCTCTCTGTGACTTCATCACATACCTCCTACGCCACAAACCCACCCGCAAGGATGCAGGCGATGAGGCTAGGCGGCTGGGTGTAAATCTTACGTGGGCGCGATATTATTTTGAGACGCTTGTGAGATAGCGTTTGACACCGGCGCATTGATCCTACATAATGTGTCTATCAGCAACGGAGCATCGCTCCACCGGATACGGGAGAATATGAAATGACCAACGTTCTCGAAAATCTTATCGCCGCTCAAGATGCGGTTTTCTTCGCCGAAGGCACCAACGGTGAAGCTAAGGCTGAAAGCCGTCTCATGGATGCAGCGATCGACGCTGGTATGGCATGGGATCATGACGACCTTCACGGGTGGGTTAAGGCTGAAATCCGCAAGCTGTTCGATGCGGCAGAGGGCGAGGAAGAGCCTGTACACCATGATGATGCAGCCATGTATGGCCGCGATCCTGAAACCGGCATGTGGGAGTACATGTAATGAACTGCGCCCATTTTTTCACCAAGACGCGCAATAAGCCTGCGGAGGTGATTATCACCGTAGGCCCATCTTTAACCAGTGGCACGGTGTTTCAGTCCTATGTGTCTGGAAAGCGAGAGGCTGCTAAGTATGCTGCTGAGAACAATGCTAAGCACTGGAATTTCTGATTTGTGAATGACGATATCTACATATTCCTCCCCGGTATCCCACCAGAGGAATATGTCCTACGCGCTAGGCTAAGGTCTGCCCGTAACATCGCGACCAAGGCATTGACTGAGAGTAATAACGATTACGCCCGCAGCATATACATAATGATATGTGAGATAGTGGGGGATTGGATATACGCCCCGTCAACCTTGGGTGAATTAGAGGAGTGTGTCAGCCATTGCCTTAGATTGTGGCATTGCGCTGATAAGTTGGAGCAATGGAGGTAGGGATGGGGAAAGAACAGTATCGTGTTTGGTGTCCAGACATGGGCGAGGACGAAGATGATTGCCTCCTGTTCATGTCTTATGACCATGAAGACGCTGCGAAGGAATATGTGAAACTGTCGTATATGGAAGAGCCTTTTGAGCAGTCCATGGAGGTTTTCGTGCGCTGCACTTTTGGTGGTGACGATGGTGAATTGAAATCGTTCGCTGTCACGCCAGAGGAGACTGTTTACTTTAGTGCATTTGAAACAACCGTGTGACCAGCCCACCAACAGAATATATCTGCTACCTCCTTCAATCCGACCGAACCAATCGTGATGCATGGAGGAAGGCGAGGGAGTTAGGCATATCGAAAGAGTGGGCTGGGTTCTGGTGGAAGAACGTGAGGAGGGCGAAATGAACGACTACGACCTTTGGGAAGCTGAACGCCAAGGTTCACCCGTAACCCATGTCCGCGCATGGCATGAGTGGAGGCGTATGCAGATGATTGAGGCACGGAATAAAAATGCGATCCGTGCAAATAGTGCTTTACAGCGGAGCATTGTTCCTGCATAAGAGGTTCAACAGCAACGGGGCAACGCTCCACCGGAAGGGAAATTCAAATGGCTTACAAGGGAAAATCTGATCGTCATATCCGTCACCATGGCGTTATGATCGATGCCAGCTTCAACCGAGACGGAAGTGTTTCTCATTATGTCGTTGAAGGAGGGATTGGCTCTTTCTACTCCCTCGACATTGCAAAAGAGATTGCTGAGCACCGCTCGCGCACAATCCCACATTTGATTGCGAGGATTAAGTGAGTCCTGAAACGTTCAAATCAATCCGCAAGCGCGCTGGCCTAACACAGTCTGGCGTTGCTTCGTTCCTATGCCTGGAAGCTAACGGCGGTCGGTACATCAGGGCTATCGAGAGCGGGGGGCGCAATGCGTCTGGCCCGGTCGCCAAGCTAATGCGCCTGCTGGATGACGGCAAAATCACGATTGATGATTGAGGAGGAAGAAATGACTGATGCTCACCAGCTAGGACCCGATGTCCGCCGTTTCTGAAGTCATGTCGGCATACGGGACGGCGATGGCATCAGCCTATTCGCGCGCCGCCGAAGCCCTCGCCGCCTTCTCCGAAGCGCGTGAGGCATGATGACCCACTACCTGCGCGGTCTTTTCTACACACTAGGTTCAATATCTGCTAGGATGATAGCTAGAGTGATGGGAGTGAGGTAAATGGATATACTGGATCACCTGAAAGCGCATAGGCATGGTCCGACAGTATGGCTTAGTGAACTGGCCGCCACCGAGATAACCCGCATACGCGAAGAGAATAAGAGGATGATGGAGGCGATTGGCATCATATCTCAGCGAATGGAAGCGCTGGAGGATGAGAGCTTTGAAGGGTTGAGTGCAGAGGCTACAGAGCATGCAGCAGGGTTTTGGAGAGGTCAGAAATTCGCGGCCAAGTCTTTAAGGCTTCACTTGCATGACATGACCCGCACCGCACCGGCAACCACAGGAGGTGAGTGATGAACGCAAACGTTCAGAAGGCCAGCCGCTTTGATGCTTTAGGTGAGTGGCGCTGGGTTGGCTGCGTTCCAGGTTATGTCGTCGCAAGGCGCAAAGGGTGCGCTGCCCATTTGTTTAGCCGCAGAGAATGGGATGCCATGCCTCGCTTACCGGCTTGACGACTACGGACGTATATGGTAGATAATGGGTATGCCAGCAGGACGCCCTTCCAAGTTCAAAGATGAGTATATTGAGCAGGCAAGGAAGCTTGCTGCGTTGGGCGCAACCGATCAGGAAATAGCGGATTTCTTTGAGGTTTTGCCGACAGAAGATGATTGGCTGTTGGCGTGCCTTCTGCTGATACGGCAGGATAGGCGCGGGGTTATTTCAGTCCAAAAAAGGGCCCGAGCTAATCAGCGCCGCAAGCGCATGGCGAGTGATCCTTCCGCACGTATTCGTAATGCCGTTCAGTCTCGTATGTGGGCCGCCTTGAAGGGCAGGACCGATGGGGCACTGTTCTCACGCCTTGGGTATTCGGCGGACGAGATGGTGGCTCATTTGGAGCGCCAGTTTGTTGAGGGCATGTCCTGGGATAATTATGGGCGCTGGCACGTCGATCACATCCGCCCGTGCGCCTCATTCGATCTAACCGACCCCGAACAGTTCGCAGAATGTTGGGCGCTATCCAACCTCGCGCCCCTGTGGGCTGCCGACAATATCAGGAAGGGTTCATCGTATGTCCCGGCCTGAGAAGTGGAAGGACGAGTTCCTGGCCGTCGCGAAGGGCGCGTGCGAGTTGGGAGCAACAGACCAAGAGCTTGCCGATATGCTCAATGTGAGTGTCCGCACCATATATAATTGGCGTGCGTCAAAGCCTGAGTTCGCAAATGCGTTGATCGTCGGCAAGGATGTCGCGGACGAACGGGTCGAGCGGAGCCTTTACCAAAAAGCGATCGGCTATGAGCAGGATGAGGTTAAAATCTTCATGCCTGCCGGTGCGGCAGAGCCTGTCTATGCACCGTTTCGCGCGAAGATTGCCGCCGATACGACCGCTGCCATATTCTGGTTGAAGAACCGCAGGCGTGAAGAATGGCGTGATAAGACTGAGCAGCATACGACCATCGAGTTATCGCAAGAGGTCAGTGAATGGCTGGGTCACAAATCCTAGAACTAGCCGCCAAGCGCTGGCCTACCAAGATGGACCGGCTGGCTGACGGCTTCTACAAGATCAAGGACAAGAACGGCAGGGTAGTCCCGTTCCGCATGAACGCGGACCAGCGCGAGTTCCTTGAGAACCGGCATGGCATGGACGCCGTCTTGAAGGCGCGGCAGAAGGGTTTCTGCCTGAGCGGCGAAGCGCGCATCCTGACCGATGATTTGCAATGGGTTGCTATAGCGGACATGCAGCCGGGTATGCGCGTTGTGGCTGTGGATGAATACCCTGTGCCTGGTCGCGGTAAGTCTCGTTTGATGCGCACCGCTGATGTAATTGCCTGCGCTAAGGTCCGGCGTCCGGCTTATCGTATAACGCTGGAAGATGGGCGGAGTGTTGTTTGCACAGATAAGCATCCGTGGCTCACCAAGAAGATGTCAACCGATACGGATTGGCGCTCACTCTCTGGCCCCAAAAAAATCAAGGTTGGTACGAAAATACGTGGGATTACCACACCATGGGATAGCGGGGACTTTGAAGATGGATGGTTCGGCGGGATGCTGGACGGTGAAGGATCTTTCCGCTCTAGGCCGCCGCGCTTGACCGTTACGCAGCGGCCAACGAAAGTTTGGGACCGGCTAGTGGCGTATTGTGCGGAACGTGGCTATTCTGAATATCATTCGATTGATGAGGGCAACCGGCCTAGCTGTCATGGCCGTTTCCCCGTTCACCGCATTGAGTTCGGGCGGATGGATGAGATATTTCGCATCTTAGGTCAGACGCGGCCAACACGGTTCATTGATAGCCATTTCTGGGAAGATTGCGTCCTGCCTGGAAAGCGATCAGACGCTAAGGTCTGGTTCGCTGTGACCGGCATTGAGTACGTTGGCGAGCAGGTTCTTTATGACCTTCAAACCAGTACCGGAACGTACATTGCGGAAGGGCTGGTTTCACACAACACCACGGTAATCCAGTTGGACATGCTGGACGATTGCCTTTTCATCCCAAACATCAGCGCTGGCGTGATCGCGCATAACAAGGATGACGCCAAGGCATTCTTCGCGGACAAGATCAAGTTCGCCTATGACAATCTCCCGCAAGAGTTTCGCAATGTCGTGTCGTCTACCCAGGATGCGGCAGACAGCATGAAATTCAGCAATGGTTCCAGCGTGCGAGTAGGAACATCGCTCCGATCAGGTACGCTCCAGCGTCTGCATGTGTCGGAATATGGCAAGCTGTGCGCCAAGTATCCTGAGAAGGCCAAGGAGGTGAAGACCGGCGCCTTCAACACGGTACAGGTCGGCCAGAAGATCGTTGTGGAAAGCACGGCTGAGGGGCAGGGCGGCGAGTTCTTCGATATGTGCGAGAAAGCGCAGAACCTAACCAAGGCTGGAACACCGCTGACCATGATGGACTTCAAGTTCCATTTCTCGCCATGGTGGACAAGCCCGGAATACACGCTTGACGGTGACGTGACGATCACGTCCGAAATGCAGGAGTATTTCGAAAAGCTGGAGGCGAGCGAGGGTGTGCGCCTGACTGTCGGTCAGAAGAACTGGTATATCAAGAAGGCCGAGCAGCAGGGCGAAGAGATTAAGCGGGAATACCCCTCCACGGCAAAGGAGGCGTTTGAGGTGAGTATAGAGGGCGCTTACTTCGGCCCGCAGATGACCGCCGTTCGCCAGCAGGGTCGCATATGCCGCATACCGATCATTGATGCGCCGGTATACACCACATGGGATCTGGGCCTTGATGATAGCATGTCCATCATATTCTGGCAGGATGTCGGGATGGAGCGGCGCGCTATCGACTATTACGAGAATAATGGGGAGGGCTTCGGCCATTATGCCCGCATCCTTGGTGAGCGAGGATATAACTACACAGAGCATTACATGCCGCACGATGCGGATCATAGGATGCTGAACAAGGATGCCACTACCCGTAAGGCTGAGGCTATTGCTACAGGCATCCGTCCTATCACCGTTATCAAGCGGATATCCGCTTTGGCCGATGGCAGAGAAGCATCTAGGCGTTTCTTCCCAAATGTGTATATAGATGAGCAGCGTTGCGCTCGCCTGATTGCTTGCCTGGATAACTATCGGCGTGAGTGGGATGATAAGTTAGGAAGGTTCAAGGATATGCCGCTGCATGATTGGTCGAGCCATGGCTACAAGGCCTTTGAGACGGCGGCATTGAAGCCAGCGCCGCAGGTTGTTCGCCAGTCTGTTTCTTCTATTCCTTCGACCAAGTATCGGAAGCGCTGATGAACGACGATCCAATCCCTGAAAGCCAGATCGAGGACGAGGATAAGCCCGGCCAGAGCGATAAGCTGGACGAGGTTCACAAGACCGCCCTTGAGCGCTTCGATAGCGTGGCGGTTCCAGCGCAGGAAATCCGTGCCGCTGCATTGGAGGATCGTCGTTTTGTCACGGTCCCCGGGGCGCAGTGGGAAGGCGCATGGGGTGAATTGTGGAGTGAAGATGCGCCACGGCCAGAGGTGGACAAGATCACTAAGAGCCTGGAGAAGATTGAGACGGACTATCGGGAAAACCGTCTGACCGTTGATTACATTCCGGTTGGCGACAAGTCGGACGCAAGCACGGCTGACACGCTGGATGGCATGCACCGCGCCGATAGCCATGACTTCAAGGCGCAGCATGCCCGCGACAATGCGTTTCAGGAGGGTATTCGCGGTGGGATGGGTGCGTGGCGTCTCACTACCGATCTGGCCGATCCCTATGATCCTGATGATGATAGCCAGCGCATCAATCCCGGCTTTACCATCGTGGACGCTGACCAATCGGTTTACTTCGATGGCAACAGCCGCACCTATGATAAGTCGGACGCTGAGTGGGCATTCATCATCACGGCTGACACGCGCTCCGTTGCTGAGCGTAAGTACGGCAAGGATGTATGCGAATGGCCGTCGATCAATCTGCGCTTTCACTATGAGTGGTTCACGCCCGATCTGGTTCGGATTGCTGAATATTATGTCAAAGAGGATGTCAACGATAAGCTGTTGATTTTCACGCAAGAGACGAGCGGCGAAGAGCAGCGGTTCTTTGAGAGCGAGATTGACGACAAGGCTATCAGCGAGTTGCGTGCGCTGGGCTGGAAATCAACATCGAAGAAGATCAAACGTTGCCGGGTCCACAAGTATATCCTGAACGGCGCCTGCGTACTGCGTGACTGTGGCTATATCGCTGGCCCGCACATCCCCATCGTGCCATTCTACGGGCGCCGGGATTATGTAGACGGACAAGAGCGCTTCCGGGGCCATGTGTCCAAGATGAAGGATCGCCAGCGCATCTACAACACGCGCACGGCTAAGCTGGTTGAGCGTGACGCTACCAGCCCGCGTGAGGTGCCTATCTTCGCGGCTGGGCAGATCGACGCACGCATGGCTGAGGATTGGGCGCGGGCTAATATCGATCGCTTACCGTTCCTTGAATGCCATCCGCTCATGGATGCTAACGGCAATATCGTAAATGCTGGACCGATTGGCACGACGAAGGAAAGTGACGTTCCGCCCGTCACGGCTGCATTGCTGCAACAGGCCAGCGCGGACCTTACCGAGGACGACGACAACGCGGATCAGGTCAAGGCGAATACTAGCGCTGAGGCCATGGACATCGCGGCTGCACGTGTTGATGCTAAGTCGGGCATCTATCTGGATAACATGCGTCAGAGCCTTGAGCGTGAGGCTGAAATCTATCTGGGCATGGCGCGTGAGGTTTATTACGAGCCGGGCCGCAAGGTGCCAACACTCACGGTGGACGGCAAGGACGGTGAAGCTACGCTGGTAGAGCCGTACATGGGCGAGAATGGCGTATACACGATGCGCAACAACATCGCTCAGGGCAAATACAAGGTGGTGGCGTCGGTACAGGAAAGCACGGCCACCAAGCGGCAGAAGACGGTAAAGCAGGACTTGGAGATTGCCCAGGTCGCGGTCCCGGCGCAGGCTATGGATTTGGCTCAGGTGTCGCTATTCCACGCTGTGATGAACATGGATGGCGAAGGCACGCAGGAGTTGCAGGATTGGGCGCGTCAAAAGCTCATCGGCCTTGGTGTGGTCAAGCCCACCGTGGAAGAACAGCAGGCTATGGCCGCAGCGGCAGCAGAGCAAGAGCAGGCGCCGCCCGACCCGGCGCAGCAGGCTCTTGAAGCGCAGGCGCAGGAACTGCTTAGCAAGGTCAAACTGAACGAAGCCAAGGGCGTGCAGACGCTGGCCGATGCTGAGTTGAAGCAAGCGCAGGCGGCGGCAGTTGGTGGACCGGTGAGCGCACCTGAAACGCAGTCTGGCCTTGAAGTCCCAGAGGTGGACCGGCTTGGCGCTGAAACTGAATTGAAGCGGGCGCAGGCGGAGAAGTTGCGGGAGGATGTAAACACGCAACGCATACGCCGTGGCCACGAAATGGATTTGGAACGCAGGCAGCAAGATATGGCTGAGCGTAGTGAAGGGAGAAACTAATGTTAGACGGTGAAGATGAAACCGAAATCGAGCTTGATGAGCTGGATCAAGAGGAAGTCGAGCAGGAAACCGAGAGCGGAGCCGATGAAGCTGCCGAAGTGGAAGCCGAAGAAGAAGGGTTGACCGTCGAGATTGACGGCTATGCCCCGGATGAGGACGAAGAAAAGCCGCTCGTCAAGAAGCTGCGTGAGCAGATCCGCGACCGTGATCGCCGCATCCATGAACTATCCAGCGGCCAGCCCGCTGCTCAAGCGCCTATCGTGGTGGGTGAAGAGCCTTCCATTGATAGCCCCGGCATCGATTGGGATACTGACAAGTTCAAGGAGGAGTGGGGTAAATGGAATGAGCGCAAGCAGTCCGCCGCCAAGCAGGAAGAAGAGGCCAATAAGGCTCAGAATGCTATCAAAGAGCGGATCGATAATGCGGTCGGTGCATATCGCAAGCGCGCCACGACACTTGGCATAAAGGACTTTGACGAACTGGAGCGCGGTGTAGCCTCTCAGTTGCCCGTTGCCTTGCAGAATGCCATTCCTCTGTATCTGGGGGAGCGGGATGCACTGACCGTCGTAGCGCTGGCTCGCCATCCCAAACTGCTGGATGAGATTGTGAGCATGCAGGATCCTGTCGCCCAGCTTTTGCGGATCAAGGAAATCTCAATGGGAGTAAAGACTGTGCAGCGTAAACCACCGGCTCCGGAACGTGGCAGCATCCCGCAGGGCAGCGCGGCAATGAGTGGCAGTGCGGACAAGACGCTGGCACGGCTGGAGCGTGAGGCTGAGAAAACCGGCAACCGCACCGAGCTTATCCGCTATCGCCAGCAACTGCGCGACCGTAAGTGAAGAAGGGAGACTATAGATGAACCGTGATCGAGAATTTTCGCCAGCTGAAATCATGCATATGCGAATGGCTGGCATCCCGGCTGACCGTGAGGGCCTTGGCGGTGAATATCCGCTGATGCTCTACCGCAAGGGGACGGGAAAGGAAATGCTGTATGGCGAACCTTTCGGGCGCGCTGATGTGGAAAACATGACCGTCGAAAATGAGGACGAAGAACTCCAGGCTATCGAAGCGGGCTGGTCGCGCAAAATGCCGAGCGATGAAGAGCCGAAGCGTGGACCGGGTCGTCCTGCCAAGACTGAATAAGCTACTTGCACACCGGCGCGGGTTAAGGTACTCCTATACCCGCGTCGAACCCGGTTCCTGGCACCGTAAGCCCAGCGAGACGCCGAGCCGCATGGATTGCGTGTAGATCGGTGAAATCTCGCAAATAGGAGCTTACGATGGCAACTGCCTTTACCAAAGAGGAACGCGTAGTTTTCGACGAAATGGTCGAAGGCTTTGACGATTTTCTCAGCTATGGCGCTGTAGCGCGCAAGTACGAACCTCTCACCCCGGAACAGATGGTCCACACGCGCGACCGCTTCTGGATTGAACAGCCCATGATCGGGTCGAGTTATGACGGCTTTGACCAGACGGCCAACTTCGACGGCCTGACCGAAATGGCTGTCCCGGCAACCGTGGGTTTCCACAAGTCCAGCCCGAAGACGCTTTCGGCCAAGAACCTGCGCAACGTCAACGCCCTGCGCATGTACGGCGATGCGGCAAAGGAAAAGCTGGCAAGCGATGTCAATTCGTCCCTGCGCCAGCGTGTCGCTCTGGAAGGCTCGCAGTTCGTCAAGCGCACCGTCGCTGCGTCGGGCTTTGATGACCTTGCTCTGGCAATGGCTGTCATGACCGAACAGGGCGTTCCGCAGGCTAACCGCGTTGCCATGATCGGCGTGCGTTCGGGCATTGGCATGGCGAGCAATCTGGCCGCGCGTGCAGAAGCTACCAGCCGTTCGGACAAGGCCTATCGCACCGGTCTGGTTGCGCCGGGTATCGCCAACTTCGACACCTATTCGGATGACGCTCCGATCCGCCTTGGCGCGGCTACGGGTGGTGCGACGACCGTCAACGGCGCTAACCAGTTCTTTGAGCCGAGCGCGTTCTACACTGAGCCGGATGGCGAACAGGTCAATCTGGACAACCGCCGCCAGAACCTGACCGTTACGGCAACGACCTATGCGGACGTCAAGGTTGGTGACGCGTTCACCATCGCTGGCGTGAACTCGGTCCACATGATCAACAAGCAGGATACCGGCCAGTTGCAGACGTTCCGCGTCGTCGGCAAGCCCTCTGCTGGTGTGATCCAGATCAGCCCGCCGATCATTTCGAACGGGGGCAACACCATCGCTGGCAAGGAATATCAGAATGTCACGGCTACTCCGGCGAACGGTGCGACCATCACGTGGCTGAACACTGTCACGGCTGAACTCAACCCGTTCTTCATCAAGAACGCGCTGGTTCTCATCCCCGGCAGCTTCACGGTCGATCCTGAGGACGGCTGGCAGGTCATGCGGGCCACCACGCCCAAGTTCGGCATCAACATCACCTATACGCGCCAGGGCGATATCAACACCCTGAACGTCAAGGCTCGTTGGGATATCGACTATGGCACGGTGTTCCTGAACCCGCAGATGGGCGGCGCGCTGGCATTCAACCAGACGTAAAACGGGGGCTTAGGAGAACTGACATGACGACCGAAAAGAAAGATGAAGCCGCCCTCGCTGGCAAGGAAGCCGCCGACAAGGTTGGTGAAAAGAAGCCCCAGGTAACGGACAAGGTAGCCGAGGAATTGGCTGTCGAGGCCGTGAAGGGCGAAGCCCGCCTGTCCACCGGCAATGAGAGCGAAACGGAAACCGTCAATCGCTGGCATGGCGCTGAGGAAATCAACGGTTGGGAGCATTATCTTGAACTCTCGCCCGATGGCCTCAAGGACGCGGTGGACAAGAAGGACGGCATCCCGGAGGAAAAGGTAGCGGGCCTGCTCATTCTTGAGCGCAACGGCAAGAACCGCACCGAATATGTCAAGCTGCTGATGAAGCGCCTTGGCATCAAGGATATCGTCAAGGAACTGCCTCAGGCCGGTGGCCCAGGTTACACGCACGATACCACCAACCTTTCGGAACTGTGACGTGTGAGGGGGCTTCGGCCCCCTTACCAACTTATGAGGTAGGAAATGCGTTCAGCTACTGGCGAAAGCGCCCAACAGCCGGTCTATACAACGTCAGTTTCGGCATCTGGCGCAGGCGCTCCAGCCGGCACCCAGGCCGACCCGACATATTCGCAGACCGCTCCACTCCCCGCTGGAACGGATCGCAGCGGTTCGATTGCTACAGGCGGAACTGCGCAGGATGTGGCGAGCGCGAACACTTCCCGCCGTGGCCTAGACTTTCAGAATACCTCTGACACGGAAATGCGGGTCACAGAAAATGGCACCGCTGCGACCGCTGCAACTGGATACCTTGTTGCCGCTGGCGGGCGTTTCAATGCCCGGACCAATCGCGCAATCAGCGTATTCTGCGCCATTACCGGCAAGACCTTCGCATCTACGGAGTGGTAATTAATGGCTGATTTGATTGCATTGCTAGGCATTTAATAATGACCACGATCTATCTCTATGGCGGCCCTCTCAAGCGCGTAATTGTTGCTCAGGCATACAGCCTTTGCGGCCAGTCGGCGGCTGAGTTTGAGCTAGCGCCGGAAGAGTATGATCTGGCGCTTTCACAGCTTAACGGCATCATGGAGGAATTGCGCAATCAGTGGGGCGTTGATCTGTGCTATAACTTCCCGAATTACGGCAATGGTCTGCCAGATGAGGAAAGCGGCATCCCCCAAGACGCCATGCGTTCGGTTGTCCGGATGCTGGCTGAGGATGTATCGCATACCATCGGCAAAGAGCTATCGACCCGCATTTCCTTCGCGCAGGCCCGCGCATCGCTGGTATCCAAATACCAGAAGCGCCGTGAGCGGGAACTAACCCGCAATACGCCACGCGGCGCAGGCAATCGCTGGCCCTATTGGGGTGATCCATTCTTCCGGCAGGATATCCGCGTGAAGGACAATCGCACCTGCGGCTGCAATAAAGTGGATGGCTTTTGCGGGTGTGATCAATGCAAGTCCCTCTGATAGCTGGGGCCAAGGCTGGGCAGGATGGTGGCTTTTCGGTTTCCTATCCGGTCAACCTAGAGCCTGTCCCGTCTGAAACCGGCATATCGAAGGGCTACATGCGTTCGGCTGCTGGCGTCGTCCAGTTCGCTTCTGTCCCTGGCATTGATCGCGGCGGCATCAACTGGAACGGCGTCCTTTATCGAGTATGCGGCACGAAGCTGGTTAAGATCGGGCAAAGTGGCGTTGTAACGATATTGGGTGATGTAGGCGGCTCCGGTCAGGTCGTCATGGACTATGGCTTTGACCGGCTCGCGATCAACTCTGGCAACAATCTCTATTATTGGGATGGCATGACACTCACACAGGTGACTGACCCCAATCTAGGCCCAGTCAAGGACTTCCTGTGGATCAACGGCTATTACGCTACTACGGACGGCACAAGCATTGTTGTTACCGATCTAGCAGACCCGTTCAGCATTAATCCGCTGAAATATGGTTCGGCGGAAGAAGATCCTGATATGGTCGTCGGCCTGTTCAAGCTGCGTGGCGAGCTATACGCGCTGGGGCAATACACCATTCAGGTGTTCAGCAACGTGGGTGGTTCAGGCTTCCCATTCCAGGCCAACACGGCGGCCACGGTACCTGTCGGCATTGTAGGGCGTGATGCCAAGTGCCGCTATTATCGGACGCTGGCGTTTGTCGGCCAAGAGCGAGAGGGTGAAACGCCTACCGCACCGGCTGTCTACCTCATGGATGGAGGATCGGCTACCAAGATAAGCACGCGTGAGATTGACGATCAACTGGCGAAGGTTGCCGATCTATCGTCCATTGTATGCGAGAGCCGCACCTATCGCGATGAGCGCCGCCTGTTGATCCATCTTGGCGACCGCACGCTAGTCTATTGCGCCAACGCATCGCGGATAAGTGGCGAAGCCTGCTGGTATACTGCTCGCTCTGGCCTTGGCATGAATAAGGTATATCGCGCTCGCAATGCCGTATTCTGCTACAATGAATGGATATGCGGCGATACCGAGACGGCTAACGTCGGCAAGCTGGATGAGAAAACCTCTACGCAGTTTGGCGAGGAAAGCGGGTGGCGATTTGAAACCATATTCGTCTACAATCAGGCGCGTTGTGGCATCCTGCATACGCTGGAACTGGTAGGCTTGCCGGGTCGGGCTGCATTGGGTGAAAAGCCTGTTGCCTTCATGTCTACCACAATGGACGGGCAATCATGGTCCATCGAGCGCTCAGCATCCACCGGCGCGAGAGGTGACACAGCTAAACGGGTCCAATGGCGTCCCCATCGGCGCTTCAATAATTACATCGGCCTGCGCTTCCGGGGGGCATCCAATGCGCTTGCCGGATGGGCGGCGTGCGAAGTGGAAGTGGAGCCGCTGAAGTCATGACCGTGATTGCGCTCAACCGTAACGACCTAACCCAACTGTTCCCGAACAACCCCAAGGCGGTTCTAGCGTTTGAGGCGCTGTTCTTCCAGGCCAAGGCTGCGTCTGATGGCGTGACGGCTGGTGTAGCTTCTACAGACGCGATCAAGGATGCTACAGTCCTAACGCTTTCGGGTAACAGCGAGTTTACGCAAGAGCGGATCCTTGCGACCGACCCGAACACGATCATCTTGCAGGACAATGGCCCCGGCGCCACGCTGCTACTCGCGCTTGTCAATAATGTGGTGACGAACGGTGGGTATAGCTGCGTATTCAACCTTGCGTCCGACACAGCGCTAGACTTGCCTTCCTCCGGTACGGTTCTGACGGACGCCTTTTTATCTGATGGACCCTACGCGGACGACGCAGCGGCCAGCGCAGGAGGCGTGGCAGTTGGCCGTCCTTATCGCAAGACGGGTGGTACCGTGGCTTGGCGAGTGGTATAGGAATACCCTTGCCGTCTATTCTCGCATAGGGTATCGTGCCGCATCGGCAGATGAACGCTCTGCGCCGGGAGCGTCTGGGAAACCTAGATGATCCGCCGTGAGACTTCCCCTGATTTCCTAAACGCCATCGCCAATCAGGCGAGTGTAAGGGCGTGGACGGACTATCGTGGTGAGGAAGCCCCCATGGATTTCACCCCGGCTTGCGGACGCTCCACTGAAACCGGCATGGTGGTCCTTTCCAATGGCGAGGACGCCTTTGCCTGTTTCGTAATGACTGGCGAACAGGACTTCCAATCGCATACATTCTTTGGCGAAACATGCCGTGGTCGCAAGGCTGTAGAGACTGGCCGGGAAATGGTGGAATGGATGCTATCGCACGGCGCCAAGCGGCTTTGGGGCGCTACCCCTGTGAATAATGCAAAGGCCCGCTGGTTTAATCGGCAGATCGGAGCCAAGGTTATCGGCCATGATGAATATGAAGTGGAAGGCCCTGTGGAAATTTTCGAGATTGTGAGGCACTGACATGGGCGCAGCAGCAGCGGGCATTAGCGCCGCAGGTTCAATTCTTGGGGGCATAACCGGCGGGAAAGGTGCGCGTAAAGCTGCCAAGACCACCGCCGCCGCTTATCAAAAGGGCATTAACGAGCAGGCCCGCCAGTTCAACGTCACGCAAGAGAATTTCTCGCCATACCTACAGGCTGGCCAGCGTGGCCTTGCCAGTTATCTCGACCTCCTTGGGTTGAACGGCGGCGATACCCAGCAATCGGCCATTTCCGCTTTGCAGCAGTCTCCGCAGTTCACTTCGCTCTACGATACGGGCGCGGACACCATCCTGCAAAACGCAGCAGCTACAGGTGGATTGCGGGGCGGCAATACGCAAAACAGTTTGGCGCGGTTCGGATCGGAATTGCTTAATCAGGTGATCCAGCAGCAGCTTGGTAATTACGGCGGTCTTATTTCCACCGGTTCCGGTTCCACCTCCCAGCTTGGGCAACTCGGGCAGCAGAATAACAGCGCCATTTCCGGATTGCTTGGGCAGCAGGGACAGGCTCAGGCGGCGGGCGCGGCTGGACAGGCAGCGGCATGGCAAAGCGCTATCAACGGTCTTACGAAAATCGGTTCCAACTACGCATCGGGGCAAGGCTGGTAAATGGCGCTCGACCAACTTCTAACCATGCTCGCCCAGAATGCAGGGGCGTCTGGCGACAATTATGTTGAGGGCCAGAATAATGCCCTGCGCGCTCAGGCCTTGCGTTTGCAGTTGGGTCAGGCGCAGGCCGCGCAGCAACAGCAGCAGGCTTACCAGCAATGGGCGCAATCCTACCTTACCGATCCGACACCTCAAAAGCTGATGGAGGGAGCAACACTGTTCCCGGATCAGGCGGAAGGCTTGTCCAAGGGTTGGAAGCTCAAAGACGATGCTGTAAAGCAGGCGGACCAGACTTTCTACGGTCAGGTTTACGCAGCGGCTAAGAGCGGCAAGAACAACATTCTCGTCCAGCAGTTGAAGAACCGCAGGCAGGCAGAGGCTGCACGCGGGATCGACGTTACCGAACTGGACGACGTAATTAACGACGTAGAGGCGAATGAGCCTGACGCTCTGAAATCCGTTCAGGGCTACGCTCTTGCGCATATCTACGCAGGTGATCCGGGCAACTTCGCTAAGGCGTTCGGCATAGGTGATAAAGCCGAAGCCCCGAAGGTGTTGGGATATGGTGACGCCTTGGTCAACCCTGATGGCTCTGTAGTCTATCAGGCACCGGACGCCCCATTCACTCTGAGCGAAGGGCAGGCACGCTATGCTAACCCGCAATCGATGGGAGGTGATCCAGGTCTAGGCACGGGCGGGGCTTCGGCCCCCTCCGGTCAATACACCGGGGGATGGACGCCGCGCGCGCGCAACGGAGGCGATAATGATGACGCTGCCGTTGATGGCAAGATTGGCGGCATGTCTCAATTTCTTGGATTTAACCCGGATGAGCCATTCCCGCCCGGACTTTCGAATATGCAGATTGCCAAGGCTTTGACGTTGAGCGAAGGCGGGGCCGGTTCGCTTGCTGATCGCAACAACAATCCGGGCAATTTGACCGATCCTAAGACTGGTGGCTTTCGCAAGTTCCCAACCAAGGAGGCGGGCCTTGCGGCAGCGGCTTCACAGGTCGCGCGCAACCGTGCCCGTGGGCAAAATACGATACGCTCCATGGTTGAAGGTAGGCCAGTAGGCGGCGGTCAGGCGGCATCGGGTCCGCAAGCTGTTGCCAGTCAGCCTAAAGCGCCGCCGCAGCAAACCCGCATCCTTTCGCCACAAGAAATTGCAGCCATCCCCGGACTTGACCCCAACACGGTCTATCAGCAGTCGAAGGAAGGCACGATTACGCCTGTAGGCGGGCAAAAGTCTGGCCAATTGAAGCCTTGGCCTGCCGCCGCCCTTGCATCGCGGGCAAGTTCAGATGCAGCCCTTACCA
>JAEHJW020006626.1_pt1 | contig 21682 bp, 31 predicted proteins | sample 9271431 | NCBI WGS metagenome assembly JAEHJW02 | reverse complement strand
TTAGACTGCGTACAAAAACTGGATGTAATTATTTTTGCACAAATGTGCGAGTAACAGTGTGTAACGATTGTGAGTACATAAGCAAATCAACGCACCAAAAATGCCCAAAATGCGATTCTAAGAATATAGATTACGCCACTAGGATTATTGGTTATTTGAAACGAGTATCAAATTGGTCAAAAGATCGCAAAGCAGAGCATAAGCGTAGACATTATCATTTGGAATGCACAGATAATAGCTAACCAAGGAGGTTTTCGATGATTGTATTGTCGGTTTCGTTTCCTGCGTTACAGGCGTTAATTAAAGAAAAAATGGAATACTATTACAATATATACGACGATGGCGGACAAGAGTTCGCTGTCGAGCGTTTTTTGCGTGAACATGTTTGTGCAGAATGTACGTGGATTTCTGGTTATGATCTTAATGCTATATACGTTTTCGATTTTGAAACCGATGAAGATTTTGCACATTTTTTGTTAAAGTTCCGATAGAAGATAGACCGCAAATGATATTAAAAGGACTTAATATGAAAATTTCAGAAATAATCAATGAACCTTTGCGTGTGGTATGGATTAGATGACTCAAATGACAACTTTGAACGTTGTGTCGAAAAAAATAATTAAAGCAAACCCAAGCGCAGTTAATGTGCCAAATAACGAAGCTGCAACTCCATTCGAAATGGCTAAAGATTTGGGCTATAGTAAAATTGCCGACATGTTGACAAAATATGGTGCAGATCGTTAGATATATCTATTGACTTTTTTGTTTTTTCGCATTATACTTTGTCCATACAAAACAAACCGGAGAAATAAAATGGGCTTAGATATGTATTCATACACCGTTAGTTTAGACACCGTTAAGAAAGCATGTTTAGAAAATACATTAATCGATATAAACATTGATACATTGTTGAATGTCTATATCAATCAAGTCCCAATGAATGTCACTGAACCTTGCGGTACATATGAACAAACCCAAGAAGAATGGCAACGATATTTGTCTGTTAAAAGTGCAGTAATAGATAAACGAGCAGAACTTGCTGGATACAATAGTGATTTTTGGTATTGGAGGAAATTCAACGCACTTCATGGATGGATGGAAGCACTCTATCGTGAACGTGGAGGACAACAATCATTTAATTGTATCGTTATTAGGCTTCTCGAAGAAGATTTTGATCGGATGGAAAGTGATATTAAGAACAATGCGCTTTCGCCAACGGAAGGGTTTTTCTTTGGATCACAAGAAATCTATCAAGAGGACATTGCTGATGCAATTCAGTGGATTGCATCAAGCCGTGAAGCCATCAAAGATGGATACGCAGTGCTATACAGTAGTTGGTGGTAATAAACTAAAAGGTGAAAAAATGAGCGAATATGATCGGCTAGAATATATAGAAAAACAAAGAGGAACTGAAGCAGCAATCGAATTTGCTAACAAAACGTTAGTAATATACCGAAAAGCTGTATTATGTAGCAGGAAACGAGGTTACGAAAACCCGCACTACGCAAGTTTGCCAGAATTTAAACGATGCTTCATAGAAAGCTATTTGGCGTTTAAGCGGTATAAGTTAGAACACGCGAACAAAGGAAGTAAATGAAAAATGCACGTTTATGACTTTTTAGCCAACAAAGAAAATAGAAACCATGTGGCATATGCGTACTTGGATGTTTTCACTCGTCCTGCTGTTTTCACTACACAAGATGCCATAGTTTCTTGGTTAATGGCTCAGACGATATCGACAACCTACAACGGCAAACGGTATTACTTGGTTGGTGCTTCACGGTTAGGCGATATTTGGTTAGCCAAGTCAAATGTTGTTGGTAGATATGACATTCGTGTAGATTTGGAAGATTGTACCAATTGGTTATCCGGACTTAATGTTGCGGTTGATTTACATCCTCCATGTCCTAAAGAGACGTGGTCTTGCGATGGATAGTGATAAAATGAAAATAGATAACAAAGAAAGTGAAAACACTTTGGCCAGAAAAATCGTTGCCACTTTAATTTGGCGATCACGTCGCGCGCAGCGGCGTCTTCGTGAAGTGTCAAATCGAACATACACAAGTCAAGAAATAAAAGAAAAAATGACAATGGCTGCAAGCGCGACATGGGCAGAAGCGCATAACGCAGCGGAATGTGCCAGACGAGTTTTGTATGACCATGAACTGTAATTACACCTTGTAAATACTAAATTGATAACGGAGTGGATATATGCATTGCCTATCACAACATAACGTATCAAATTTTAAGTTAATGGGAATTGGATTGCTGCAACGGTGATATTTTGTATGCGTTACAAGAAATAGCGGATATGCTAGACGATTGGTGGATCATTTGGATGTGAAATAGGAAAGACCGGCCATGACAGATACAAACAAGAAAAATGATGAAAATCAAAAAACAACAATGGAAAAACTCGAAGAACTAAACAAAAGGATTAATAATCTTGGGAAACCTCCGTTAAAAGAACGAATTGCTGTTCCAAATCCGAACGGTGGGTACTATATTAAAACTATTGAGATTAAATAAATGACTAACATATTTGTTTTTGGATCTAACCTTGCTGGCCGACATGGAGCAGGTGCAGCATTAACCGCATTGAGATATTACGGTGCGATATACGGGCAAGGGGAAGGGTTACAAGGCAATAGTTATGGCATTCCTACAAAAGACAAGTATATCAAAACATTGCCGTTAACAGAAATACATCTTGCAGTGACTAGATTTTTAGAGTTTGCTGCTGAAAATCAACATCTTATTTTTAATGTAACAAAAATTGGATGTGGGTTAGCGGGATATTCTCCGCATCAAATTGCGCCATTCTTTCGCAATCACACTGAAAATGTATTATTGCCAGATGAATTTCGTGACTTGCTAAATAGCAAATAAATATACTTGACCATTTGCTATTGTTGTGTTAAAATATATATAACTAAGGAGAAAAAAATGTGCGATAATGTCAAAAATTCAGTTGCTAGAAAAATGATGGCGAATTTAATTCGTAGAAAAAGACATGCCCAAAAACTTCTCAAATCTGCGCTGGTAGAAGGAAAGGTACTAGATACGCATATTTTAATTTTGCAGGGAAGTTATGTCGAAGCACACAACGCCTGCGAAACGACAAAAAAGCTGTTAGATCACGAAAGGGCAAATGAAAGTAAATGACTTCCAATTTATACAGCATGACACTTGTTGCAATTGACGAACTGGTCTATAATCACCAAGATGTTGAATCATGGTGGAAAGAATTTAGAAAAGTGCTGTCTGAGTATGGGGTTCATATTTTCTGCCACAATATAACTGGATTGGAAATCGAAGAAGATGAAGAAATATTCAGAATCTCATACTATGATGATGTTTTAGAAAGAGAAACATCTCTTTGTATTCCATTATCTGTGATTACTTCAGATAAACCATCATTAATGGCAAAGGAATTAAACAAAGATAGAAAATTAAACAGTTTAAATTCAGAACTTGCTACATTGGAAGCGTTGCTTAAACAACACGAACGCGAGTTGGCAGAGATTTCTTTAAAAATAAAAAACACCAAACAGAAAATAAAAGATATGTATACGACAACTAAAACAACAATTAAGGTGCCCAAATAATGAAAAACATCGCAGTTACTTTTAATTTAACAAACGACTTAGTTGAGTTTTTACAAGCTCAGGCAAATTTAGAACAAGTTCCAGTCACTACTATTATTAGGCGCGCAATTAAGCTAGAAAAATTTTTAATAGAAACTGAACAGTCAAACAAAAAAGTTCTAATAGAACACGATGGAGTTATTCACCAACTTTCCCGTTATTAATATTTCGACGTTGGATGCTATGTGAAATTGACTATGGAGCAAAATTCAATGTCTAACGATATTTTTGATTATATAAAAGAAAACAAGATTAACGAAGTGAAATTGTTGCTAGAACATGGCGAAACTGTTAATATTAAAAGTAATCATGGAAATACTCCTTTGTATTGTGCATCTTATATGGAGATCGAGGTGCATTTTCTATTTCTATAATGTTTCCAGTTTCATCATTAAACCGAATGGCATATTTTGATTTGTCATTGGATAGTTTTTGTTCTTCGTGTTTGTTGATTAAATAAACCAATGTTCCGTGTTCTTTTATCGTGTACTGATTAAATCTATTACTTGATTCTCGTGTAGAAGTGCACCATTTAGTTTCAGTTCCTATGTTCTGGCTTGTTTCTGTGTTTTTAGGTACTACAATTAACCAATCAGAGTCATCTCTGTAAACAATTGCATCTTTTGAGTTTTTGATTTTGCTTCTAATAGCACCTTTTGTTTGGTTTGCTTTGATTTCTGTTTGGTCAACCAGTTGTTTAAACTGCAAGAAGTCCATATTTTTATAAATATGTTGAATGTCTTTATGTTCTGGCTTATCAAACATGTTTTTCTGTTTTAGTTGTTTGTATTTATTCACATATTCTATAACAGAATCAAGTGGAATGTTTTCTTTATCTGACCATTTAGTTGCTATATCTGACCAAATATCTTCAAATAATATTTCAAAAAATCTCATTCTGTTGCTCCGTATTGTTTTAGTAGTTTAACTGTTTCTGTGCGTTCATATCTAGATGCCCAATACAAAGGAGTTTTTCCATTATTATTTTTAGCATTAACATCTGCACCATACTCAAGTAACAATTTAACTGTTTCTGAGTATCCGTACATAGATGCCCAATACAAAGGAGTATCACCATTATTATCTTTAACATTAACATTTGCACCATGTCCGAGTAATAATTTAACTGTTTCTATGTGTCTATTTGTAGATGCCAAATACAAAGCAGTTCTCCCATTATTATTTTTAACATTGACATCTGCTCCATGTTCTAGTAATAATTTAACTATTTCTGTGTATCCATGTATAGATGCAGAATGCAAAGAAGTTTCTCCATTATTATTTTTAGCATTAACATCTGCGCCATAACTTAACATCTTTTTGACTAAATCGATATTCCCGTTTTCGCATGCATTTCTTAATACATAAGAAAGTCCATCTGGCATTACATCTAAAATATTATCACCAAATCGATTCAAAATAAAACTCAATTCAACTGGATCATCATTTTCATCCATATACTGATTGGTTTCAAAATGCAATTGATATTTCTCTCCCATGTATTTTGGTTGCTTTGGTATTAAAATATACAATTTCCCTTTTGAATTATAATAATTAAATCTATTATCTTCGTCATCTCTAGCAGTACACCATCTAGCGTCTTGTCCAAAATAAATAGCAGCACGTTCGTCAAATGGAGTGATAATTCGAACAACTGAGTTATCTAGTAATATTTTATAATCGCCTTTGTCTAATTGATCATCTGATCGATCAATTTCTTTGAATCTAAAATAATTATTCATACGCAGATATAATGCGTTATCTCCGATCTGCAATAATATTTTTTCTAAATCTAATTTTTCCAAAATACTAACAAAATCGGCAGCTGATTTGATTTTTCCAATATCGGAATATTCACGTGGTACTCGTTTTTGTTTTTTAGCTGCATCGTAAACTCGTAACAAATCAGTGTTGATATCTTCAAGACGTATTTTGTCGTTGATGTACAGACGTGTTAGCCATTCAACGTATGAATTATGAACCGTTGGATCTTTATTTTCGATGTATTGTAATACACTTTGAACTGTTTGATCTTTGTCTTTTAAGCGGGATTTGATTTCTGTAGGCAAGAACTGATCTTTTAATGCACGTGCATATATTTTGTCACTGTAATTTCTTTCTGTAACACTTCTGTCGTATTCTAATAATATTTCACTGATTTTCATTTGAAGAAATCTCCGTAGATATCGTATTTAGGTATTTCTAAAATATACTAAAAACATCATTTAATACAATTTCGCTAAATACATTAACCTAATCGGAGAAATAAAATGGCGGTTGATTTAAAAAGTGCATTACAGGATATAAAAGAAATCAGTATCAGTGAATCTGCTTTAAAAACAATGTTAGATTTTGAAGGTGTATTGGATAACTTTGATATTTATATTTATAAAAACTGGTTAGATGGCGAACTTATACAAGGTCCAATTTATGAAAAATATTATGTAACTGCATCTTTTATGTGGGATTATGAAAAAATGCCAGATCCAAAAGGTGGAGAAGTTTTACTTCAGTATAAATGCCGAGTTTCTTACAAAAAAGATTTTATGAAAACGGCAGTCCATGTTAAATCAGAAGACGATTATCGCTCAGGTACAAAAATGCCCAAAACAATCGATGTTCCAGTTTGGATCGTCACAATATCGATACCAAAAGAACTAATGGATAACATCGATCAAAGTGCGCTGGATATGGAATTTAATAAACAAGCAGTTGAAAAATTAGAAAAATCATACGATTATTCAGAAACTGTTTCAGAAGTAAACAACACTGATGTTTCTAACAATCAAGGCGGTATGTAACTATGGCAAAGAACACACATTTAATATTTGAAGGATTTGACGCGGGCGATTTACATAGAATGGTTGACCCTTTATTGGATATAGATAGGTATAGTTCAAAAATGGGAGATGATCGGGATGTAGTGGTTTTGTCTGTCTTGGTATATGGTGAAAGTGCATCAAACGATTTAGTAGAGCATATAGAAAAAACATTCAATTTTGTTCTAGATGCTGATGTCAGCAATTCAGAAGATACCAATGGATATTATACTGTATTTGTTGAATTAGAACGAAGACATGGAGTTTGTGATAAAATTTTAGATATCATCAGCAATGTTTTGTTATTAACAACACAACCGCTTAAAAGTTGGAAATTTTCTTACATGAAAAGCAAAAAGAAATATCCGTTAAATGTAAAAATTATGGAAAAAATAATTCCAGAAACTCCATCTGCTTACGATGATATATACAACAAAGAAGACACAGACAAAAGCGCAAAACGCGAATTGGAAGAGTTTAAATTAATTGCAGGACTTCCATTAAAAGAAAAATCGTCATTGAGTAGCGATCCAGAAATTGCAAGATTGCAAACTATCGCACGTGGACTAAATTAACGTTTAGTACTAACACTAAACGTTAAGATCATCTTCTGATTGTTTTTTGACACGCTGTCTTGTTGTTTTTGGTTTTACTTCTTTAGTCATGCTCGAAAAGTAATCAATCTGTGCAACTTGTCTAGAATTTTGCAATTTAAGATCCTCGATTTCAGTTCTATAACCAGATAATTGCGTAGATAATTCTGCAACAGTGCCTTTTAACTCTACGACTTGTTTTGATAAAAACTCAATTTGCACAGTTAAGCGTTGCACATCTGCCAATGCTTTTGCTTTTTCTGTTTCGATTTGCATAAGTCTATTTGAAAGACTGTCTCTTTCTTTCTTTAAAGATTCTCTTTCGTCTTTAATCAAATCAATATATTGCATTAACGATTTATCTCCAGTTTCTTGGACTTTATCGCTTAAAATTCTAGATTTTATTATAGAAAATATGTAGTAAACCACATATCCTATTCCAGGAACCGCAATTGCTGTTATACCAGCAGTTGAAATAATATCATTACTAACCATAATCTACATCCTTGTGTTTGGGTATAGTATTTATTATATTTTTGTATTTTTCCATACTTAAAAATTAAAAAAGGAAGATATTATCTTCCTTTTTGTCGAAATTGGTAATTACCAATTAAAGATTATTCTTCCCCGTAGAGCTTTAACACCTCCCCAACTACAGGATGCCGTTGAATATCTTTGTGCGAAAATTCCACACCAGCTATATATTTTTGACCAGAAAAATTATTGGTTCTTTGTTGAAAATCCAAAAGTCCATTTTCTCCAATTCGTTTATCTGTTTGTCGTGTATCGCCTGTTACGATTAATTTTGTACCATCGCCAATTCTCGTCATAAGCATTTTAAATTGGTTTGGTGACGCATTTTGCATTTCGTCAGCAATGATAAAACTTTTTAAGAAAGTTCTACCACGCATAAATGCAAGTGGACTTATTTCTATGATCTCATCTTCGATCATACGCGCCACATCAATTGGTTTGTAATACATTTTAAAAATATCGAATATAGGACGCGTCCAAGGTTCCATTTTTTCATTTAATGTACCAGGCAAGAACCCATGCTGTTCTTCATCAACACTAACTGCAGGTCTAGTAATAATAATCCTATCGGCTTTGCCTTCTTTATAAGCCTTAATAGCTGCCGTAACAGCTAACATTGATTTTCCTGTCCCTGCTGGTCCTGTTGCAATAACGATCATTTTACTTTCGTCTAATAATAAATCAATATACTCCTCTTGTTTTGTTGATCTTGGGATCAATTTGACCTTGTGATCTGCGGCATGTCCATCAAAATCAACAACCACGGCAGCATGACGATGATTTCTATCTTGATGATTTCTATCATTTCGATCATTGAAACTGTTTCTTGATTGCTTTTTTGTAACGAACGTCTGAGATTGTTCTAACATTGATTGTGCAACTTTTCTTCTAGCCAAAATATTTCTCCTTGCTTTTTTATTTTAAATCTAAACTACATTAATGTGAAATTTTTATACCTCACATATGTATATAGCTTTATTAATTAAACAAGTCAATGCGTATATTTTTATTTTTAACCAAAAAATAAATTAGAAAATGCTACTTCCGCATCTGTTTTGTTTGTGCCATTAAAACTAAAATCATATGCCAATGCGTCTACACACACTATATTTTTATTGACAATATGTTCCAAATGTTTTTGTCCACACAATAACCGTTCTCTGCACAGTTTTACATTATCTTCCATTAAATCAGTGCCATAAATAGAAGATAATGCAGTTTCAAAATCAATGCCGTTTTCAACTTTTCGAATTAGCACTTCGCTCAAAAATTGTCCATCTCCACAAGTTGGATCTAAAAATGTTTTTGTTGGATCTTCAAAATATTTTTTCGGAATACAAGCCAGCATTTCCTGTACAGTTGGCGTTGGTGTAAACACTTCGCCTGTAAATTTAACCCGCAATTTATCTCTATCAAGCCCACTCATGTATTCTCGATCACGTACATGTTTTATAATTTTTTCTATAGAAATTGACATCAGTTTACTCTCCTGTGTACAAACAAACTCAATTAAACTTCAATGATATTAAATCCTGATTAAAAACTCCCTTGGTATACAATTTATAAAACAATGAAAAAGGCATACCCAAATCACACTCGATGTCTTTTAATGGCAAAACATTGTACATTTTGTTAATCCATTCTAAAGAATAATCAAACGTACCATCTGTTTGGTGTTTTATAACATCTAAATGCTTAGACGTATTTGCTATCATTTCACGTATTTGGTCAATTGTTTTGGTATCCGTTTTTTTATCACAATGGTTACTTCGTTTACTTATAAGGTTGGTTTTTCCTTTAGCTGCTACTTCTGTTTTTTCAGACATTTCTTTATTTTCTGCACTTTCTAGCATCTCTAGCATATCTTCTTCATCGATTGCTTCCAAATTGGCCATTTTTCCAATTATACGATCTATGCTATTTTTATCAAGACAATTTTTAATAAAATTATCAACTTCTATTTGCTCTGCCCCATTTTCGCTACAATTAAAAATATCAACAGTTTTTAATACATATTTCAATGAGTCTTTTAAATTATCAACGTTTGCTTTTTTTTGATAATTTTGAGCAGTTTCTAAAATAAGAGTATCAAATTTATCATCACGATTTGGATCAAAACTAAGACTAATAACTTTTCCAACTTTTCCTTTAATGTTTGGCGTTAATGCTCTGCTCATTTTTTGAATAGTTGCGCCATTATCTCCGTTGTCATATGCTAAAAATAGTTCAGTTATATCTCCGACAGAAAAACTACGTTGTGCCATTGTTGTGCTAAGAATTAACACATTGTTGCCTTTTTGTTTGGCCTTTTCTATCTGTTCCTTAACTTCTCTTTCTGCACTTGCATTTGTCATATTCACACCACCAGATACCGTTACAATATCGTAACCCTTTAATGCATCTTTGGCTATCGATTGTGCTTCCAATAGTGCCATATTGGTCATATTACCTGGCAAAAACATCATGCTAACTTTTTGTCGATCTTTTATTTCTTCTGCATTGCAAGAAGTCTGAAAATCAATATTCAACGAATCTAAATTGTGCTTTCCTTCAAATATTGCTTGTAGCATATTTGTAAAAAATCCCTTTGCCTTGTATGGATAAGCTGCAAATTTTGCCCAACTCGGCAAAAAATCACCATCTTCAACAAATGCATCGTCAATATTTGCTTTTTTAATAACGTTTCGTATATTCATTTGATAAAACTGTAAATCAACGACTAATTCTCTACGTTTTGTGTTTACGTGAAAATGTTTTATTAAAGGACTTTCAATAGCTGGCAAATTATCTCGTTTGTCAATAATTAATTCCGGATAGGTCACACTCATATATTTGTTTATTTTCCAAGAACTAACCGCCCTATCACCATTAGTTCCAGTCATAATAACAACTTTGTCTTTATTTTTTACGATATTCAATAAAGGAGTTGATTGATTTTTCCTATGCACCCCATAATCTGCCTCATCAATCAATACCAACTTTGGTAAACGCTTGCTTTTTAAAAAATTAAGTCGTTCTTCTCTTAGTTGGCCGTTGCACATCGATACCAACGCAACTACTTGTTTTTTTGATTTAATCGCTTTGTTTATTTTTAATTCATAATCCCTATCTTTGGTATCAACCAACACCATATGTTTAAACTGTTCATAACTTGTGAGTTCTTTAATAAAAGAAGAAAATGACGTAAGAACATAACTAACAACTACCGTGATAGGCATGTTGGTTTCTTTGATCAGTGCCCCAGACCATATTGTTTTTCCAAACCTAGCACATAGTTCAGCCATAACCACTGATGATCCAGAATTAAAACTTTCTAAAATTTCTTTTAATGCATTGTACTGTGGTTGCGATAAACCTGCGTCTTGTAATTTTTGGTTAAAAGAAGCAAGATAGTTGTTTACTTTAATTCTGACATCTTCTGCTGGAAGAGAATGAACTTCTCCAGTTTTTCCCTTTCTAAACCCAATGATAGGTCGAATATGATCATCGACTTTGCCATGCATGTAAAAACGATTAAATCTTTTGGCATAATCGCTAACGTCCCATATAGCTTCGAGAACAATCGTACCATCGTTGACTAAATCTTTTCTAACACCAACAGAGTTTCTAATCCTTTTCCAAACTTCATCTTCTGGAACTTGGTTATTTTTTATCCACCGTTCGCCAAATTTACACTCATTTGGTTTATCTTTTTCGTACCAAAGATAACAATACATTGCTGACATCTTTTATTCCTTGCTAACAAATTAACGGGATTTTAGTTTGGCCATCAAATAGTCTATTTTTGTAATCAATTCATTTATTTTCGTTTGCTGTTGTGATACCTTTTTTTCTAAAGTTTTTATTTTGATATCCAACGATGAAATATAGGAACTTGTTTTTTCATCTTTTTCTTTTAACTTTGTGATTTCAGATTGATGACTAAACAAATTTGGTCTGGGTGTTTCGTCATCCGAATCACTATCATAGATTCCCATTTTTAAACATCTCCACTTTTTGCCGTTGGATCAGATGCAAGATTTCAGATAATTGCTCTTTGTGTTTGCTATAGTAATGTGTAATAAAATCTTCATACGTTCTGTTTTCTTCTAAACGAAACGCATTTTTAACAATGCGTTCGTTGACTATATCCAAAATCACTTTACAATTTGTCAAGTGTCTTGGTTTAATTTTAGTAACCACTTCGATTTTTTCTTCCCAATTGCAATTTTCTTCCAAAGAAAGATAATGCTTAATCGATGTTTTGTTTTTGTTAACTGGATGCATATGATATGATGCCACCAAAAAAACACTATTGTTATTCATTTTTATCAGTCTCCTTTTTTGTAATCTTTGTTGGCATATACGGCATAGTAATCTCTACCGCAGAATTGCTGCTTGTGTATCTTGCCCCCGTTTCATCTTCAAACACGATTGCACACGTGTCTATTGTTTTTTCTGAACCATCTTTGTAGACATACTTCATAACTGAAGAATATCTAATGTTTTGATATACATTTTTATACAATGTATGTTCCTTTTTACCGGATGATAAAAAGAATTCAGTAACGTCCTTCCACTCATCTTCATAACCAGTGAGAGGTGTCAATATGTCATAGTTTGCTATTTTTCCAAACAAACTAGCACATACCGAAGCAGACCAACCACTGTGTTCTTGTTTTGAAAATGCAACAATCAGCCCCAATACGTCCTTTCCGATTTCTGATTCCATTCCATCTTGCTCTAATAAACCTGCCATTTTTAGTTCACGCAATGCATGCCTGACCAAATCGGACATTATTTTATCTCCTTGATCATTTTTTCAATAAAATCAATTTCGTGATCCGTTAATTCGAAATACCGATATAACTCTTGATCTGTCCATTTCCTAGACATGTCTAGTTTTGGAACAAAGGCGTATGTTTTTCTATTCCCATGTTGTGTTATTTTTAAAATTGAAAGCATAAATCTAAAAAATTTAGTTTTAATATACGCAGCAAGATTTTCTGCTTCTTGCTGCGTGTCAAACGAATCGACTATTATATACGTTGCAGTGCATGCTGTGTTTGGTGCTACAACTTTGGGCTTACCTGTAATTTGAGAATTAATACCACTTGAACCTCTTGCTTCAGCCAAGATTGTTTTCCATTTATAAAAACTTTTATGAATTTCTGGAAGTTCATCAACATAACCTATCTTGCCACCTCTTGAATACACCAAAATGTTCCCTTTTTCTAATAATTTTTCATTGGTTTCTAACCCAAACGGTTTAACTTTCGAGACTACATCAGACATAAATTCTGTGCATTTTCTTTTTACTTTTTCTAATACATCCTCTTGCTCTTTAAACCGAATAATGATATCATATTTTCGTATATTTATACTTCTCGTTGTTTCTATCGAATTGACCACGGTCGTCAAGTTGGTATTCCCTCTATGTGACTTATCCCAAACAAAATAACAAACGCCACCTTCTATATCTACTGTTTGGAATACGTCTTTTGAATACGGATAATCGACTATTTTACTTATGTGTTCTTGATCCAACATGAGTTTTCTAAATTCATCCAACCCTTTACCCGTTATGAACCAACGAGATGGGATAATCATCGTCAAATAATCAGGATTCATTTTTATTGCTTTTTCAACGAAGTGATGATATATCGTAACTTCTCCGGAATTATATGGTGGGTTTCCAACTATAACATCAAAATGCATATCTTTTAAGTCCTTGTAGTCATATGCAATCAATGTCGATTGCATATTAAATTTATTCAAAACATAATTCACCGAATGTATCGATGACTCTATACCAAATGTCGTTTCTCTTATTTGCTGATCACTTAGGCCAGCAGCAGCCTTTCTTTTTTCAACTTCAACTAGAAATTGACCACCACCAAACGACAAATCTAAAACTCTACCGTATATTAGCTTTTCTTGAGGAATTTCATCAAGCATTTTGGTAACTATATGTGGATATTTTTTTGTCAAACGGTAAGTATATCGCGTTTTATTGCGAGTTTTCATAAACTTTCCTACATTAATTGCTATTATTTAATTAATTTTGGTTGATTTGTGACAATTCGACAAACATAGCTGCCAAATTTATTTCAGCATCTGCACATGTTGCATGGTTTACTAAAGCCTTTCTGATAATCAGAATAGCTTCATCTTGGCCATCTTCTGTTGCAGACCAAAGGTCTAAATTTTCATAACACCATCTAAAAATATCATCCATCTCTTCTGGCCTTGCTTGACTGCATATCAACTGCCGGCCTTCTCTTATTTTTCCTTTTTTAATCAAATCAACCAATACCAATTTAAAATCAACAGTTGATGATTTTGTAGAAGGCAATACCAAAGTACCAGTGGTGGAGTTTTGTTGGCACAAGTTGATACACTTTCTTAAATCTGGGTAAGTTGCTTCAACGAACATATCAAGCGTTTCTAACTCAATATCGATATTTTCATCAGACAAAATGGTAGCAATTCGAATAGTGAATTCATCCTTGTTTAGTTTGTCAATATGAAAACCTTGACATCTGCTATGCAAAGCAGGAATTATTTTATGAGGATAATTGCAGGTCATAAAAAACCTAACAGTTTGGCTATACTCTTCGATTGCCCCACGTAGCGCGGCTTGAAAATCAGGAGTTGCATAATCCACTTCATCTAAAAATACAACTTTCAAATCACCATAAGGCATAGTCTGAGAAAAGTTCTTAATTTTTTCTCTAGCAATATCAATTCCCCTTTCACGAGATGCATTGATTTGCAACAAATCGTAATCATGAATTTCTAACGCATTGATTAAAATTTTAATAAGTGTTGTTTTTCCAGTTCCTTGTACCCCTGAAATAAGCAAGTTTGGAACGTTTTTGTTATTTACCCAATATTCAATCTGCGAACGCTGTTCGTCATTCATAAACACATACCCATCCAAAGTAGATGGTCTATATTTTTCTACCCATAACTCATTCATTTTTGTTTGCCTTTGTTGAAGAAAAAGAATTAGATTTTTATTTAATTGTTGAAAGTTTACCAAAAGTTAATAAACACAGTCGCTAAAGGTTTCATCCTTTACTGGCGAATCTGATACCAACAATATGTCTTTTGGATCAATCTTTTGAATCATAAAACTTTCGCCAGTATCATCGATAACGTTAATACCACGTGTCCATCGACCATGCGATACCAAAACATATTCTCCAACTTTAACATCGGTTTGTTCTGGACCTACTGCAAATACCTTGCCCCATCTTGGGCGAACACCTGCAGAAGTTTTATCGTCAGATGGAATGATAATTCCACCAGATGTAAATCTCTCTAAAAATTTCATGTCACGAACAATGACATCTGCGTGAAGTGGTTTTATCGATGAAATCTTTATTTTTTTAATTGTTGCCATGTTAAAATCTCCTTATACCTTGTGATTTTTTTGGTGATTTAAGTTCTTCTTGTTGAATTGTTTTGCTCGCTGGCATTGAGTTGCCAACTATACCTTTGCCTAACGTTGAAGTATCCGTGTCTAGTTTGTTGTTTGTTTTTCCAAGAACAAGAGGTTTCATATTTGGAGGCAAAACTGGTTGATTGACTTTGTTTTGTTCAGCAGACGATTCTTTCGGTTGCTGAAACGCTTGTGCTGTTATTACAGCTTGTTTTGGTTGAGTTAGAATACCAGCAGTTTGCATCGAAGTCAATACATTTTTTTCATTAATTTCGGGTTTTTGCCCTGGCGTAAAATGTATCATGTCAACTGGAACAAACGGTACTTGCTCTGTTGTGTCTTTCATTATAGACGATGAGTCTTCTTTTTCAACTTTTTTTTCTGAATATTGATAGTTAACTTCTGCGCTTTCACTAACTTCATCTGTATGATGTTGTACCTGAGATTGTTCTGTGGAATTGTTAGTATCGCAAATGACACCTTGGTAATTACTTTCTAGTTTACCATCATTGCTACTATGATTACCACCAATTTCTATAGTTTCGGCTTGATTTTCTACTACATCCATTTGATCTTGCTCTTTAATAGCAACTTGTACTTGTGTGTTGTTGACTAGAACAGGGTTTGTGATGTTGGCAGTTGGTGCTTTTATTGCATACTTTTCTTTAGCCAACTCTTCTTTCGTTTTTATAACTTTTCCACCTTGTACAATATCGCCACGAGCGTTAACGCTTTTATTACCAACTGCAACAATATGCTGATTTTGTGCTTTTAGTCTGTCCATATCGACTGTTGGTTTCTGAATAATAATTGGCTTGTTCGGTGGATACATTTACATCTCCTGTTTTTTTGGCGGTTTTAGAAATTCGTTAATATCTAACCCAAAATATAAACTATTTATTCGATGCACTCCCATCAGGTACAATACATAGCTTGCAACACTACTTCCTCTCCCAACACCCAATACTATATTCTTTTCTTTACATGTATCTACAAAGTATTTCATGAATTTTAGTAAATTTTCTAACCCATAATCAAAATACAAAATAAGTTCTTCGCCTACCCTTTGAAGTTCATCTTCGTTTTTACATTGACTCAAAATATAATCAGCGATATCTAAGGTTTTATATTCTTCCGGCATAAACCAATTATTTTGCATGCTTGAATCGTAATCTTCTAATGGTAAGTCTAACTCTACAAACTTAGCAATTTTTGAAAATGTACCGTGTTCTTTTAAATCATCAATTGCTTTATTATACATATCCGGATCGATGCATACAAACGATGATATATCAACATCGCCATTTTTATACAAAATGTCGCATATATCTTCTTCAGAATAATATTCGTTTCCGTACTTATCTATTTTAGCCATAGTTTTCACCAAAGGTTTAGTGTAGTTTAACAACAAAAAATTAAAATTCAACTTTTTTGGTTAACCTTAACAATGTCGTCAAACTCGCTTCCGTGTTCTTTGATTGTATTTTCCAAAGCACGTTGAGTTCTTTCGGTGTAAATATACTGATAAGATTCTATCATATACTGTAATTGAGTAACCACAGTTTGGTAGCCAAGGGTATATGCGGTCATCATTTTTGACCGCATATTTGTTAACTCTTTAAGCAATTCATCGTTTGTTAAATCTGCCGGATTTTTTGGAAATAACATACCAAATTACCTCTTTTTAAATTATATTTGTTAAATTACTGGTCTCACAAAAGTCGTAACACCATTATTCAACGTAAATAAATCAAACACCGCGTATGCACCAGTATTCAATGCCAAAGTATAGTTTGCGCCATTAAAAGAATACAATCCAGTGTTCGAAGATGCCAATGAATTAAGATTGACATAATTCAAAACTGCACTAGGCGTAGGGAAAGTCAAAGTAAATGATCCAGAAAGAGATGAAAAAATCAATCTCATATCGGCATAGATACCGTTGCCTGTATTCCAAGTTATTGCAGATATAACAGTGTTTCCAGTAAGATTAAATTGCTGAACATTCGATGTTGCAAAAGCAATCGCCAAGTTGCTCGAATTTACATTCTGTGACACTGTTGCTGAACTAGTATAATTAACATATTGACCACCTGATATAATGATTCCTGGTGCAAAAGTATTTGTAGTACTTGTTGCCCCATTTAGAGGCGAAGTTAAAATAGATTTGTTTTGCAAATCTGTTATTTCATTTTGTGCATAACCTAGATTGATAGCAATATTCGTAAAATTATCACGAAATCCTTGACTGTCGTTGTCCTGACCTGCAACTGGATATGCTCCGTTTATGTTATTAGGGTTAATGTTTGATGCCATAATAAAAATCTCCTTTATTATATATTTAGCAGTTTTTAAATTAATGTTGTTTGTGGGAATTTAACCCAGAAATTGTATTCATCAGATGTAACAAACTCATCTACGTTATTGAAAAACCGTGTCCCACTTCCGTCAAATGTCGTTTTGTTAGCTGAAAAATTGGTAACAAAATTAAAAGGAAGGAATCTAGGAACAGTGCTTGTTGCATCTGGTTGACCTGTAAAATAAAACCCAGTGTTTTCGTGCATGTTTCCTTTATTTACAAATATATAATCTCCTGCACTTATCTGTATAAAAGATACTAAATGTACAATACCATTAGAGTCTATAGTCACTTGCCATATGTTAGGTCTAACATTCGTTTTGGCTGTACCATTTAACACGTCAGCATATCCTGGAATCTCAATTGTATAATTCCCAAGAGCATCTGCATCATTCCATCCGTCATTTGGTGTACTATAAAACGCAACAGATACATTTGGGCTTGTTGGTGGCAAATAATTGGATTGTGTGATAAAAGCAATTAACATTCCATCTTGTACCATTTCTCCATCTAATCCACCATTACTGTTTATGTAACTCACACTTCGTCCACTTATCTGATCAAACGGAATATCAACTCCAACGTCAATTGAACCTTTATATACATATGTATTATTAATATGTGGGTGAATATCAAATGTAGTTTCTGTAGATGGTATAAAACTACCAGAGTTTAAATCATAGTTTGTTAATAGTTGGTTGTCTGCCATATATCTATCGACTATAAATGGAATATCACCAAAATTATAATTTGATTCAGATAACCTATATGCTATAAGATTACTATATCCAGGTTTTGTATAACAAAGAACCACAGAACGAACAAAACCAAGAATTGTGCCATCATTCTGTCTTGTAGTCATCCATAAAGGCAATATATTCTGATTCGCAACACCAATACCAGATAATCTTTTTTGCATATTATTTAAATCACAAGGGTATATCGGAAGCCCAGATTTTGGATTAATATACATCTGCGGACGTTGCAGATTGTTTGGATTAATTGGATCGACTAACTCCAAATACACGACTTCATATAACGTGTTTGTTGTTACTGGATCATTTGCTATTGCAGTTTTAATTTTTCCATAATTCAAAATTCTATTGCTTGTATTCAATTGTATATTACTTGCTATAGTTGACGCAGACGCTGGCGATAGCCCTGTACAAAATAAAGATTTCATTTCGCTTGTTTTTCCAAAATTAGGATCGTACATTCTATAAATGTACTCATAAGGGAAATAACGTTGATCGTTCATAATGTTAAGAAATTTGGTTCTGGTTGGAACATCAAGCAACGCAGTTAAATAAAAGTCCATATATGGATTATTGTTATCGTGATTGACTTTTATAGAAAATTGCTGTGTTGCATATATTTCTTGCTGTTTTAGAACTGTTCTTGGTTCATCATAATAGAATTTTGTTTTTCCAGAATCAAAAGTAGTTTTATTATAATCAATAAATAACTGCTCGGTAACAGGAGCATAAGGAACAGTGGATGGATATAATGTATCAAACAGTGTAAGTGTATTATCAAAAGTCGTCAAACTGCCATCTAACGTAAACGTAGTAGCGTCAGTTGCTGTTACCGAAAACGTAAAAACAGATTCTATCGTTGTATTTCCTGAATCTAAAGTCGTGTTTCCAGAATCCATAGTGAATTGTCTAAAAGATGTTTTGCCAACAATCAATCCATTTGTTAATAATTTTAAACCTTGTGGCAATTTACTTTTCGTTGGTGTATTATATAATATCACATTTGTTCTTGGATCTAAAAAATCACCACTTACAGGAGTTGCATAGTTTAAAATATATTTTAACGGAATACCAGATGTATATTTTATAGAACTATCGAACGAAGTTGTAGAAACATCAAACGTGGTTAATCCGGCATCTAACTCAAATATAGTAATAACTTGATTTTGACTAACCCCTGCTTTTGCTTTTATTTCAAATAAACTTACATCACCATTTGATATATTGCCTAAAAATTGTGGCGATTCCCATATCACATAATTTGATAAATCTTGCATTATAACAAATTTAAAAGTAACCGGAATACTTTTGATCGTTGGATTTGCTAATAAATAACAATCTACAGTAAACTGAACTTCTGCCAAAGAAGAATTGATATATGGAGAAGTGCCATAAATCCACCCAGAACCAGAATCTATATTCATCCAAGTTGGGTTATTATTCCCGTAAAACTCAAATCCAACGTCATAATTATTAGAAGCAAAGCCAGTAACTTGATACAAAAAATCAGAATTTTCTCTTATATTTGGTAAAATTGTTTGTATGTTGGTGATCGTTGGTTGTGCAGTGTTTGTGCTATCTGCATCAACCGAAGAAGAATCAGAATCAATCACTGTGCTGTCTGCTGTGATCGAAGTTTGATTCAAAATAACCATTGTATAAATCGAATCATCATATGCAAACCCGTTTGATGCTCGCACCATAAATTGAAAGGTAAACTCGGCTGGAGTGTTTTGTTGAGCGTCCCATCCAGTAGTATCCCAACCAACAAAACCGTAATTTGCCACTCCACTTGAATAAACAAATCCAGACCAGCCCGATATTATTGGTTTTACATAATTAATATTTTGTATAATACCTGTAATAATTCCCGATGAGTTTATTGTTAATCCAGGTGGCAGTTGACCAGATATAATATCCCATGTTATGTCTGTTTGGTCAAACGCAGACTGAAGCTGAACGTTGACAAAGTCTGTTATAAAATAAATACCAAGACTTGTATTTTTAGGAGTAATGACTGGCAATGAGTTTTTATTTATTGTTAGATTAAAACTACGATCTGATAAATTATTTGATGCATCATATGCCCTGACAGTGAATGTATTATTTACACCGCCGATGTTTGCAGACGTAGGTATCCCTACTATAGTTCCAGCTTGTTTTACTGTAATATTTCCAGACGGAGGCACATTTGTATTTCCTATTAGATATAGCCCATCCCCTATTGTTCCGGCTATAACTTTATAAGAGACCGCATTAGTACAAACTAGTTGAAATTCAAAATATTCCCCATCTGTAACATTGCCAATATTCCCCGAAGGTGTAACCCACTGTAATGCCATACACTATCACCTTTGTTATGTTGTATTTAGTGTTAAAATTAAATCACAACATTGGCGAAATATAATGGAATACAATGTTAACATTACATACCACCAGCAAATATAAGTCTATCTTTTTCAAAAACCTTCTGGTCTTGTAAAGACATACGTGAGTTAAGAACTATTACTTCTGAAATATAGGAATTGATAAAACCACCAGTACCAGTACCACCATAACCAGTATTACCAGGGTAACTCCCTATATTAATAGCTGTATTGACTGATGTAGCTATAGCTACAACTCTGCCTCCTACATACTCATCATTAACTCTCATTCGTATACCGATATCATCAAATATACTACTTACGGTATTAAATACAGGAACAGTATTATTTACTATCATAGGAATATCGTGTTGCTGGGCTATACTAGTTCCCAATATATCGGTATCCCATGATCCAGCAACAGCAGCACTATTAGTTAAAGATCTCATATTTGTTGATGTATAAGCACCATATGTTACAAAACCCCCTTGTGTTTTAGCTCCAGCTACTGGTATACTAGCAATTATGGATATCTGTGAGAAGTTATTACCAGAGTTAGGAATAGTAGTTGTAGCTGTAGTTAGGAACTGACTACCACCGCTAAAATAAAGTGTAGGAAGATTTCCATTACGTATTTGTAGGTTATTAAAAGTAGGAGGATGCGACATAGCTGACGTTGCATTTAACCCATTACCAGACTGATCGTACCATGTTACTACTGAGCCTGTGCCAGCACCTATAAATGTCAGAAGAGTATTTACATCTAATAACCCACTCGAAGTATACCCTATATCTAATTGAGTACTATCCGATGATCTTTGGACTCTTAATAGTGCACCAGTGTACTTACTCGTTAATCTACGAACCGAATAAGCAACTGCCACATTTGCTGTTGTTAATTTGTCAAACAGCATAGTAGAGTTATCTGTTATGCTTGATATAGTCACTACTCCGTTTGCATTTGATGCAGAAAAATCACTACTGAAATTCAAGGTGGTTATATTACCAACTGAATTTCCATTTAGTTCGTATAATAATGAAGTAGAAGGCAATCCACTGATTTGTGATGCTGGTATGATTGCTGTGTTTGATAATGTATTTGCAACACCTGCTGTGTTTGCATATGCTGCATTTGCCACTGATGTTACATTTGAAGTTATTGTCAAAACATTAGAACTTAGAT
>JAEHJW020007815.1_pt1 | contig 21683 bp, 29 predicted proteins | sample 9271431 | NCBI WGS metagenome assembly JAEHJW02 | reverse complement strand
TCCGATCTGCCGGCGCGTATCTGGCCGGCGCGTACCTGGCCGGCGCGTATCTGGCCGGCGCGTACCTGGACGGCGCGTACCTGGACGGCGCCGGCGGAAAGAAACTGGCCCTCACCGGCGAGCGGCCTGTGATACAGATCGGGCCCCTCGGCTCCCGGGGCGGCTATCTACTGGGGTACTGCACCGACGCAGGCCTGTACGTGCGGGCAGGATGCTGGTTCGGCTCGGGCGAGGAGTTCGAAGCCCGAGTGCGAGAGGTTTACCCGACCGAAGTGTACGGCGTGGAGTACCTGGCGGCACTCGCCTTTTTGCGGGGGCACGAGGAGCGATATCGGGACGAGAGCCCCCGGGAGGTGGCCGCATGAACGCCCTGAGAGTCGTTCGGCTTCAGGCAGAGAACGTGAAGCGTCTCAAGGCCGTGGACATCACGCCCGAGGGTCCCGTGGTCCGGATCACGGGCGCCAATGCCCAGGGGAAGACGAGCGTCCTGGACGCGATCTGGTACGCGCTCGGCGGCAAGGACGCGCAGAAGGATACGCCCCAGCCGATTCGCGCCGGCCAGGACAAGGCCCGTGTGGTCGTGGACCTCGGAGACCTCGTCGTCACGCGTACGTGGTCCGCGAAGGACTCTTCCCTCAAGGTCGAGAACAAGGAAGGGCTTCGGTTCGGCTCCCCGCAGCAGCTCCTGGACTCGCTCGTTGGGCGGCTCTCGTTCGATCCGCTGGCGTTCGCGCGAATGAAGGCCTCGGACCAGGCGGAGACGCTCCGGACCCTGACAGGCCTGGACCTCTCCGAACACGACGCGCGGCGCAAGGCCGTGTACGACGAGCGCACCGGGATCAACCGGGACGTGAAGAGTCTCGAGGCTCAACTCGGGGCTCTGACGGCGCCGACCGAGGCCCTGCCGACCGAGGAGATCCGCGCGAAGGATCTGCTCCAGACGCTCGGAGAGGCCCGGAGCGCCGCCGGCCTGAACCGCCTGGAGAGGGAGAAGCTCGACGGGATGGAGCGCGAGCTCGGCGACTCCACGCGGCGACTCGAGGCCCTCGAAAAAGAGTTGGCGGCACAGAGGGATCGGGTAGCGAGCCAGAGAGCGACGACGGACGCGCAGCGCGCCAAGGTGGAGGCCCTGAGCGATCCCGACGTTGCGGCACTCGAAACACAGCTCGCCGAAGTGGAAGACACCAACCGGAAGATCCGCGCCGCGGCGCAGTACGACGACGTCCAGGACCGGCTCGGCCAGGTGAAGACCCGGGCCGCCGAGCTCTCGGCCGAGCTCGAACGGCTCGACGCCGAGCGGGCCCAGCGCATCGAGGACGCGGAAATGCCCGTGGCCGGGCTCGCGTTCGGCGACGGGTGCGTGACCTTCCAGGGCCTCCCCTTCTCGCAGGCGTCGTCCGCCGAGCAACTCCGCGTCTCCCTGGCCATGGCGATGAGTCTTAACCCCACGCTGCGGGTGATCCGGATCACGGACGGCTCTCTCCTCGACTCGGATTCCATGGCGATCGTCCAGGAGCTCGCGGAGGGTCAGGGCTACCAAGTGTGGGTGGAGATGGTCGATGAGTCTGGAAAGGTTGGGATCTACATCGAGGACGGCGAGGTGCGGGCGGCCCCGGTTCAGGGTGCGCTCGGCTTCGAGGAGGTCGCGTGATGAGCCGCTTCGACACGACCGTGGTATCCGGCACGCTGCGCCGGGAGACCGACCGCGCCATCCTCCTGGAGGTCGACGTGGATGAGCACTGGCTTCCGAAGAGCCAGATTGATTGGACGGAGGACGCCGAGCCGGGTGAGGAGATCGACGTGGAAGTGCCCGAATGGTTGGCCGATGAGAGGGGGTTGGGATGAGCGAGTACATGCATCTGATCGGCACTGAGCAAGTGCAGTCGGCGGCGGCCCGGATGGCCGACGCCGCCGAGCGAATGAATCATGCCGCGCGGGCCATCGACGAGGCTGTCGCCAGATTTGAGCGGGCTGTAGAGCGCCTGATTTTGGACGGGCCTCAGGGGATTGACTGATGAGCCGCTGCAAAGGCTGCGATGCAGAGATTGATTGGGTAAAGAACCCGCGCACAGGGAAGGCGATGCCCGTGGACGTGCGTCGCCTGATCGTCGTCACGGACGCGGGCGACGTGGTGGAGGGCCGGTTGAGCCACTTCGCCACGTGCTCGGCCGCAGGCCAGTTCCGCCGGAAACCCATTGAAAATTCCGCCAATATGGCGGGGGAGGTCCCATGACCGCGGAGGAGTTCGACCGGGCCTGCACGGCTCTCGGGTACGTCTCGACAGAGGTACGAGCGGCGGCGCTTCGGGTGTCTCGCCGGTCCGTGGAACGGTACCAGGAGGGAGGGCCGATCCCCAGGATCGTTGATCGGCTCCTTGAGGAGATCGCCAGGACCAGGGAGTTGGATGCTCGCCTTCGGTTTCGAGCGATCCGTCTCACGGTATCCGAGACACACGCAGGAGCCGGGGTATAGCGATGGGCGACCGAACGATCCTCGCCCTCGACCCCGGCACCAAGACCGGATGGAGCATCCGCACGCCGGACGGCGCGCACACCTCGGGCGTGATCGACTGCACGCCGGGCCGGCACGACTCCCCGGGGATGCGGTGGGTCAAACTCCGTGCCCATCTCAATATCCTACTGACCGCGTACCGAGACGTGGAACTAGTGGTCTACGAGGACGTGCGGCGCCACGCCGGGACCGCGGCCTCGCACATCTACGGCGGCATGGTGGCGACGATTCAGGCGTGGTGCGTGGACCACAAGATGGAGCACACCGCCGTACCCGTTCGCACGGTCAAGAAGCACGCGACAGGGAAGGGGAACGCGAATAAGGACGCCATGGGGGAAGCCGCGGCGGTGCGGTGGCCGGGGTACACGTTCGCCGACGACAACGAGGTTGACTCGCGTTGGATAGCCGAGACCGCCGCCTCGGAGGTGGGATGAGGAACACCCCATGAAAACTCGATGCCCTGGGACACCTCCGGCCCTCCTCGGTCTGATGGTGATGGCACCCTCGGAGGTGATGGTCTTTTCTGGTCACGGAGGGAGCGTCGATGGCTGACGACATCCGCTTGTTCGTTGGGTTCCCTGACCATCCCAAGACTATAAAGCTCATTCGCCGGGCGGGTGAAGGTGCTGTCCGGTGCCTCCTGCGCCTGTGGCTGTGGACACGCTGCAACCGAGCGACGACCGGAGACCTCGAGGGGCTCGAGGACGAGGACATCGAGATTGCGGCCGGTTGGACAGGTGACGACGGCCTGTTTGTCGCCGCGCTCCGAACGTGCCGTTTTCTGGATGGCCACAGGCTCCACGGCTGGGAAGAGCGCCAGGAACACGCGGTAGAGGAGGACGTGCGATCGGACCGCGCGGCGCTGAGCGCGTACCGCCGATACCACAGCGAGGAGGAAGCGCAGGCACTGCTTGCGAAGCGAAAAGAGAAGCGGTCGCACTGCGGTCGCACTGCGAATGCTGTGCGTCCAGCATGCTCCCCCCCGTCCCCCCCGTCCCCCCCGTCCCCCGAAGAAGAACCCCCCTTAATCCCCCCGCCGACGCGCAAGCGCGCGGCTCAGAAACCAGCCGAGTCGTTCGTTCTTCCTGAATGGATTCCCGTTTCCGAGTGGGGGGCATGGGTTGAGATGCGAACCAAGAAGCGTAACGCCCCGACCGACCGGGCCAAGGAACTGGCGATCAAAGAACTCGAGAGATTGAAGGCAGTCGGAGAGGACCCGGCGGCCGTCCTGAATCAGAGCACGTTCAAGGGCTGGCAGGGACTCTTCGCGGTGAAGGAGAACGGGAATGGGACAGGCGGAACCAGTACGGGAGGCGATGGCGCATCTTCGAGCGTTGTTCGAGCTCGGCCCGGGCGCGCAGGCGAACCGGACAAGTACGCATCCCTCTACCGGCGAGACGAAGACGTGTGAGCACTGCGGGGCACCGGGCGAGTGGGTGAGTTACCGGGAGGGTTCGGGGGTGTGGGAACTGACGTGCCGATGCGCCGAAGAGAAGGCGGCCGAAGAAGACCGGCAAGCGCGGGCGGTCCAAGAGGCTCGGTGGCAGGCGGAGAAGCTGGAGCGACTCTTCGAGCAGTCGAACCTCGGACCCAGGTTCCTCGCGTGTACGTTCGATGCGTGGCGAGACCGACCTGGGGCGGCCGGGGCATTCCGGTCAGCTCGGCAGTACGCGGAGAGTTTTGAGGCGCGGCAGGAGGACGGCAGGGGACTGATCCTCTTCGGGGACGCTGGCAACGGCAAGAGTCACTTGGCCGCGGCGATCGTCAACGAGCTCGTCGGCCGGGGCGTGCCGTGTGTGTTTCAGACTGTGCCGGCGCTCCTGCGGAGAGTGAGGGCGACGTTCTCCAGGGACAGCGACGCGAGCGAGGAGGAGATTCTGTCGGCGCTCGTGGAAGCCCCGCTCCTGGTCCTAGACGACGCAGGGGCCGAGAAACACACCGAATGGGGGGAGTCGACGCTGTATTACCTCGTCGATGAGCGGTACCGGCACCAGTTGCCGGTCGTGGTAACGTCGAACTTGAACCTGTCCGGGCTCGAGGCGGCGATCGGTTTTCGGGCGGTGGATCGGCTGATTGAAACGTGCGAGATGGTGGAAATCACGGCGACCAGCTATCGACAGGAACTCGCACGTAAGCGGCCTCGAACCTACGCCGAGGGGCCGAGGGCGTGATTCATTTCTGGCTCGCTCTTGATGCATCTGTGAATCGGTGGTAAGTGAACATCTCATGAAATTCTCATCGTCTCGCGCCGCCCCCTCGTGGCCTGCCCCCCCCTCCAGGCCCTTGGGGGCGGTTGTCGTGTGGGGTTGACCGTGCCGAAGGGCCAGACAAAGCGCACTCGGTCAAAAAAGGCTCGATTCGTCCGGGCGATGGCGGCGACGGGAAACGTGAGCCTGTCGGCGAAGGCGGCGGGAATCGGGCGGACAGCGGCCTACGAAGAGCGCGCACGCGATGCCCGATTTGCCGCCGAGTGGGACGAGGCGCACGAGTCGTTCCTCGACAAGGCCGAACAGGAGGCGTTTCGGAGGGCGCTGCGCGGTGTTCGGGAGCCTGCCGGCTGGTACCAGGGGACGCCTGGAGGGTACGTGCAACGCTACTCGGACACGCTGCTGATTTTCCTGCTCAAGGGCGGTCGGCCGGAGAAGTACCGGGACAATGTGAACCACACAGGCGAGGTCGTGTCTCGAGTCGTGATCGCCGGCGTGGGCGTTCCAACGCAACCCCAGCCTCCGGAGGAGTGAGCGTGTGGCGAGTAGCGCTCGTGTGTGTCGCGTGTCTGCTCGGATCGCCTGCCATGGCTGACCGAGAGTTGTCGTTTGGCGACTCGCCGACGGTGCTGCGATTCCTGGAGGACTGGGGCCTGGAGGGGCAGTATCTCCAGGGGCCGTTCGGCTCCGGGAAAACGCTCGGCGGGGCCACGAAGCTCGTGATCCACGGACAGCTCCTGTGGGATCGGCCCCTGCCCGGTCTGCTCCAGTCCCACTTCGGGAGGCCGAAGGGGCTCGAGAGCCGATACGTCGTGGTCCGCCGGTACTGGGAGGAGCTGCGGAAGACGACGCTGAAGACGTTTCTGCGTTGGTTCGAGGGCGCCGGGACATGGAAGGGGGACTCGAAGACGTTCGTGATGAGCGGTCCAAACGGGGTGACGTCCGAAATCCTGTGGATGGGTCTGGACGACGCCGGCCTGGCAAAAATCCTCTCCCTGGACGTTACCGGTTTCATGCTCGATGAGGCCTGCGAGCTCTCGGAGGACGTATGGCTGGGCCTCCAGGGTCGAAAGCGCCGGTTTCCGGATTACCCCGAGAAGCAGCGGTACTCCTACCTGCTGGCCGACGCGCCAGCAATCGCGCTCTCAAACCCTCCGGACGAGGAGCACTGGCTGGTGCGCGAGTTCGAGCGGACGCCACACGCGGCGTACCGCCAGTACACGCAGCCCTCGGGCCTGTCTCCGGCGGCCGAGAATCTCCGGAACCTGGAAAACGGGTACTACGAGCGTCTTCTGGAGACCTACCGGGCCCGACCGGATCTCCAGAAGCGGTACGTCTTCGGCCAGCGCGCGGTCCTCGTGCGCGGCGGCCCGGTGTACCAGCATCAGTTCCGCCGGGACGAGCACGTGACCACGGCCGAACTCGTGTGGCCAGGGTCCACAGCCCGGATTCTCCGCGGGTGGGATGCCTCCGGGAACGTTCCGGCGTGCGTGGTCTCGTGGATCACGCCGTCAGGGCGCTGGGATCTGGCGCGGGAGTTCGTGACCGACCGGGAGGGCGTGTCCGAGTTCGCGGGCCGCGTGGTGGAGTGGTGCCGCGTGCAATTCCCGGGAGCGGAGTGGGTAGATGTGGGGGACCCAGCGACGTTCGCGGAGTTTTCGAAGCCAGGCGGTGGCCTCACATCGAATGCTCGGATCATGCGGCAGGAGCACGGGATCGAGCTCCTGAAGGGCGTGCAGAAGTTCGAGGCGCGGCGGGACGCCCTGGGTAGCCGGCTCCAGCGTCGAGAGGGCGTGCTGGTCTCCGGCCCCGGCTGTCCTCGGCTCGTCTCGGGGCTCGAGGGCGGCTACGCGTACCCGGAGCTGCCGGATGGGCGCGGATACGGGCCCGAGCCGGTGAAGAACCAGTACAGCCACGTGGTAGAGGCCGCTCAGTACGCCTCGACGTGGATCTCGGGAGACGCGGAGCGCCAGAGTGCTCCGCCCAGGCAGTCCGTTGGGGCGCTGTTGGCGGGGCTGAGACGGTAAGGAGAAACCGATGCGCCGACTGATTTTCGCCTTCGCCCTTCTGCTTCCCCTCTCGGCCTCGGCAGATTGGAGTATCACCGCCACCTGGACGCGGAGCACCGGGGCCACGATGGACCACGAGCAGGTGTACTACGACGGCGCTCCGCGGGCCGAGTGCCTGATCCCGGCCGGAGCCCCGACGACGTGCCAGTTCGTCCTCACCGACGTGCAGATGGGCAAGTCCCTGTGGGTCTGGCGACCTCGTGGGTGGTGCCTGACACGACTCCTCTCGGTACGTCAGTACGGGTCGATGCGTACAACAAGGTCGGTCAGGTGGTCAGCACGAGTCAGGTGCTCGCCCTCAGCACTCCGCCCGCCGCAGCAACCGGTGTCAATGTCTCGTGGAGATCTCTGATGGCTCTCTCGCAAGTAAGCGGTGGGTACTCGGGGGAGTGGCTCAATTCTAACGTGGCCAAGAGCGTCTTGAAGGACACCGGTACGGCGTCGGGCGACGTCGTATTGATTTTGGTGAGCTGGTGGGAATACAACGGCTACGGGATCAACACCCCCACCGGCTTCACCCTAGAGGGGAACTTCGCGATCGGCGGCAGCAGCACGCAGGAAAGCCGCGTCACGGTGTTCTCCCGAGTGATCGATGGTACCGAGGGAGCGAGTTGGTCTGTCTCTCCGACGGGCGCTATCTACGGTTCGATCCTTTCGCTGACGTGCCGAGGCAGTTCGGCGCTCACCGTCGCCAGCGTTACGGCTGGCACTCCTGCCTCTAGCACTACGTGCACAGCACCGTCCGTGAGCGGCACGTCGGGGCAAGGGCTCGTCGCTGTAATGGGAGTCAGTGACCCCACGACCCAGACAACTCCTGCGGGGATGACGGCCGGGACGGTGGGGCCGCAGAACACCAACACGGGCCGGTTCTTTTTTGAAACGCTCTCGAGCACCGGCGCTACCGGAACACGGGCCAGCACGCTGGGGACCAGTCGAGACAATGGGGCGTTTTCGGTCCTCCTGAACGGGGCGGCGGCCGGGGGAAGTACTTACAACCAGTCCGCCGCCGGTGCCATGCCTGCAGCGAGCGGGGTGCTCGTCCGAACCACCAACAAGCGGGCGGCCGGGGCGATGCCTGCAGCATCTGGCGGCGTGGTCAAGTCCACCGGTAAGAGGCTCGCCGGGGCCACCCCTGCGGCCGCCGGGGTGGTCGCAAAGAGCACGGCCAAGGGGTTCTCGGGCGCCATGCCGGGCCCGAGCGGCGGGCTCGTATCAGCCAGCGTCTTCGTCGCCACGGCGGCGGGGTCCGTCCCCGCTCCCAGCGGAGTGCTCGCCAAGATCACGAGCAAGGGACTCGTCGGCTCTTCGCCGGCGCCGGCTGGGGTCCTGGCGAAGCTGACGGCTGTATCACGCTCCGGGTCGATGCCGGGCCCGTCCGGGGAGGTCGTCAAGCTCACGGCAACCTCGGCGGCGGGAGCCATGCCTGGGCCGAATGGGAACCTTGGGACATCGTACCGTCCGGTTCTGGGGTTGACCGGAATCATGGGGGCCATTGCGGGGGTCGTCGTGGGAGTGTTTCAAGCGGGCGGCGGGATCGTCACTCGCGTGGTGGGAATCCTTGGAGCGCGACTGCGCGGACTGATTGGAGGCTGAGAATGGGACACGGCTGGAAGCCCTGGAAGTGGGGTAAGCGCGACGAGTCAGGCCGAATTGTGGACGGACCTGTCCAACGGATCCGAACGTGGTGGTTGGGGCGGATGCTGCGCAAGGGGAAGGTCCCCCGCGGGCGCGTGCTTTCCTCGCAGGAAGTGAAGACAGCATTGACCGGAGGGATCCGGCACAAGGGGGTCGAGTTCTGGGGAATCCTGTCGATTCGCGTCTTCCGAGGCACAACGCAGACATGGGAGGACCTAGGAGTTGTGTGTGTCCAGAAGATCACGACAGCGTTTCGTGACGCACTCGTTGACAGCCTTCAGGGCGCGTTCGCCAACTGGGGAAACTTCAAGTACCACGGATGCGGCACGGGCACCACGGCCGAGGCCAACACCCAGACGGCCCTGGTCACAGAAGTCGGGTCGAGAGCCACAGGAACTCAGATCGAAGGAGCGACGTCGGATATTTACAAGAGCGTTGGAACGGTTACTCCTGGCGGTACGTACGCGATCACGGAGCACGGACTGTTCTCGGCCGCCACGACAGGAACGATGATGGACCGCTCCGTTTTCTCGGCGATCAACGTGGTCGCGGCTGACTCGATTCAGTTCAGTTACGAAGCCACGTTTGCGGCGGAGGCGTAAACCGTGAGCCGACGCTCCATCGTAGCTCTCGGAATTGACCAGGCTCCGTACCGGACGGTGACGAAGAAGATATCCGCCAGCGGAGTGGTCTACGCGAAGCCTTGTCTGTTGGTCTGCCTGAAAGTCTACCCGGCAGCCGTAGACCGCTCGGCGATTGTGACGGATGACGCGTCGGACGGCACCGGGGCGTTTCTAGACGAAGCGCGCGCGAAGGCGAACGACCTCTACCCGGCGGGAGAAACGCATATCATGACGCCGGCGGAGGTCGGCCTGTATTGCACGCTCGCAGGCGCTGGAGCCTACGCCTGCGTCCGGTACATTCCGCTGCCCCTGGAGCCGGCATGAATACCGACGTGCGCCCCGACCGAGCCGAGCGACGCCGCGCAAAAAAGGCCGAGGCGGAGCTCCTCGAGCGGATGAGGAAGCGCCTGAAGCGGGCGATCGAGGCCGACCGGCACAACCGAACCGCGGCGATTGAGGACCTGAAATTCGGGAACGGGGAGCAGACGGACGAAGCCGAGAAGCAGCGGAGGGACCGTCTGGGCCTGCCCTCGCTCGAGGTGAACCTGCTCCCGAAGTTCGCCGATCAAGTAATCGGCGACGGCCGGCTCAATCGTCCGCAGATCAAGGTCAGAGCGGGCGACGACGACTCCGATGTTCAAACTGCGAAGGTTCGCGAAGGGCACATCCGAGCGATTGAGCACGCGTCGAATGCCCCGGCGATCTACGACTACGCGCTGCAGTGCATGGTCGAGGGCGACCGCGGGGCGTGGCGAGTCCTGACTCGGTACACTGAGGAGAACCCGTTCCTTCAGGAGATCTACCTGGAGAGGATCCCGAACCCCTTCACGGTCGTGATGGACCCCAGCGGGAAGTCCGAGGTCTACGCGGATGCGCAGTGGGGGTTCGTCCAAGAGAAGATGCCGGTAGAGGAGTTCCGGGCCAAGTACCCGAAGGCTTCCCTCCCTGGGGAGATGCTCAAGACGATCGATGGGACGGTACGGGAGAACTGGTGGGACCAGGACACCGTGACAGTGGTGGAATACTTCGAGGTGGAGGAGACGGAAGAGGAGATGGCCCTCCTCGAGGACGGAACAATCCTCACGAAGCAGGAGGCGGAGGAGAAGATCCGGAACTACGAGCAGGCCAGAACCCGCGATCCTTCCCTTCCTCTTCCGACGATCGAGAAGACGCGGACGGTCAAGAAGTCCAAAGTGCAACAGCGCATCTGCACGGCGGCCGAGGTCTTGGAGGGCCCGCACGCGGTACCCGGCACGTTCATTCCGATTGTCCTCGCGACCGGAAAGGAACGAAACATTGAGGGAAAGCGCCACACTCGAGGGCTTTACCGGGACGCGAAGGGGCCGCAGCGGCTGGTCAACTACTGGACCACGAAAGCCGCCCAGGTCGTGTCGAATGCCGCTCACAACCCGTGGGTCGGGACGGCAAAGCAGTTCGAGGGGTACGAGACGGACTACGCGCTGGCGGCCAGCGAAAACTATCCGCTCCTGAAACACAACGTGGACCCGGACGCTCCGATGTCGAAGCCGGAGCGCTCCGCGGCGGGTGGGATCCCTTCCGGGGTGCTCTCGCAACTCGCGGAGGCGAAAAACGACCTGCGGGACACGATCGGGATGTACAACCGGGACGTCGGAGCCGTCGGCCCGGAGCGTACCGGGATCGCGATTCGGGAGGCGCAGCGGCCCGGGGACGTGGGCACGTTCGTCTTCCACGACAATCTTCGGCGCGCGGTGGCACACGGGGGGCGGATCATCGACTCCATGCTGGCCGAGATCTACGACACGGAGCGCGACGTCACGGTGCGCGGACAAGACGATTCGGAGTCGGTGATCCCGATCAACACCACGGTCGGCCGGGCGCTGGGGAAGCTCGCGCGGGACCCAGAGCGCTACTCGGGGCTGGACAAGCGGCAGTTGCGGCAGAAGATGCGCCAGAAGGGGGAGAACGCGCCGTTGCACGAGTACGGCCGAGGGCGGTACAGCGTCTACATCACGACCGGCCCCAGCTTTACGACGCAGCGACAGGAGGCGGCAGAGCGCCTCGAGCGGTTCGCGAAGATCGATCCGAAGCTGATGATGATTGCTCCGGACCTGGTGTATCGGACGCAGGACTTCCATCTTGCGGACGAGATCGCGGACCGGTACAAGCGCACCATGCCGGCGCACATCGTACCGCCGAAGGAGGGGGAGCCGCCGAGGCAGCAGCCCCCGCCGCCGCCGGCGGCGATGGTCGCCCTGGCGAAGATCGAGGTCGAGAAGGCGAAGCTCGAGATCCAGAAACTTCGACTCGTGAAGGAGCTCCAGGACGCCAAGGGCGAGGTCCGGAAGACCGTGTTGGAGATTCTCCGCGAACTGCACGGGCCGGCGCACCCGGCCGATGGGATGGGAGTGGGATGATGGCAAAGAGGCGCGCGAATTTGCAGCCAGCGACTCAGACGGAACCCAAGAGCGTAGACATCAGGAAAGCATCCAACGGGTTCGTCGTGAGCCAGTGGGGGCCGAACGGCTCAAAGTGCTACGTCGCGAAGACGGAGATCGAGGCGCAGAAGATCGCGCAGAAGCTCCTGAAATGAGCCGCCACGGCCGCCGGAAGAAGAACGAGCGCAGCCTATCCGAGAGCATGGCCCTCGATCGGCTGCGGAAGAATCTTCGAAAGTCGATGAGCGCGGCGAAGGTGCGAAGCGTCGTCAACGCCGCCTTCGAAGAAGCTCACAAGTAACAGACCAACAACTCGGGGCCCTCCTCTCGGACTAGCTACCTGGGCGGAGGCGCAAGAAAGACCAGAAGGCGCATCAGGGTGCCCTGTACACCCGGTGCGCCTTCTTTCTTTGCCCCGCCCCTTCGGGAGTGACCGATGGAAGAGCTCGACACAGCCGCAACCCCGGGATCGGCTCCGGGGACTCAGGACGCCCCCCAGGCCGCACGCGCGGATTCGGCCCCCGCGACCCCTGCCGCAGGAACGACCGCAACGCCGGGCTCGGAACCCACGGCGGCAGAACCCCAGGACCCCGGGAAGGAGCATCAGAAACTGCGCCGGAGAGCGCAGCAGGCGGAGGCGGAGGCCGCGTACTACCGAGGCTTGGCCGAGGGCCGCGCCGCCGGGGCACCTCTTCCTGGCACCACACCGACGGCCGAAGGGCCGCCCGCCGAGGAGGCCTTCGAGAACTACGAGGACTTCCTCGTAGCCAAGGCGCGGTACGAGGTGCGGCAGGAGGAGCAGCAGAATCGGGCCCGTGAAGCTGCGCGGACTCGGGAGTCGTCGTGGAACGCGAGGCTTTCCGCCGCTGCCGCCGAAGACCCGGAGCTCCTGGATGCCGTCAATGACCCCTCGCTGCCGATCAGCGCTGCGATGGCCGAGGCGATCAAGGAATCGGAGTTGGGCCCGAAGGTGCTGCGGCACTTGGCCGACCATCCCGAGGAGGCCGCGAAGATTGCCCGACTGGGGCCGATCGCCGCGGCGCGGGAAATCGGCCGCCTCGAGCATGCCCTTGGCTCGGCCAAGGCCGAGGTGAAGAAGGTGAGCGGGGCGCCGACTCCTATTCCCACCGTCACCGGGGCGTCCGCCGGGAGCGACGTCGTGGACGAGGACAAACTGTCAACCGCTGAGTGGATGGCCCGCGAGAACGCGCGAGCGATAGAAGCGCGGTTCGGAAAGCGGGTGTAAGGAGGAACCGTGTCGAACACCCTGTTGACCAGCACGAGGATCACGAGGAAGGCCCTCGCGATCTTGCACCAGAAGCTCTCGTTTCTTGGGAGCATCAACCGGCAGTACGACGACCAGTTCGGCGAGCGCGGCGCGGACGTGGAGGGCGGGAAGATCGGCCCGAGCCTCCAAATCCGGCTCCCGAACCAGTACACCGTCCGCGAAGGATGGACCGCGAGCGTTCAGGGCGCCTCGGAAGCGAGCGTGACCCTGACGGTCGGTTCCGTGATGGGCGTGGACCTTGCCTTCACGGACGCCGAACTGTCGCTCGAGATTGACGACTTTGCCGAGCGGCACCTGGACCCGGCGATGAGCGTTCTCACGGCCAACCTGGAGGCGAAGGCGCTTCTGATGGCCAAGGACGTGTACAACTGGGCGGGGACGGCCGGAACGCTGCCCACGACTCTCCAGCCCTTCTTCGACGCGCGAACCGAGCTCAACCGCTCGCTCGTCCCCCCGGGCAAGCTCAACTGCCTGGTGGACTCCCCGACCATGGCGAAGCTCTCCGCGTCTCTGGGCGGGCAGTACAACCCGGCGCCGGAGATCTCCAAGATGTACCGGGAGGGGCTCGTCACCGACGCCGCAGGCTTCAAGTGGTGGCAGAGCGAGCTGGCGCCCGGGTACACGACGGGGGCGCAGGCAGGGACTCCGCTCGTAGACCTCGCCGATCAAACGGGAGCCACACTGAACACGAAGGGATGGACCAACGGGACGACGATCAAGGCCGGGTCCATCTTCACGATCGGGAAGGACACGACTCCTGTCCATCGGGTGCATCCGGAGACCAAGACCGACTTCGGAAGCCTTATGCCGTTCGTCGTCACGGAAGATGTGACGGTGGGCGCGGACACGCTGGCGGCGCTGAAGATCAGCCCGAGCATCGTGGCGTCGGGAGCCTACCAGAACGTAGACGCTTCCCCGATCAACGAGGCAGACATCGATTTTCTCACGGGAGCGGCGTCGACGAACTTCATCAACAACCTCGTCTACCACAAGGACGCCTTCGCGTTCGTCACGGCGGGCCTGGCACTCCCGAAGGGCATGGACATGGCCTCTCGGGAGACGCACGACGGCATCAGCATCCGGTTCCTCCGGGGGTTCGACATCATCAACTCCCGGTACATCAGCCGAATGGACGTCTTCTATGGCTACAAGACCATTCGGCCGCAGCTCGCCTGTCGCGTGGGGAGGTAAGTCATGAGCACGAGTCAGAAACTCATCCTCGGCGACGGCAACCCGGACGGCGTCTCTCTCGGCGCCGGAACCACGGCACTGGTCAGCCTCTATGGGGTTACCCCCGTCGCACAGCGGGCCAGTGCTTCTCAGGCGGCGGTGGAGACCACGCTTGCCGTCTCGACCACCTCCAACATTTGGGGTTTTTCCACGAGCACTCAGGCCAACGCGGTCGTGACTCTCGTCAATGAGATGCGCGCGGCGCTGGTCGCGGTTGGGCTCATCAAGGGCTCGGCGTAAGGGCGGAAAGGAGGAGGGCTTCGGCCCTCCCCCTTCTTTTCTTCGGAGGGCACATGCGGGTCGTGCTGGTGTACGTGGGGATCGGGGTGGCTGGATTCAACGCGAACCGGCCCGCCGGGGACCGGGAGGGGTCCTGGATCGGGCACGGCGTGGCGTCGGTGGGCGCCTCGCTTCGGGCCGCCGGGCACGAGGTCTCCCTCATCGACCTTCGGCAGCTCAGCGGATGGCCCCAGGTCCGGGAGGCGCTCGAGGCGAACCCGGCCGATGTCTACGGGCTCTCCGTCTCCGCCGTCGACCATCAGGCCGCAGTGCTCACGGCACTCCTGGTCCGGGACGTCTACCCTCGGGCCCGGATCCTGGTGGGCGGCATCCACCCGAGCATCTTCTCAGACCTCTACATCGAAACCCCGGTGGACACCGTCGTCGTGGGGGAAGGCGAGGTCTCGGCGGTGAAGCTCCTGCAGGCGATGGAATGCGGCCGCGAGTGGCCCGCCGTCGTCCTCGGGGAGAAGCCCGACCTGGACGCGATCCCATGGGCCGCGCGGGACCTCTTCGACTACCCCCGAGAACTCGCGTGCACCTTCGCTCCGGACCAGAAGACGCCCTCTGTCACGATGCTGGCGGGTCGCGGGTGCGCCTTCCGGTGCTCCTACTGCCAGCCGGCCGAGAACGCGGTTTTTGGGCACCCCTACCGGATGCGAAGCCCCGAAAGCGTGGTCGGAGAGCTAATCGCCCTCAAGCGGCGGTACTCGTTCCGGAGCGTCACGTTCTGGGATGACACGTTTACCTTCCGGCCGAGCTGGATCGAGGCGTTTTGCTACCGCTACGAGGCGGCGCGGATCGGCGCCACGATCGCCGCGTGCTCGCGGGCGGACATCGTCTGCGCGAACGAGGCGATGATCGAGCGGCTGGCGTCGGTCGGTCTGGACTGGCTTGTGATCGGCTTCGAGAGCGGCTCCCAGCGGATCCTGGACCTGATCCGAAAGGGGACGACGGTAAAGCAGAACCTCGAAGCGGCGCGCATCTGCCGGAAGTACGGGATCAAGGTCTTCGGGACGTTCATGCTGGGGCTGCCCACGGAAACCCGTGCGGAGGCCCTGGCCACGGCGCGCATGATCGACGAGATCGCGCCCGAGCACCCGAGCCCCTTCTACTTCTTCCCAATCCCCGGAACCGACCTCTACACCGAATGCCGAGACCGGGGTCTCCTGCTGGTCGACGCCATGGGACGCTCGATCGCCCGGACTGGCGTCTACGCGCGGAGCCTCTCGGGAATCGACTATGACTACCTGGACGCACTGCGGTGCGGCCACAGAGAGGAGGCAGCGTGAAGGAAGCAGAGGTGCTGAAGCTGGACCAGTTCGACGGGATGAAGCTGGTACTCGCCCAGGGGTTCACGGAATGCCGCGGCTGGGGGCCGAATCAGAGCTCGGTTGCTCGGCTCGCGTACTTCCTCGGCCGGCATACCGGGATCGACTTTGACTATTGGGAGGTCTCCGGAGATGCCTACGTGGACCGGATGCGCAACACCGTGGCCAAGCGGTTTCTCGACTCGGACCGCGAGTGGCTCTTCTTCATCGACACGGACGAGCGCTTCGGGATCATGGACTTCCTCAAGGTGCTGCTTTCCCCCGGGGACATCGTAGGAGCCGGGTATCCCTGCAAGAACGTCTGGGACTTCTACGGCTGCATTCTCCACACGCACGACGACGGGCGGCCCGTCGTGAACGAGCACGGGCTCCTCTCGGCGCACATCGTGCCCACGGGCTTCATGAAGATCCACCGACGAGTCTTTGAGCAGGTGCTTCCGACCGTGGAGATTCAGCGCTGCGCGAACCCGGCCGACGCCGAGAAGCCCATCGAGTTGCCGGACTTCTTCGGCCGGATCGGGCCGCTCGGCGAGGACGGCTCCTTCAACATACGGTGCGAGCGAGCCGGCGTCCCGCGGTGGGTCCAGCCGAACGTGACGATCGGCCACCTGGGGGTCAAGGAGTGGTCGGGGAACTACCACGACTGGCTGACGCAGCTTCCCGGCGGCGCGAACGATCCCGGGAGGGCGCCATGAGTCACGAGTACCCCCGAGGCGTCTACCACCCGGTTTTCGGAGGCAAGACCGTGTACGACGAAGCGGAGTACGCGGAAGCGCTGCGTACCGGCTGGGCAAGCACGCCGGCGCTGGTGCGCGAGGCGGAGCGGTTGCGCGCGACAATCGCGAATCTCGAAGAAAACCTGGCCGCGACCAAGGCGCGTCTCGCCGTGCTGGAGGGTGAGGCACCGAGAAACGCAATGGCCGAGGTTCCGCAGCGAGGGCCTGGACGACCGAGGAAACCATGAACCTGACGGTGCTGGACATCATCAAGGCGGCCCTTCGGCCCTGCGGGGTACTCCGGAAGAGCGAGGAGCTGCCCAACGACGAGGCACAAGACGCCCTCCAGGCCATGAACTTCCTCCTGAACGAGTGGAGCACCTCTCCGCTCATGGTCCTGGGGACCGTCATGGAGCCCTTTTCGCTGGTCGCCGGGACGGCGGCCTACACGATCGGGGTCGGCGCCGTCTTCAACACGACGAAGCCGACCGAGATCACGGACGCGTTCGTCCGCGACGCCTCGGGCGTGGACTTCGGCGTGGACATCGTCTCTCTCGACCTCTGGAACGGGTACCAGGACAAGACACTGAGCCGGGGCCGTCCCGTCGCGCTCTACTACGATCCCGGAGCGACGCAGCAGGCGACGGACACGGGGACGGTGAATCTCTACTACGTCCCGGATGCGGTCTACACGCTCTTTCTGGGCGGGCAGAAGCCCCTGACGGAGTTCGCGGCCGTCTCGGACACCGTCACGCTTCAGACCGCGTACCACGGGATGCTCAAGTGGAGTCTGTGCGAGGACCTCTGGCCCGAGTACCACGAGGACCAGGGTCCTCCGCTGTGGATTGCGATGCGTGCCAAGGCGTCTCGCGACGTGGTCCGACGGATGAACCACAAGGTCATTCGCCAGCCGAGCGACCTCCCGAGGACCGGCGGCGGCCCGGGCCGCTTCAACATCCAGTCCGGGCAGTTCGGCTGATGCCAGAGCTTGCCTTCGTCGGCCCGACGTACGCAGGGCGGAGCCCGAACCTCGACGCCAGCCGGTGCGTGAACTTCTTCCCGGAGCTCTCGCCCTCGGCCGACCACAAGAGCTTTGCGGCGCTTGTGGGTACTCCGGGAACCGTGCTTCGCGCGACCCTGCCGAAAGCGCCGGTCCGAGCGCTCCACGTCTTCAACGGCGTTCGGTACGCGGTGGGCGGGGACACGCTCTATTCCCTGAGCGCGGACCACAGCGTTTCGATTCTGGGCACCTTGGGCACGCATCAGGGTCCGGTGTCCATGTGCGACAACGGTGTGTCCGGCGCCGGGAGCGTGGGAGGCAACCAGCTTCTCCTGTGCGACGGGGCCCAGAAGTACGTCTTCAGCCTCCTGACGGGAGCGCTTACGACAGTTCTTGGCGCCTCGGATGTCGCGACCTTCCTCGACGGCTACTTTGTGGCAAACGTCGCCGGGACGATGAGCTACCAGGTCTCGGACCTCTACGACGGAACGGTGTGGAACGCCTTGGCCTCGAGTCCGGTTGCGTCGTCTCCGGACTCGCTGAAGGCGGTGGCCTCCCTGGCGCAACAGCTTTGGTGCATCAAGGAGTACACCGCAGAGGTGTGGTACGACGCGGGCGTGCCCACGAGTCAGGGGAGCCCGTTCCTTCGGCTCTCTGGGGCGGTCGTGGACGTTGGGACCCCGGCGCCCTACTCGGTCGCTCGCGGGGCCAACTCGCTCTTCTGGCTCGCCCAAGAGCGCACGGGGAACGGGGCGGCCCTCTTCGGAGCCGTGCAACTCTCCGGCTACCAGCCGTTGCCGATCACTCCTCCGGGAATCGTCTGGCGATGGTCTCAGTACGCCCGCGTGGACGACGCGATCGGGTGGTGCCAGGCGGCCGAGGGGCACGTGTTCTACTGGCTCACGTTCCCGACCGCGAACGCGACATGGGTATACGACGCCACGACGAAGATGTGGCACGAACGCTCCTCGGTTGCCCCGTTCGTCACGCAGGGCCGCCACCTCGCCAACTGCTACGCGGCATGGAACGGGACGCACTACGTGGGGGACTACAACTCGGGACGGCTCCTCGAGCTGCGGGGCGACGCTTACACGGACGCCGGAAACCCGATCATCAGCATCCGGACAACGCCCCACCAGTTCGACCGGGGGAACCTGAAGAACTTCACCGTGCGGCGGCTCGTGGTTGATGCGGAGGGCGGCGTGGGGAATGCCGCTTGCCCGGACCCTCACGCCTACCTGTCGTGGGCCGTGGATGGCGGGCACGTCTTCGGCAACGAGTACCCGGCACCGATGGGCAAGGTCGGTGAGTACGGAACGCGTCTCGTTTGGCGGAAGCTCGGCTACGCCCCGGACCGCGTCTGGCGACTTCTGATCTCGGACCCGGTCAAGCGCGTGATCCTCGGGGCGAGGTGGGAATGAACCCTCCGCCTCTTCAGGTGCCGTTTGATCTCAAGACGCCGGCGTGGCGGCAGTGGTTTCAGGACCTCTGGACGGCGACGAACGGCCACACGCAGGACCTCTCGGCGCTCGAGCAGTCCGTAAGGGACGCCGAAACGCTGGCGGCGATGGCGGGAGCCGCGGGCCCCGGTGAGAAGGGGGACACAGGGCCGCAGGGACCGCAGGGGCTCAAGGGTAACGTGCCCGTGTTCCTGCTCACAAAGAGACAGAGCTTTCGGAACTTGATTCGCTCGAGATCCTCCCTTCTCGGAAAGAAAGGAATCTTCGGATGAGCTCAGACGCGGTGGTCCAACTGGGCGGGTTCGGCCCGAACGCAGACCTGGTGCAGAACGTGGACCCGTCGCACCTCGCGGCACGGGTGTCCCTCCGGCCGCTGGAGCACGCCCCGATCGGAGGCCCGGTCGGCGGCCACTACCGGATGGTCTTCGGCTTCTCGAACACGGCGGCAAAGCCGGCGGCAAGCTCGGACATCGTATCGCTTCGATGGCTGGACCCCCGGTTTCTGTTCGTGCTCCGGTCGCTCAAGGCGTCGATTGTCACGACCACTCCCTACACGGCGACGCTCAACCAGGACCTGGCGCTCTTTAAGGCGTCGGGCTTCTCCGTCGCTGCCTCGGCGGGGACTCAGGTCCTGCCTGTGGCCGGGACGGCACAGCGGCTACGCGCGGGCAACATGGCTCCGACGCTGCTCGGCGCCGGCGGAGGCCTCCTGTGGGTCAGCTCCGGAGACGCCCTCACGGTGGGCACTCGGACACTCGACACGCAGGGGTGTGGCTACGGGGCCTTCCTGAACGCGATCACGACGCCGAACGAGCCGAAGGAACTGACGCTGTTTGACGCTCCCCCGGGTACGCACCCGATCGTCTTGGGCACGAACGAGGGGCTTGTGATCCAGACGCCCATCGGGAACGGGCAGGCGGCCGGGGTGAGCAAGTTCACCTTCACGATGGACTGGTCCGAGGTGCCGGCGTTCTGATGCTGACCCCTGTGCAGATGGTCCCGACGGGGTACCTCGGGGCCGCCCTGGCGACGCTCTACACGGTGCCGCCGAACGCCACGAAGGCGGAGCTGCGGGAGATCCGCCTGTGCAACACGGACACGCTGCCGCGCACGGTGACGCTTCACATGGTGCCGGCCGGCGGTGTCGCGGGCGGATCGAACAAGGCCCTGAGCGCTCTTCCCCTTGCGGCCGGGGAGACGAAGACGCTTCCGTTCGTCACGGTGATGCTACCGGGCGACAGCATCCAAGCCTCAGCCGACGCGGGGAGCCTGGTTACAATCCAAGTCTCCGGGCTGGTGTGGACGTGACCAAGCTCGAGCGGTTGCTTGTGCTCCACGAGGGGCTCCGGTTACAGCCCTACCGGTGCCCGGCGGGCAAGCTCTCGATCGGAGTTGGGCGAAACCTCGACGATCGGCCGCTGTGTCCGCAGGAGATCCACTACCTCGGCCGCTCGGACCTCTCGGGCGGGATCTCGGAGGCCGAGGCGCTCTGGCTCCTGGACCGGGACCTCTCCGTCCAGGCAAGAGCACTCGACGCAGCGATCCCGTGGTGGGAGGGCTTCGACGAGGCGCGTCGGGCCGTGCTCCTCGACATGAGCTACAACCTCGGCACCGCGGGCCTCCTGAAGTTCCGCAACACGCTTCGGCACCTGGAGGCGCGGCAGTTCGAGGAAGCGGCGGAGGAGATGCTGCGGAGCGTGTGGGCTCGGCAAGTGGGCAAGCAAGAAGGCCAGCGCGCATGGCGCCTGGCCCGCATGACGAAGACCGGGGAATGGCCCTACGACCTGGGAGCGTGAGGAGGCAGCGATGGACGCGAAGTCGTTTCTGAAGTCCAGGACCGTCTGGGGTGTGATCGTGGCGGCGCTTGGCGTGGCCTTCGGCTGGACCGAACAGACGCAGTCCCTCATCGCCACAGACGTGGTCGACATCATCGACAAGTCGCTCACGGTGGCCGGGCTCGTGCTCGCGGTATACGGCCGAGTGAAGGCGGAGACGGCGATCACCTGGCGTGGGGCGAAGCGGGAAAGGTGGCACCGATGAGCGGGTGGGACCTTTTCAGTCAGTACGTGGCGGACCCCGCTGGAGTCTTCGGAGGGGGCCAGTCCGACGCATTCCAGGAACTTACTGGAATCGCCGGAATGGGGCCGAAGTCCGCCGCGGCCCTCCAGTTCCAGGCGTCGCAGAACGCGCTGAACTTCCAAAAGGACCAGTGGGCCCAGAGCCGAGCGGATGTGATGCCGTGGCTCACTGCGGGAGGGGGCTCGGTCAACGCGCTCGCCGAGATGACCGGTCCCGGGGGGAGTCTGCGGGACCGCTTCACAATGGCCGACTTCCAATCAGATCCTGGGTACCGGTGGCGCCAGGAGCAGGGACAGAACGCCCTGGCGGCGCAGGCGGCGGCGGCGGGGAACTACGGCTCTGGGAACATGGGGACCGCGCTCCTGAACTACTCACAGAACCTGGCCTCGGACGAGTACCAGAACGCCTACAACCGGTGGAACAACGATCAGAACCAGCTCTACAACCGGTTGGCGAATCTCGCGGGACTCGGGCAGGTGTCGTCCGGACAGCTTCTCACGGCGGGGCAGAATGCGGCGACCGCGATGGGGAACGCGTCAATGGCGGGCGCCAACGCGCTTGCGGCGGGCAAGACGAACCTCTGGAACCAGGGAATGGGCGCCCTCGGTGCGTATCTGAATTACCGGCAGGCACAGGCCGCGACCTCTTCCGGGGGATACGACACCGGGACGTCCGGTGGGGGCAACGGACTCGCCGGCATCATTGGTGCCGTGGCTGGTTACTTCGCGTAGGAGGGCACGATGGAGCGTCTGACACTCGCCGACGTGTGGCATCCGGAAAACGCCTTCGCGTTGCAAATGCAGGCGCGGCAGAACGCGCTGGCCGAGAAGGAAGCGAT
>JAEHJW020000338.1_pt1 | contig 21683 bp, 38 predicted proteins | sample 9271431 | NCBI WGS metagenome assembly JAEHJW02 | reverse complement strand
AAGGCTTCAAAGCTGTCGGCAAGCTTATCCAGCTCAAAGCGCAGGTTTCTGGCAAAACGGTCCGGAAAGCCGATGATGCTGTTGTATAGCTTGGCCACCCGCTCCACCGCCCTGGTGATCGGGCCGAGGATGCGGCCGGGCAGATTGGCGGCATAGCTGACAGTGGCGATCAGCGAGTTGACCGGCTGCAGTACGTCGTTCAACGTGCCTTCGGCCTTGCCGATCATGGCATCGAACTCACGGGTCATATCCCGCAGGTATATCGATCCCGACTTCAGCTGATCCATCAGGCTCTTGGTGCTGTCGATCGGCGAATCGGTGTCGAGCCCCTCATCCTCCAGCTCCTGTTTCAGGGCGGCCTGCTGCTGATCCTGGGCAGTCAACACCGCCGTTTCGGTCACCGTCACCACATCTTCGTAAACCAGCTCCTCGATCGGCGTGCGCAGGTTTTCGACAAAGCTGATATCGATCTCGGCCAGCATCTGCCGGTCGTCGTGCCGCACCGATACCGTCTCGACGCAGCCCTTGACGGTGCCGTACTGCGGATGCACCAGGGAGAAGAGATCCTTCTTCTCCAGATGATTCAACAGCTCGATATGGTCGTTATAGGTGTAGTTGCCGCCACCCGTGGTGGTGCCGTTGGCGTCGGTGTATTCGGCACCGTCGTCGTCCCAGAAATAGCAGCGGAAGCGGATCGTGCGCGCCTTCTGGCCCATATCCTCCAGGAGAGCGCCGTCGCGGTAGGGGATATCATGCCGCACGATCGACTTCTCGAACGCATCGTCCAGCGATTCGATCTGCAGCGGGATACCGTCGAGCTGTGCCGGGTAGATGTCAGCCATATCAGCCCTCCAGCCCCATCAGGCCGGATTCCATGGACGACATGAAGCTGCCGCGCCGCATGCTGTTGATGCTGGCGCTGGTGTTCATGTCGCGGGTTTTGATCATGGCCCGGCCAAACTCGTCAAAATTGATCTCGACCTTGATGTCGTTTTTCAACTGCTGACCACCACGGCCTTGGTTCTGGGGGTGGAACAGGTCGTAAATCTGCTCGCCCATCCAGCCCTCGCCCTTGTACTTTCCGTTGGTGGCCCAGCCGCTGATGCCGCCCAGCATTGGGTTGATGGCGTACTTGCCCACGGCGTATCCGCCGCCGAACGCGGCGAGGTGTGGCGAGAACCGGCTGAGTACCGCCCCGCTTGCCGTAAGCAGCCCACGCGCACGGGTCAACAGCGCGCCGCCGCCAGCAACCTCAACCATTTCCTTCACAGCGCCGCCGCCCAGGTTGGCCGGCCAGTTGGTGACAAACACCGGGCTCACACCGGTGGCGGCCTGCACCGCCTTGCCCTCGGCGATCCCCAGGGCGCTCCCGCCAATCCCTTTCAGACCGCGCAATACCCGGCCACCGGAGATGCCACCGCGCAGCAGGTGCCATGCGCCATAGGCCCCGGCAGCCAGCACGCCGGCTCCGGCAATGGCGTTGCCCGTACGGGTCAGGGTTGGATGCTTGGCGGCCAACCTCCCGGCTCCGTCGACCAGGTCGTTCATCTTCTGAGTGGCCACGGTCAGCGGTTGGAGCATGGGGTCGAACATGGTGGCCAGTGTGGTCTTTGTCGTGCCGCTGAGGGTTGTGACGGAAGTGTTAAAGCCCTTCAGCCGTTCAGTAATTTTCCTTTCAGAATCTGCCACTTCATTATTCTTATTTTTGATGAACTCCCAGGAGCCAGTTCCTTCGCTCATCAACGCCACAGCGCCTTGTCCGCCCTGTTCGCCAAAAATCTTACTCATCCAAAACATTTTTTCATGTGTTGACAGCTTACCCAGCGACCCCCGCATGTTGTCGATAATTTGTTTCATCGGCAGCATCTCGCCCTTTTTATCCCAGAACTCCAGCGGCTTTAACCCTTTGGACGCCGCCTGTTGGTTGATTGCTAACATTGCCTTCCGTGAAATTCTGGACGATCCGGTCAGCCGTTCGTAAAAGTCTTTGAGATAGGTACCAGCATCTTCTTTAAAACCCTGCTCACCAATAACTGCCAGGCCGGTTACCATATCTTCCCATGGCACTTTAAATTGATGAGCAATACCAGCAACCCGTGGGAGGTTATGTTCCCATGCAGGCAGCTTCATACGGCCACTGAGTATATGTTTTTGGAGTACATCAGCAACTTGGAGATATTCTTCGCCTTTGAGTTGATAAGGGACCCCTACAGACAACATCGCAGACGCAGCCTCATCCGGTGCACCTTTGGTAATAGTTGCCAGCATCAGGGCCGCACGGGTAGCACCCTTGCCGACAACCTTGTCAAATTCGACACCGGAGGAGATCAGTTCGTTTTGGATTTTAACTACATCCTGGGCGGAGAAAGGGGTGATCTTCTGTAGATCAACTGCGGTGGATCTGACCTGATCAAGTTCAGCATTGAGCTTGGCGGCATCCTGGCCGGAGCGCATCAGGTTCATCCGGACATCGATCATCGCCTCTTGCAAATCTGCGGCGGGGGCGATGCCCTTCTGCAGTTTCTGCCAGCCGTAATGGGCAACGGCGATACCCTGCAGACCCTTGGTGATATGGGACGCCATCTGGTCAAAGTCGTGCTTGACAGCGTTCCCGGCCTCACCTAGATTTAAGATATGCTTCTTGGCGCGATCGGCGACGCCGGAGAGCATATCAATCATGGTCAGCTGCAGTGCTAGTTTAAAGGTATCGCCCATGGTCTATCTCGGTTGTGTGATCGGCGTTGTGGCAGCCGGGCTGTTTCTGCGGAACCTGACTGTCTTCAGGGTGATCGTCATCGTTGCCTTTGTCGGCGGCCTGGCGCTCAGTTTTCTGGCCGGCCTGTTTGTTTCCGCTTTGGCCTGGCCGGGGGCAGGGTATGCCCCCGGCGTTATCTCGGCCGTGATGTGGTGCCTGGCTTCGGTGCCTTTTTCACCACGTACTTCTTGGCGGACCCTCCACCATTCATCATCTCGTTAAAGGCGCTGCAGTAAGCCTCAATCTCGCCCCTGCTCTTAGCGAGAATCTCCGCCTCCCGGAAACCCATCTTCAGCATTACCAGCACATCCTTGCGCAGCGGCTTCAGTTTGGCTTCGAAAAAGCTGCCTCCGGTCGTCAAGTTCTGCCGACAGCACCAGCAACTGCATACCGTCGTCCCGCGATAGGCCGATAACCATCTCCGGCGTTACCGCGGCGATCCCCGCTACCGTCAGCCGCTTGGCCAGCAGCGCCGACGCATAGTAGGCCGGGGTTTTCAGCGCTTCCCGGTCCAGGGAGGTATCGTTCATCACCTCGATGGTGTGGCCGAAGACCTCCTCGGCCAGGACAAACTCGCGGCAGACTTGGCCGTCCACAACAATGCCGTGAGTAAAGGTGCCCGCTTCAGTCATCACTTACCCCCCTACTCGGTCCGGCTGTTGGCGATCAGTTCGATGGTCTGCTTGGCCACGTTGTCGCCGTCGTATTTCACCTGGCCGACCTTGGTGCAGTAGACGCTGCCAAAGCTGACCCGTGTGCCGTTTTGCCGGTCGATGGTCAGGGTGCCGTCCTCCACCGAGGTGAAGTCGAAGCCGGGGCCATCGGATGGGATGACGTAATCAACCGTAATGCCGTAGCGGGCGGTGATCTTGGCGGTGCCGGTCTTGTTCATCAGATGCACCGGCTTGCGGATTTCGACCTCTTTTTCCTCCACACTGTCGAAATCCTCGATGACCTGGCCGTTTACCTCCAGGGAGACGCGGGAAACATATTCAGACATGGGTTAAATCCTCCTTGAATGGCGCTTAAAGCAGCAGGTCGATCCGGCCGGCAAAGACATGCAGACCGTTAACCACGTCGGTTGGGATCTTGGCATCGAGCCGGTTGGGGTCTTGCAGATCCCGCTCGACGATCAGGCCGGTCTTGTTGTCGTCGACGTTTTCGACAATTTCCAACTCCTCCAGCTTTTTCAGCACATCCCACAACTCCGACCAGACCTTGGGCGGCGTTTTTATGGACAGCTTTTCCCTGGGGAACCGCAGGCTGATCCGCTCGCGGCAGGCCTTACGGACGTAATCCAGGGTGCGGATGGTGGTGACATCCAGGAGGGCGATATCGGTAATGCCCTGGGCGTCCTTGGTGTAGGTGGTGATGGCCCGGACAATTTGGACCCGCTCACCGGGGCCGACTTCCAGGGGTGCCACACCGTTGTTCAGGCAATTTTCCTGCTCAGTGCGCGACAGGCGCTGTGCAATGGCCGGTGCCGAGATCCCTTTCAACTCCAGGGTATTCAGCGGACGGGCCGGATCTTCCTCAAAGGCCAGCACGGCGGCATAGGCACAGGCAAGCTCGTATGCCGTTGATCTGGTGCCCCGTAGGTATGCTCCCAGCACCCGGCCATGGTTGATCTGTCCGGCCAGGGTCGTGGCGGCCGCCAGGGCACCGTCGAAACCGTAGACGCCCACCGCGCCGCGCTGTTCCAGGGGGCCGGAAACGGCGTCCAGATGGGTGCGCAGCGTGGTCAGGTTGGTCTGGTCGTTATAGGGTGTGGCGATCAGGTGATATTGTTCCGCAAACACTGCCGCCAGGGCATCTGACAGGGTGGGGTCCACATTGCCGCCGGACATGGCCACCACGGTGGCAACAACGTTGAGCGCCGTGCAATCGGTGGACACGTCGATCTGGTTAGCCACGGTCCCTTTGTTTTTGGCGGTTAAGGTCACCACACCCAAGGCCGCGGCGAAAGTCACCGGCAGGTCCGGATGTTTTGCCAGTTCGGTCACCAGATTGGCCGCGATCACCGTGGCAGTGTCGGCCGAGGTAACACCAATTTCGATCCGCTTGGAGCCAATATAAACACCAAGTGTGCCGGAGGAATTGGCAGGCCCGGTGATAGTAATGGTCCCGGAGGCGGCAGTTGCGGTGGCGGCGTCATCCAGGGCCACTACGGTCAGATCCAGGTAGCGGTTGGCCGTTATGGCGGCACGGCACATCAGATGGGCCAGGCTGCCTGCACCAAAATAGTCGGCGGCCTGGGCATCACTGAAGATCTGCGTGGGCACCAGGGCGGCCACGGTACCGGCAACCAGCCGCTGCCCGATGATCAACATCCGCTGAAGATTGGCCGGCAGCGTGCGCACCGCGAAGCGGGTGTTGAATTCGAAGTACTTGCCCGGCTTGCGGATACTGGCCGGGATTGAATCAAAGCTGATATTTTGCGAGGCCATTACTGGTCACCTCCCTTGGCTTTCTGCGGCACTTCCTCCAGCGACCCGTCGGCGATCAACCGCCGATAGTAGCTGGTGTCAGCCACCTCAACCCCCTTGGCATCATCGGTGATGAATGCCCTGGGGTTATCCTCCATCGGGCATTGCAGGCCCTTGGCTGCTCTAACTTTCATGGGTTGCTCCTTATCCTTTTGGCATCAACGGTAGTGTTACGGTATCGCTGGCATCGGCTATGGCGTCGCCCGGCACCAGGTAGTAGCTCATCCCCACCCGCAGCAGGTCGGTCACCACTTCGTCGGACGGCTGGCGGGTGATGGAGTAGGCGGTCTCCAGTTCCAGAGCAAAGGCCAACAGGCCATGATCGCGGATATCTTCGGTGGTGGCGTTGCGCCACCCTTTAGGGATCAGGGGCCTGATCTTCAGGCCGAGATCCTGAAGCATCACGGTCTGCAGAATGCCCTCCAGGATCAGGTAAATCCCCTTGCGGCGTTGTTGCTCATCGCCCAGGTGTTCGAAGATGATGTCCACAAACAGCGTCAGGTGGTGCAGGTAGGTGCTGTTGGCCTCTTTGACGAACTTGCCTTCCTCGGTGGATACATAGACCGCAGGTTGGCTGATTCCCTCAAACCCCTTTTGCACCGCCACCATGCCGGCCGTGGTTGCCATCTTGCTGGTGATCCGGCCCACCAGGGCGTCTTCGATTTGCGATATCATCTCAGTAATCCCTCAACCCGGATCTGGTAAACACGCGATCGGGAGCCGACACCTGCGGACCGCCCGCTTCAGGAGTAACGGCACCGGTGACCGCCTCCGCCCCCAGCGCCACTTTCCCCATTTGGATTTGTTCCAGCAGCTTCAGCGAGTTGCGGTACCGCTCGCTGACCCCTTCCGGTGGCGTCAGCTTGACGCGCCGGGCATACAGGCGGTACACGGCGATATCTCCGGCCAGGGTTTTGATCAGGCCGGGCACGGGGTTGAGGGGGAGGCTGTACCTCCCCCTCAAGTACCCGTCGATCAGCTCACCAGCGTCAGCGATTGCCCGATCGACGTTGGCCTGGACAATTGCGGCCGGGGGTATTGCATCGTCGGTCAGCTGGACCAGGTCGTTATTGGGGACAATCGCCTGCAGATCGGTGAGCGCGCAGTACATCGGTTACCCCGCCTGCGAGGCAGAACGCTTGGTGCTAGCGGCCGGGGCAGCCTCGCCGATCACCTTGGCCTGGAGCAGTTCGGCAGCCTGGCTCTCGGTCAACTCGACCGTGTCGCCCTCGGCGTACCGCTCGCCGTCCAGATTGAGCGGAGAGAGCACCGGATACGCAATTTTCGTCTCATTCTTTGCCATGGGTCACCTCTCCGGCTTAGGCCGGGGTCTGGATCAGGAAGCCGGAAGTGATGCCGGACAGGACCGGGGCGCGCTCAAACCCGACGCCGTAGACCCAGGATTTGGCATTGTTATCGTAGTACGGCTCCTCAACCAGCGGGTGGGCCTCCATGGTGTAGGTGTAACCGTATGACGGTTCCTCCAACGTGGATGGGGACTCGGGCACATAGGCCAGCACGGCGTTATTGCCCCAGATGTCGGTCATGGCGCCGGAATCATCGGCTGTAACCGCCTCACCGACTACCACCTTGTTGATGTTCCACAGCTTGGCCAGCATCTCGGCGGTTACCGAGTCGGAGCTGGTGTACTTGAACTTGTCCAGGATGCTGGGGTTGTTTTTTGCGGCGTTGAAGGCCGTGGCCGACAACAGCATGGTGTTGGGATAGATGCCGACCGTCGAGCGGATCGCCTCGCGGTAGGTATCAATCGTGGGGGTGATGACGCAGGTTGGGTCAGACCACTTCGCTACACCGGCCAGGGCAATCTTGTGGTTGGCGTCGTATTGGGTGGCGTCAGTGGCCAGGACGCCCTGGTCGTATTCGAGCTGCAGCAGCTCGTTATTCATCACCAGCCGCACGGCCCGCTCGCCCATGTCGATACCGGGCACCAGTTTTGCGTCGCGCAGATACTCACGCGGTACCGGAGCCTCCAGGCCGTGGTTCACCAAGGCAAAGGGACGGCCCAGGTAACCGAACTGGATGCGCTTGGTGTTACTGCCGGGGGCGCGTCGCGAGTTGTACAGCTTGAAGGCTTCCTTGCCGAATTCGATCACCTGTCCGCCGGACACCTGTACCGGCACACGGGGGAACAGCGCCTCACCGATCAGGTTGGGGCGGCGGTAACCTTGTACGAAGGTAGTGAGAATCGGGTTGATAACCCGCACTGCTTGGGCATTCATCATGGCGTTAACTCCTTAACGTTAGTTGGTGATCAGGATGACTTCGATGAACTGCCCGGCGGCGGTAGCAACTTGGCCAGGGGCCAGACGGGCAACGATAGGCCCGGCGGCGCGGGTAACAGCCCTGCCGGACGCATCGGTTTCGACCAGACTACCTGCGGCGATCGCAGCGCCGGCCTCGACGATGCCGGTACCAATAACATCGACCGGGATAGCGTCTTTGTCGGCTGCTGCGACGCGAGCCACTCCCAGGGTGTTGACGGCGGCACCGGCCTGCGCGCCGGCCGGGGTGACAAAACGGGCCTCGGCAATGGCGCCGGATGCGATGACTTCCAGAGACAACAACGGATACGATTGACGTGACATGTAGCCCTCCTTGCGTGAGCTTTGTTATTGGACTGCCTTGGCAGCGGTCATGTAGTCGGTGCCGGGATGTGTGGCCTGATAGGCCAATGCCTTGTTGTGGGTTTCCTGCCCCTCGGCCGATACGGTATAGCCCGGCGGCACGGCAAAGCTGGCCGATTCGGCAAGCGCCCCCTCCCCAGATGCAACCTCGGCGAACTCCACGATCTTGGGCTGGGCAGTCAGATAGTCCCGCAACATGGCGGCTGCGTGGGCGCTCTGCTTACCGTCGCCCTCACCAAATTCAACCAGGTGGGTATCATCCAGGCCGGCGCAGAAATCGAGCAGCGCCACCGCCTGGTCCTTCTTGCCGGGCAGCAGCTTGCCTTCCCGGACCAAGCCGTCGGCAAATGCGACGTGGTCGTTATGCCGCTGTCCGGCCTCTTTGACCGTCAGCGCCTTCTCGCGTTCGGCAAACTCAGCTTGTTGCCGGTCAAGCTCCGCCTTCTGGGCGGCCAAGTCTTCTGGCTTCATAATGTTGTCCTCCTTGGACGGTGCAGCAAACGATGGAGATAGAGGCGCGCCAGATTCGTCATCAGGTTGGGCGGCCTCGTTTTGCACGGTATCCACATCCCAGGACGGCAGGGCCTTGTCGGCCTCCTCCTGTCCAAATCTGGCGATGATCCATTCGCGCAGCTTGCGGAACAGCCCCGCTTCGACACGATCGGCCCAATCGCCGAACTCGACGACACCCTCGTCACCATCGGCGAAACTGGCGGATTTAAGGCCCTTCACGGCAGGGGGAGTGGCACCCAGAAAGCCGACATGGCGCAGGTAGTACACACCCGGCACCGGGTTGCTGGGGGATGTGGGGGTAAAAAAGCTGGCTGAGATCTTCTTGAACTTGCCGCTGTTGACCATCTCGGCAAAGGCCGCATCGATCTGATCGGGTTCGGCGTGCAGCACGCCGTCGGCGAAGTCCAGCCCCTTCACCCAGCCGTAGGCCGGCGCATCCAGGCGCGGGTGGCCGATTACCAGCGGCGCTTCATGCTTGGCCGGGTCATAGGCGGCGACCGAGGCGGCTAGGTCGGATTCGCTGAACTCAATGCTTTGGCCGTTCATGGCCACATGTGTGCCCGGCTTGAAAATCTGCAGTTTCTTACCCATGTAAAACCTCCGTTGGTACGGTGCGATGTCCGCACCGTACACCGGGGGATAAACCGGGACGAAATAAAGGGGTTTAGAAAGATGGGGATGGTTGAGCCGAGGGCTATTGATGGGGAGAGGCAAAAATTGGGGGGAGGTGCTACAGCAAAACCCCGTTTAAACCGCGTTTAAATTTTTACGTGTGCCATTTTTAGATCATCGCCCTTACATCGGGCGGCGCGAAGCTGCGAAAACGTCTCACAGGGGCTGTGATTCGTTTTGCTATCCACGCAGATGCCTGCGGGCCGCCTCGGTGATCCGTCGCAGGTCGGACGGTTCCAGGTGCAGGAACGGCCGGGCCGGTATTCTGCTGGTATATGCCTTGCCGGCCGCCTTCATGCCATGGCTGGCCTTGGACGGCCGTGAGAACTTCTTGCCCTTGAAGTGCAGCACCCGCTCGCGGGCGGCATGGCGGATGGTGCCGCCCATGTGGTGGATACGGGCATAGATGACATTCGTGCCGACCGTGGCGCTGTGGCTGTCCGACTTCTCCTGGATGGAGGTGGCCAGGCGCCCCCGGCCTTGGAGTATCTTGCCGGGCCAGGTACCCCTGCGGCGCCGGTTGCGGATGGTTGACGGTGCCAGTTGCAGCCATTTGGGCCTGCCTTCTTTGGCAAAGTTTTCCTCAACGCCGTCGTGCATGATCCGGGCACAATCACGCATCAGGGCCGAGCCGTCGCGGCCGGTGCGCCGCACCTTTTCGATGGCAGCCAGGGCCTCGCGGGCCTCAAAGCGAACATCTACCTGGCCGCTCACAGATCTTTTCCCAGGGCGCGGATATCCGGCGAGTATTTTTGCAGGTCGGGCTTCCAATCGGTTTTGCCGGGGTTGTAATCCCAGCCAACATCGGGCGATACCGCGACCTTGTTGCCCACCGCATCACGACCCTTGAAGACGGCGACGGACTTCAGCTCACCGCCAACCGTTTCCTGCCGCCGTGACAACTTGCCGCTTGAACTGTCGAGCGCCAGCTCCCGTTCCGTCAGCATGCCGTCGTCGAGCTGCCGCACCCGGCACCGGCAGCGCCAGCCGTTGGGGGGGTAGAACGAATCCCAGAACGGGTCGGTGGCACGAAAGACCAGGCCGTTCAGCGCGGCGTGGGCAGGCCGGGTGCGGGCGTCCATGACGGCCACGTACTGGAGATACGGCGCGGCGGACACGTTTTCCATCTGGGTCCGGTAGCGGCCTGCGTTGTAGGCGGTCTGGATATTCTGGTCGAAGATGGTGCGCAGCCGGTAGGGGGAACCCAACTGTGCCTCGCGGATCTCGCCGGTACGTTCGTCGACGATCTCCTGGCGGCCCCACCACCCCTTGGCCTTTAAGGTGGGTTCAAGGGTCTTTTGAAACGTCTGGAAGGCGGTTCCGTTGTCCAGGGCGTCCTGGAGGCCGTCGCGGATATCCTGGAGGATATCCATCTTCATCACCTTGGCCACGGTGAAGGCCCGTGCGTTGGCTTCTTTCCAGACCTCGTGCCAATCGAACGAAATGGCGTATCCCTTGGCCTTGAAGTATTCGATGGCCTTTTCCGGCTTCAGCCCCAGGGCGTATTTCAGATCAACATCAGTCGTTGGCATTGATCCGCCCCCACACCTCCGCCACAAAGATGATCCGGGCCAACAGCTCCTGGAGTTTGCCACTGTCCATCTGCGGGAAGATCCCGGCCAGTTTCTCCATGGCCGCCGTGGTGTCCTTAGCCGTGGCCACCAGGTCAAACACGGGCTTCAGCACGGTCTCCATCATCCCCTGCAGATCGGCCGGGCTGAACGATTCAGCCAGCAGATCCAGGGCCGCCTGGTCGGGAAAGGTCTCCCCCTCGGCAAAGCTGGCAGTGGGGACATCCGCCGTGACACCCGCGCCATCTCCGGACGGAGGCGGCGTGATCCGGGCGATGTCGCTGGGCTGGAAGCCGTACTCGCGCTGCAGATAGGCCGGTGTGAACACTACGCCGACATCCTTGGACAGGATGCCGTCCCGCTCGGCCTTGGTTTTCAGGTCATCCGGCGCGGAACAATCGCGCCAGACCTTGGGCGGCGTAGCGCCCGGCACGTTCAGGGCGGTGATCCACTTGATCAGCGTACCGTTCAGGGCACCGCACAGCAGATCGGCGTCGGCCTGTACCAGTTCCAGCCGCACATCGTTGTGGATTTTAGCGGCCGCCAGGGAGCCGCCGCCGTGCAGATTGGTGGAAAGGGTTTCGCCCAGCACCGCCTCGGAAATCTGCTCGTCCATGTAGCGGGCCAGCTTCTCGTAGCTGTCGATGGAGCCGCCCCGCGAGGCCTCCAGCAGCTCGATAACCATGCCGTCCGGCACGATCACGCCGGCATCGCTGGCAATGGCCGAGAGCGCAGCCAGCAGCTTGGCCTGATCATCGGGTGTGGTGCCGGTGGGATACTTGCCCAGGCCGGTCGGTGACGCGAATTTGTCCACAAAGGTCAGCCAGAAGGTGATGTCCTGGCGCTTGAAGTAGGTGGGCCAGAACAGGCGGCTACCCAGGCCGAGACCGTAGGGGTTGCCGTTTTTGGACCCGAAGCTGTGCACGATGAACTTGCGCGGCGGTACCGGCTGGCCGGGGTACATGTTCTCCCAGGTCTTCAATGTGAGCTTGTAGCCGCGATTGCCGGGGGTGAAGGCGAAACGGCGCTGGTCGCGGGCGCGGATCTCGCTGGCGACAATTTCCGCGCCGTCGGTCTGCCACATGATCTCGCCGACGCTAAAGCCCTTCAGCAGTGCATCCAGCAGGTTCAGACAGGCGGCATCGAACCCGGTCACCTGGGGCAGCACCTCATCATCCGGGACATCACCGGAGAGGTTATCCAGCTGCGCCCGTACCAGATCGGCCGCTTTTTTATCCAGGCGGCTATTTGAGGCCGGCTGCACGTTCCACTCGCGGGCGATAACGGCCATTTTGCGCTTTTGCAGCACCGCAAAGGCATGGCAATCACGCTCGATATCGTCATAGATCAGGAGGCCCCGGCCACCGCCACGGCTCAGCAGGGTATCGTCGGTGATTCGCATGACCCCGCCGAATACCGGCATGGTTATGTCACGGCCGATGCTGGCGACTTCGTTTTTTAACTGGGTAGGAATGCCCATGTGAATACCCCTTTAACGGATCAATACCCTGTTACGTCCCGGCGCGTCCCACCGCCGAGATAATCGCCGTAGCCTGTTGATGTGGCACGGGTGGCGCCGGTGGATTGGAATTCTATTGGAGCACCGCCACTTCCTGCCGCGTGGATCGCCAGGGCCAGCGCCCAGAAGCGGTCGGCGTGGCCGTTTTCGCTGCGCTCGGCAGTGAAACGGATGTTTCCGGCAACGGTGGTTTCCTTGGTGACGGCTCGCAGATCGGCGCGGACCTCCGGCCGATAGGGGATGCGCAGCTTCTTGTCTTCCATCTTGCCGCGCACCGGGTAGGCCAGGGCCTCTTTGACCCGACCGGTAAACGTGACGTTTTCGTAGCGGTACTCGCCATAGCGCTTCTGGGCATCATCACCCCAGCCGATACCGATGCCGGTGTAGTCCTGGCAGGTGCGGCTCATGTAGTCAAGCCAGGGCCAGAGCACCTTCTCCTGATCCGGCTTGCTCATGTTGCGCAGCTCAATCACCTTGCGGGTGTAGAGGGTGTCTCCCAACAGCTCCAACACCCACAGCACGGTCAGATCCTTCTTGCGGCCGATATCGATGCCGATATAGATATGCTTGCCCTTGCACTCCTCCGGGGAATCAAACTCCCACTGATCCTGGCTGCCGTACTCGCACCCGGCGATCAGGTCGTATTCCAGGAAGGCGCTGGCATCATCGGCGGGCACGCACATGTATTCCTGCTGGAACGACTCCTCATCGGCGCAGCCGGAGCGGATGAAGTCAAAGTAGGCGACCTCATCCATGGCCAGCACTTCATGGTCGGCAGGCAGGCTTTGCTGCAGCTTCCACAGGAAGCCCTGGTCAAGGGCATCCTGCAACGTGACCCGGTGCAGGCTGATCTTTTTGGGGTTGCCGTGCTCGCGGATCTCGCGGATCAGTTGGTTAAAAAAGTTGCCGCTGCCCCGGTGGGTAGAGATGACCTCCATGTTGCCGCCCCAGGTGATGCCGGGATAGGCGATGGACCAGAGCTTGCGCGGGTCGGGGTGCAGGGCGAACTCATCCAGGATACGACCGCCCCGCTTACCGGCCTGGGCGTCCGGGTTGGAGGACATGCTGTGGATACGCTTGCCATTGGCAAAGTGCAGCACATAGGCGCTGATCTTCTTGTCCGGATCGATGACGATCTCACCCAGATCCTGGGCAGCCAGGTCGAGCACCTTTGCGAACATCTTACAGTCTTCAATCACCAACCGGGCCTGCAGATCATCACGACTGGAGATCCACTGATCGAAGCGGGCACCCTGTTCGGCGGTGCGCTCATCGGCAGCATAGGCGGTTGACCAGGAGAGTCCGATCTGGCGGGCCTTTTCCATCAACTTCAGCCTGGAGCGGTCGACAATCCAGCGCTCCTGGTACGGAAGGAAAAGCCCGCCAGGGTTGGCGGGTATGCACGTGGCGTTACCCTTCATTATCCCGCCATCATCAGGACGTCGCGCCGGATACGCTGGATGGTATCGGCTGAAACGCCTGCTTGTTGTGCCACGTCGGCGGCCTTCTCGGCGGCCTGCTCAACCGCCTGTTTCCGAATCTCCGATTCCCGCTTGACGTTTATGGTGGCCGATTGTTCCAGGCGCTGCATGGTAAGCGCCAGGTTCTTCAGCTGGCCGATGGTGGCGCCCATTGACTCCGGATCTTCCACGTCGGACTCTTGCATCTTTAACGACAGTTCAAAGGCCATTGAACGCAGCATTTCGTTGATCAGCAGGCCGGTCTGTCCCTGGGGGGCTGCACCGACCTGGCTGATATACATCTGCGCCACCTCGCGGCTCTGCCGTAGTTTGGCTCCTACCTCCTCCATCTTGACGGCATAACGGTTGACGGCGCTCTTGCTGACCCGCTCCGGGTGCCCTTCGGCCTCAAGGATCTCGTTGATCCGGGCCGTGGCCTCCAGCTGGGTGACGCGAGGGTCCTGGAGCAGCAGTTGCAGCTGGGCCAGGATGTCGGACGGCAGGCGGTCAATGGTTGACGGGGTCGGCATGGCTACTGTCTCGGGCTGGGGCGGTTGACGCCGGGTACCGTAGCGGCGCCGGTCGATACGTCGAGGCCGCGCTGCGTGATGGTGGCCACGTAGATCTCGCCGATCTCCTCAATGGTGACCAGCCCCTGTTCCCGGAGCCATGCCAATTGGGTGCGGACGGTGTCACGGGAGGTGTTATGGCCGAATTTACGCACCACCGAATAGATGATTGAGTCGTTGTGGCTGTAACCGAGATCCTCGGCCAGTGCCCGCAGGATCACCAGCCGGATATCGGATATGATCAGATCGCCGAAATTACCCATGATTATTCCCCTCCGTTCAGATGATGCCGGTTTAGCAGATCAACCGAGTTAGCCAGCGCCTTGACGCTGCCCAACAACTCGCGGACGTCGCCATGCAGCTGGTCGAGCCGGCCGAACAGCTTATCGTCGTTGCCCTCCATCCGCTCATGGTTGCCGCAGACGCCCTTGCGCTCGAATTCCAGCCGCATACTGGCCAGATCATTCATCACCTGTTGTTTTTGTTCGGATACCGCCGCCAATGCCTTGCCAGCCTTGGCATCGGCCTCGGCCAGCTTGTTTTCAAAGCGGCCGACCTCGCGGGAGAGCAACCAACGGATGACCCCCACCAAAAAACCGTTCCAGGCCAGGAACAAACCGATACCCCACGCAACCTGTGTCCAGGTGATTATCATCTACAACGCCCTCCAGTTGGTATGTACGGCCTCACTATCGGCCTGGCACTCAATGCATCTACGGCAGCCGGGTACTGCCCGCCGCCGCGCTTCGGGGATAGGCTCGCCGCAGTCGACGCACTCCTCCAAGCCCTGGCCGGGTTTGGCCTGTTGTGCCCGGCCCAAATGGCCGGCCAGCGCGTCGGCCTGGAACTGCTCGTTAATTTCCTGGGCGCGGTCAATTTCGTCCGGCACGACAATCCTCTAGGGCCTTTAAAAGGGCTTCGTTATCGCTATACACCCGGTTTAGCTCCTCCTTGGCTATCGTTACCTGTTCGCTGCCCGGCACCACCACGTAGCGCTTCGCGCACCCGGTCATGCTGATCAGCCAACACACCATGCACAGCAGCAGTATCGTTCTCGGCCAGCGCTTCGCGCATTTCCTGCCGTTTGGTATCATGGGAACTCTCCTGTTCCTTGCGCCGGGCCACCCAGGCCTGCAATAGTAGGGCGGCAAGCCCCACTATGATGCTTGCCGCCCAGTCCATTACTGGTTGCCCTTGTTGGTCAGGGCCTGCAGCCCCTTGTAAATGGCGTCAAAGATGCCGTTGGACCTTACCGACGGGATCAATGCCAGCACCTCGCTGATGGCCAGCAGCGCGCCCAACAGCACGGCGGAGTGGGCCTGCAGAAAGGCCAGCGGGCCGGCGGGGGCAGCGGCGGCAGGGGCTGCGATGGTAGCCGGATCGGCGGCAAGGGCGAGCGCGCCCAATACCAGGGAGAACAACACCACCAGGATCAGTGAAAACAGTTTTTTCATGGCTACGACTCCTTTTGTGTCTCAAAAATACCCCGGCTGGGGCTCTTGCCGATGCCGGCATGCGCCAGCATTCGGCGCTACGATACGTATCAGTCCACCGTCCGATCGATCCAGGAGACGAAAAACGGATTCATGGAAGGCTTGTGCTTGACCAGGTTGACGTAGAACGCCACCCGCTTCATGCGGATGCTGTTAAAAAATGCCACGCGGTTGTCACGGCTTTTGGTGTAATCGTTGATCCAGGCTATGGTGGCGGGGGTGAATCTGGCGGGCGGCGGATTGCTTTTAAACCAGGAATCCCGTGATGCCCAGGCTACCTCTGCAAACACCTTGGCCAGTAGCCGCTCTGCTCCGGCAGGCCCCATATTCACGGCCTCGTCAGTCAGCTCATCGGCGATGCCCTGGGATTTAAGCAGGTGCAGGTTCAGGCGACGGAAGTAATCGCGCTCGTACAGGGCCGCGCATTCGGCCTCGGACAGGCCCTTGATGGTTTTGCCGTGGCGGGCCAGCTCAACGCCGTAGGTGTTGGCCGCAATGCCGCGATTGGTGCCCAGCAGCTTGCCAGCGCCCACCTTGCCGCCGGTCCAGTTGCCCGGATCGCGGCGGTCGGCGGTGTAGCCGCCTTCGTGGGGTTTGATAGTGTTCTTCCAGATGGGGGCGAAATCTGCCGCATGGGCCGGGCTGCAGGTGGCAAGGGCCAGCAAGGTAACGGCGAGTACTGCGCGGATCAGACGGGTCATGGACAACCTCCTGTTATCGGTGCAGGGGCACCGTAACAGGAGGGAGGAGGCAGGTATAAATAAAGGGGTTTAGAAAGGAATGATAAAAGAAAAGCCCCGGTTCAGTTAAGATGGGGCTTAATTAATGCGGATAAAAAATAAGTGGCAACTACGATGGCGCTTCAAACGAAATGTTGTTATCAGCACAATAGCTCCTTACCATATATAGTCTTTCGACCGCTGGAAGCGGCTAGTCACAGACAAATTAAGTGTATTGGGGCCGTTGCATGTTCACGTAGTTGCCAAGATACTTTTATACAATAACAAAATTATCTAAGTCAACTGATCCCATTGGGGTAGGATCTTGCTATATCCTCATCGATGCCTGCGTGCACCGCTGCACGGATCTGGCGGCATTTAATCTGCTCGGCCCGCAGCAGTGTGGCAACCTTGGTCGGGATACTGCGCTGGCCACCTTCATAATCCTGGAGTGTGCGGTAGGGGATGCCGGTGACTGCCGACAGATCACGTAGGCTAAAGCGCATGTCCAGCCGGATCGCCCGCATGTCCTCTTTGCTCATTGCGTGCACTTTTTGTGATTTTTTCATAAATTGTGCACGCGCTTTTTCAGTCCGTAGGCCAGCTTACCAAGGGCAACCATGGCCACCTTGCGGGCGTACTGGTGGGTTACACCAAGCTCTGCGGCGATCTGCGCATAGGTGCATACCCCTTCGAGGTGCATGGCCATGCGCTGACCAAGTGCAAAGTAGTTCGGCCCTGGCTTGCGCCCCCGTTTGCCCATCAGAACAGATCCTGCTGCTTGTCGTCATCACCGTCGCGGTGGTCGCAGATCTGGCGCACCCACACCTCGGTCAGGTTGTACTTTTGCGCGCAGCCCTTGTAGCCCAGCAGCTCTTTATCCCGTCGCACCATCTGGTCGCGCTTCTGGCGCAGGATGGCGTCGATCTTGGGCACGTAAAACTGGCAGCCGCCATAGTTACGGGCCAGGGCCACGGTGGCCTCCACCCCGGCAACCGACACCAGCTCGCGCAGTTGCGGCGGGAAGTCAAGCTCGGTCAGCTCGGCGATCCAGGGGCCTTCTACGGTTTCGGCGGCATTATTCATCGCCTGGCTCCTTTCCCAATCCATCCAGTATCTCACGCAGGCGGGCCGCACCTTCGGCGCGTTGCTCTGCTGTTTGCTCCGGCGCTGTCTGGGCCGCACGCTGTTGCGGCCGGGTGGGCAGCTTGTCGATCAGATCCACCGGCTGGGGCCATTGGCGGATGCTGGTGTAGAGCTGATTGAAGCCCTTGCGGATGCGGGGCCGGTCGATCTCTTCGATCAGCTCCATCTCACCCAGGGAGAGCCACCACATCTCGGCCGCCACCGGCAGCATCTCGACGGCCGGGGTGCCGGGCAGCGACAGGGCCACCAGCTGTTGGAAGGCCCCGCCGATCTCCAGGCGCAGCCACCAGAGCGGCTGATCGTGGCCGGCGGACTTCCACTCGGCCAGGGCCTTGATGGCCTGCACCCGGCGCGGTATGTGGGGCGCGGCATAGGTTGAAGGGGCGTTAAAGCGTTGTTCAAAGCGTGCAATCGGGTTGTGCATGGTTAGCGCTCCAGCCAGGCTTTAAGGTTTTCGATCAGCCGGCCTTTTTCGGCGGCGCTGCACCAGCGCAGGGCATCCTTGCCGGTCATCCTCCGCACGTAAGCGGAGAGCGACCGGGCGCTGTTGGCCCGCACCTTGCCCGCCCGCCACAGCTCGGCCCACATCCGCTCGATCTTGGTCACCTGGGGATCGTCGCCCAGGCGTCGCTTGGCCTTGGCGTGGTCGCGGCGCTCCCAGGCCCCGGCAGCCACGGCCTTTTCTTCCAGATCGGCAATCAGTTGATCGGCAACCTGGATGCAGAGCTTTTTGCTGGTGCTCACGCCGTAGCCGTTCAGGATGGCGCGGTAGGTGTCGTCGTCGATCTTGAGCGCACCTTTGAGGGTGTGGATCTTCTTTACCTGGCCTGGCGTCGGCATACGGACCCCCTGCGGATGATTTCGTCAATGCGGTCCTGGCGGTCGGCGATCAGCTTCGACTCCAGGGCGGCGTGCAGATACTCTTGGACAGACCGGCCTTTGAGCGCATGGTCAAGGCATTCGCGCAGGCCGTCGCTGACCCGCAACGACAGCACGTTGTAGCGGGGATGTTCTTTTTTCAGTCCCATCACACCCCTCCGAACAGGGCCAGTTGATCGGCCTCGATCAGCTCGTACTGGTAAACGCCGCGCTTGCCCTTGACCGGGTAGCAGAGCACCTGCTTGCCGTTGGCCCGCAGCTCGGCGATGATGGAGTTGACGGCGCAGACGCCGCAGCCCATCATGATCTCGAAGGTGGTGGCCGGGCCCTTGCGCAGGTAGGCCAAAACCTTTTGCAGGCGTTCGCTTTCTTCTATCCGTGCGGCGTGCATGCGTTTCATGGTCTTCCTCTTTTTCGACCTGGATTGAGGTTCAACCGCTCAATGGGTGGCCGGATCTGCTCCGGCCACCGGTTCAACGGTCAAGCCCGGTTGCGTTTCCTGGATTGCTTAGCGATCCGATTATGTGATCTTTCCTTGTCCCTTCTGCGCTCTGCAGCAGCCCATTTGCTGAGCTTCCCACCCGATTTAAGGCTGACAGTTGCCACTTTCCGCCCACCAAGTACTTTGCTTGCAGCCGCATTTAAATTCCCCGGCAGCTCTCTGAAGCCATCCTGTTGTTCAGCGGATAGCTCTTGCATAGCCTTCAAGGTGGCGATTTGCCCCGTATAAGGGTTCATGGTTGGTTCTCCTTTGGTTTGTATTCCCGGCACGTGTAGTCCGGGTTGATGGTGATGCCGAGCAACTTGCAGCTGAAAACCTTCTGCGGGGCAAGTAGAGGCCCTGCAAAGTCTTCTGCTTTCCTGCTGCAGTACCGGCACCGGTTGTCGCCGTCTGGCCTGGCGGCTGGCCGGTAGCCTGCCCGGATCTTGATGGAGGTGCGCATCTGCGGCATCACGCCACCTCCAGCTGCAGTTGATTGCCCTCGCGGTATACCCGCAACACCAGCATCTCGCCGACGGCGTCAAATACCGGCATATCGTCCGGATAGGTGGCCAGCGCCCGGCGCAGCTCGCCCACGGTTTCCACCTCGACCTCTCTGATCAGTTGCATTTCCGGCATCTCACACCCCCTGGAGGCGTTCCTGGTTGATGGTGTAGCCGAAGACGTTCTCCACCTTGCGGGCCGCGCCTACCTCGGCCAACTGCTCATCGGTAAGCGCCTTCATGGCCTCTTTGTCCGGTTCTTCCTTGGTGCGGATGCAGGCGGCAAAGGCCAGATCTTTCAGCGCCTGCAGCGTCTCGGCCACCCGCTTGATCATGATCTTGGTGCTGGTGCGGTAGCCCACCTCGCCGAAGGTGAGGGTTTTGGTCTTCACCTTGGCGAACTCGGCCCGGTTGGCGTCGCAGTACTCTTTGACAGCCAGCTCCAGGGCTGCCTTGCGATCCAGCACCGGCTGGGCGGCCTGTTTCATGGCCTGTTTGCAGCCCTCGATCCGCTCGTTGGCGGCTGCCTCGATCAGTTGCAGTTCGCGGTCGGCCTGGCCGATCTGTGCCAGGGTGGCGTCAACGTCATCCCAGCCCTGCAGTTGCGTTCCTTCAATGCGTTTTCGTGCTGCCATTGTGTTTCGTCCTTTCCAGTGTGTTGTTGGTGATGATGTCGTCGGCCTGGGTGTCTAGATACTTGGCGTATGCCTCGTGGCGCTCGGTCAAGGCCCGCAGGTAGCGGTATTCAGCACTGTGCTGCGCACCCAGCCAGCCAAGCAGGGCGCCGATGGCCAAAGCTGCCAGGATCAGGCGGCCGGGCTTCATATCCGCATCCTCAAGCTTCCGCTTAAGGCCAGCTTGACGGCGGTGGAGCTGGCCCGCTGGTTCATCCAGCGCTTCATCTGCAGGTACTTGATGCGGCTGCGCATCCATTTGAAGAGTCCCTTGAACATGGCGTTAATCCTCCTATCTGTTCTGTTGGCAGCCCTGGCAGGCCCGCCAGAGGGCTACGGCCTGATGGTTGGCAGTGGTAAACGGTTTTTTGCGCTCGTCGGAACATTGGGCCAGGGGGATCTCGCCCAGCACCGGGCAGTCTACCGACAGGCCGCCGAAAACCTCGACCACACGCCGCAGGATGTTATCGGGGCTGGCCTGGTACTTCCCGGACAGCAACTGGCTGATGGCTGCGGCCGATACATCAAGCCGTCTGGCCACCTCGGCCTGGCCAAGTTCAGTGACTTTCTGCCGCAGCAGGTTCATGGCATCGGGCGCGGTCATTCGGCACCCCCTTCGATCTTGCTCCAGACCACCTTGCGCAGGTTGGGATCATAGATCTGCTTGGTGCGTTGAATTTGCGGCGGCTGCGGTCCGGTCCACATGGTCGGGATAAGCAGGTAGGTGGTCAGCTTGCCGCTGCCTGTCTTCCCGCAGCGCCCTGTTTTATGGGGGGCAGCCACCCGCAGGTACCCGGCCTTGTAGAGGGCGCTGCAGTAGCTGCGGGCGTCGGCCTCGGCCACCCGGTGATCGTCGGTGCTGGCGTTGAAGGCCAGATCGACGGGGGTGAACTGCTTGATGATCCGCATGGCGTTCCACATCTGCTGCCGACCGTTGCCCTGGGTGACGGTGGTGCCATCCTTCCGTAGCCGGGGGGCCTCTGCGCCGCAGTCTTCGACCAGGCGGTAGGTGTTGGCCTCGCCACGCTTGCCCTGGCTGATGATCTCCAGGTACCCGGCCCGGTGCAGGGCCAGCAGGTATTCACGCAGGGTGCTGCTGTCCAGGTTGACGTCGACGTCGGTGGTGGCGAAGGGTTGTTCCCCTTGGCTGCGCACCCACTCCCAGATGGCCTGGCGGCATTCGCTGGGCTGTTGTTTGTCGATGGGCTGGCGGCTCATGACATCCTCCGGGGCTGAGGTGCCTCGCCGGTGTAGAGCTGGCGCTTGCCCCATTGTTTGAGTCCGATGGCGTGCAGCCCCTGGCTGGCGGCTTCGTCGCGGATCAGCTCCAGGTTGGTGGCGATGCGGCGGACGCTTCCTTTTGATTTGGCATGCACCAGGCCAAGCAGATCACCGTCGATGGCGATGCCGGGGCAGTAGAACTCGGCCAGGATACTGGCATCGTTGGCATCGGCAGGCGGGGCGGCGGTCCACTCCATGATCCGGCCGTGGAAGCGCTCCCACTTGGTGAGCTTGGCAGGCAGCCGCTCTTCGCCGATCAGCAGGATGGGGGCTTTGCTGCCTTCGTAGATGTCGCGCACGATCTCGACGGCGGCCTT
>JAEHJW020003062.1_pt1 | contig 21684 bp, 28 predicted proteins | sample 9271431 | NCBI WGS metagenome assembly JAEHJW02 | reverse complement strand
ACACCGCGGCAGCAACCGCCTCGGCAGCCCCCCATCCCGCTTTCAGCATCCTGGCCGAGATCGAGACCGTGCTGCGCGACTTGGACACGATCCCGTCGCACATCGCGGCGTGGGTCAAGGCCAAGCTGGCCGAGGCCAAGGCCAAGCTGTGATTTGTTATCAATGAAAATCATACACTTGCTGACGATAGCCCCGTGAAAGGCGGAAAACGACCAGGCGCTGGACGCCCTCCCGGAAGCCGCAACAAGCGCACCGATGCGCTCCTTGCAGCCGTCGAGGCAACCGGCATCACGCCGCTGGACTACCTCCTGGGCGTCATGCGCAACAAGCGCGCCGGCGCGATCGCACGCCTCGATGCGGCCAAGGCGGCAGCCCCCTATGTGCACGCGCGCCTCGCATCTGTGGAGGTCAAAGGGGATGGAGAACACCCACTCGAGCACGTGGTGAAGGCGGATGCCAAGCAAGTCGCTGAGTTGCTCGCCGCGGTCCAGCTCAAATACTGAGCAGGCTGCGCTCGAGAGCGCTGTCGTCAAGGCGCTGTGCGAGCAAGACCATCTGTTCTTCACGCGGTACTTTTTCCGGCATCGGCAGGGCATCAAGTTCCGGGTCAATTGGCACCATTATCTGATCGCTGACGCTGTGCAGCGCGTGATCGATGGCACCTCGCGCAATGTCGTGCTCAACGTTCCGCCGGGGAGCTCCAAAACGGAGCTGGTGGCCATCAACCTGATCGCGCGCGGGCTGGCGCTCAACCCCCGCGCGCGCTTCCTGCATATCAGCTACTCGGACGATTTGGCGCTGCTCAACAGCGAGACGGCGCGCGAGATCCTGCAGTCGGACGAATACCAGGCCCTCTGGCCGATGCAGATCAGTGACGATGCGAAGTCCAAGAAGCGATGGAATGTCATCGCGGACGGTCGCACGGCTGGAGGCGTGTACGCGGTAGCGCTGGGTGGCCAGATCACTGGCTTTCGGGCCGGCCACATGGAAGACGGATGGCAGGGCGCGGTCATCATCGATGATCCGCTCAAAGTGGAAGACGCATACAGCCGAGCAGCCAGGAACAAGGCGAATCGGAAGCTGGTATCGACGGTCAAGAGTCGTCTCGCAATCCCGGACACGCCCATCATCGTGATCATGCAGCGCCTCGCCGAGGAAGACCCGACGGGGTTCATCAAGGCCGGGAATGTCCCGGGCAATTGGGAGTACATCGAGGTTCCAGCGCTGATCACCGATGCGTACGTGGAGCGGCTGCCTGCCAAGCTGCGCGCCATGGTGGAAAGCCCAGAGCGCGACGATGAAGGGCGCTTCAGCTACTGGCCATACAAGGAGCGCTTGGGCGATCTGCTCGCCTTGGAGCGCGCTGATCGGTACGTTTTCAGCGGGCAGTACATGCAGCGTCCAAGCCCCCTTGGCGGCGGCATCCTGCGCAGCGAGTGCTTCGGGCGCTTCCAGGTACTCCCAGAGATGCACAAGCGCGTGATCTACGCAGATACAGCGCAGAAGACCAAGGAACGCAACGACTACAGCGTGTTCGAGTGCTGGGGCCAAGGCAAGAACGGGCGCATCTACCTGATCGATCTGATCCGCGGCAAGTGGCCAGCGCCCGAATTGAAGAAGCGCGCCATCGATTTCTGGGAAAAGCACCTGGGCGCCGACGCGCCGCACAACGCGCCTCTGCTCAAGATGCGCATCGAGGACAAGGCGAGCGGCACCGGCTTGATCCAGGACATCCAGCTCACCGGCTCGATCCCCGTCGAAGGCATCCAGCGCAGCACGGACAAGCTCTCGCGCGTGATGGACGTGGTGAGCTACATCGACGCGGGACTGGTGTGCATCCCGGAGCATGCGCCCTGGGTCAGCGATTTTTGCATGGAGTGCGACAGCTTCACGCCGGACGACACGCACGCGCACGATGATCAGATCGATCCCATGGTCGATGCGATCAACGATCTTCTCGGCAAAGGCCGAGTCACGAACCTCTGGGCCAAACTCGCATCATGAGCCGCAAGAATCGCGCACGACCCACTGCGAGCGTGCGTGACGCGGCAGCTCCGCAGCCGTCTGTGCAGGGAGCGCCTGCCGGCAAGCCCTGGCGCGCGCAGGACAGTTTCACGAACTTTCTGGCGCGCACCGGCTACGGCACCGTCAACCAGGCGAGCGGCGCGACATATAGCTTCGACTACATTTCGCGCAATCGCGTGCAGTTGGAGGCGATGTACCGATCAAGCTGGATCGTGGGGCAGGCCGTGGACGTCATCGCCGAGGACATGACGCGCGCGGGCATCACGCACGAATCCGACATGCCGCCTGAGGACAAGGCCAAGATCGACGCGGCGTTCGAGCGCATGCAGCTCTGGGACAAGCTGTGCGACACCATCAAGTGGTCGCGGCTGTACGGGGGGGCCATCGCCGTGCTCCTGATCGACGGCCAGCGAATGAGCGAGCCGTTCCGGCCTGAGACGGTGGAGCCCGGGCAATTCAAGGGGCTGCTGCCCTTGGACCGTTGGCTCGTGGTGCCATCGCTGACGCAGTTGGTGCAGGAGCTTGGCCCTGATTTCGGGCTCCCGATGTACTACGACGTGGTGGCGGATGGCATGGCGTTGCAGCGCCAGTCCATCCACTACACGCGGGTTCTGCGCTTCGATGGCGTGGACCTGCCGTACTGGCAGAAGATCACGGAAAACCTGTGGGGCATGTCGGTACTCGAGAGACTGTTTGACCGGCTGATCGCGTTCGACAGCACCACGGCGGGCGCTGCGCAGCTTGTCTACAAAGCGCATCTGCGCACGCTCAAGATCAAGGGGTTGCGCGACATCATCTCGATGGGGGGGCCAGCGATGAATGCGCTGGTGCAAAACATCGACTTGATCCGCCAGTACCAATCCAACGAGGGCATCACGCTGCTCGACGGCGAAGATCAGTTCGAGGTCAACCAATACGCCTTCAGCGGCCTGTCGGAGATGCTGCTGCAGTTCGGCGAGCAGTTGTCAGGCGCGCTGCAGATTCCCCTGGTGCGACTGTTCGGGCAGTCTCCGGCCGGCCTGAATGCCACCGGGGAAAGCGACCTGGCCAACTACCGCGACACCATCCGCCAGAAGCAGGAGCGCCGCTTGAGTTCGCCGCTGACGCGGGTCATTCAGACGGTCGCGCGCTCCGAAGGTGTCGAACTGCCGCCCGACTACAACTTCGTCTTCACGTCCCTTGAGCAGATGGGCGACGACGAAAAGGCCGACATCGCGCAGAAGGTCAGCACGTCAGTTCTGGAAGCCTACGATGCGGGCGTCATCGACCTCGAGGTCGCCCTGCAGGAGCTGCGCGCGCTGTCCAAGGTGACGGGCATCTTTTCGTCGATTTCCGACGAAATGATCGCCGAGGCCAAGAACGCGCCGCCCAAGATTTCGGAGTTGCCCGATGGACCCAAGCCGCCAGACGCGGGACAAAAACCCAACTCGGAAGAAGGTGCGCAGTCCGGTGCGGGCGCGGCGCGCGGAAACGCACTACGCGACCCAGCTTCGCAAGGTGGCTCGACAGGCGGGAGACCTGATCAGGGGGTTTCCGCCTGACGATCCGTCGATCGTACCCACCGTGCGCGAGATGCTGGCGAAGTACGCCGAGGCGCTCGAGCCATGGGCGATTGCTGCGGCCCGCAGGATGGTCAGTGAGGTCAACGCGCGCGACGCGGACATGTGGATGCGGGCGGCGCAAGAGATGTCGTCGGAGCTACGCCACGAGCTGCGCAACGCCCCCACCGGCGAGCTGATGCGCGACCTGATGGCGGAGCAGGTGACGCTGATCAAGTCGATTCCGCTGGAGGCCGCGCAGCGCGTGCACGACCTGACGCTGGAAGCCATGGCAGACGGCACACGGGCGCCAGAGATCGCGGAAATGATCATGCGCTCCGGGGAAGTGGCCGAGAGCCGCGCGACCCTGATCGCACGCACTGAGGTTGCCCGGGCCGCTTCAACGCTCACGCAATCGCGCGCGCGGCATGTGGGCAGCACGCACTACGTCTGGCGCACCAGCGAGGACAGCGACGTGCGACCTGGCCACAAAGCGATGAACGGCAAAACGTGCGAGTGGGCCAATCCGCCGGCGGTGAACGAGGGCGGACGAATCATGCATCACCACCCCGGTGAGATTTGGAATTGCCGGTGCTGGCCGCAGCCGGTGCTGCCGGAATGACGATGTCGGAGGCGCTGTGACTATTCGCACCCAGTTGACGGCTGACGATGGCGCGCGCGCGCGCAGTCACGACCGCGCCGAGTTTTTCACGCCCTCGAAGATCAGCCCGAAGCAGAGCATGACGCCGGAAGGCTTCCTGCTGTGCGTGGGCGTCCCGATCGCGCGCACAGGGGAGATGTTGTACGCCGCTGGCGAGGTGCCCGTTGAGGCCACGGCAGACGGCCTGGTGCGCATTGCGCGCGACGCCGTCGAGGTATTCAGGCCCGAGACCATCGCGAGCTTCGAGGGCAAGCCGGTCACGGTCAACCACCCAGACGATTTCGTCAGCCCCGAAACGTGGCGCGAGCTGGCGGTTGGCACCGTCATGAACGTGCGCCAAGGGAGTGGCGTGGAAGACGACTACCTGCTGGCTGATCTGTTGATCACCGCGCAGGAAGGGATCGAGGCAGTCCGCAAAAACGGGCTGCGCGAGGTGTCATGCGGCTATGACGCCGAATACGAGCAGGCAGAACCCGGGCGCGGGGTGCAGCGCAACATTCTTGGCAATCACGTGGCGTTGGTGAGTCAGGGCCGCTGCGGTCCACGCTGCGCAATCGGAGATCAAACCATGGCAACGAAAAATCGAGTGAAAGACTTCCTGATGCGCGCGTTCAAGGCAAAGGACGCGGCGGAAATCGAGAAAATCTGCAAGGAGGCCGAAGACGCTGAAGTCGAAAGCGCCGAGGAAAAGGCCGAGCGCGAGCGCACCGAAAAGGCGGCGCGCGCGGGCGATGCCGCAACGCGCCTGGTGCTCGACAAGCTGGATGCCCTGTCCGAGAAGTTGGACGCGCACAGCGAGCAGATCAAGGCGCTCGAAGATGCGGTCGCGGACGACGATGACGACGACGATGGCAAGAAGGCCAAGGATCGCAAGGCGAAGGACAAATCGGCGTGGGATGCCGAGCTGACTGCCGAGGAAGCCGAGGAAATCGGCAAGGAAGGCGTCAAGCTCTACACGGGCGACGTGGCCAACACCATCGTTGCACGCGCCGCCATTCTCGCGCCGGACCTGCGCATTCCCACCCTCGACGCCAAGACGTCCGACGCCAAGCGCGCCGTGGCGCTCTGCCGCTGCCAGCGTTCTGCGCTCGATGCCGCCTACAAGACGGCGCAGGGCAAAGCGGCCATCGACCCGTTCCTGGGCGGCTTCACCGCGGACTTCGGGAAGCTCCCGACGCCTCTCGTGAACGCCGCCTTCCACGCCGCTGCGCAAATCATGAAGGCCGGCAACAACGCGGACCTTCGCGCATCGGTCACCACGCGTGATTTCGGCAAGCGCTCCACCGTCGCCGATCTCAACGCGGCCAACCGCAAGTTCTGGGCCGAACGGCTCGCCAAGTAAGGAGAGGACGCCATGTCCAACGCAATCCTGTATCGCATGTCGTCCGGCATCCCGGGCGATATCAGCCGCAAGGATATGTCCACCATCGAGAGCTTCCAGTTCAGCGCCACCGCGCCATTTGGCGCCTACGGCGTCGCTGCGAAGGTTTCGGGTAGCAACCTTGTGCCCTTCACCGGCGGCGAAACTGCCGCGTCGCTCTACGGCTTCCTGGTGCGGCCGTACCCCACCAACGCCGGCACGGATGGCCTGGGCGTTTCCACGCCGCCGCAGAGTGGCGGCACTGGCAACGTCCTGCGCCGCGGCTACATCTCGGTCAAGGTCAACAACGGCACGGCTGCCCAGTATGGGCAGGTGTACATCCGCGTCGCGCTCAACGTGGCCATTCCCGCCGGCGTGATCGGCGGCGTGGAAGCGGTGGCGGACGGCACCAACACCGTTGCGATCGACGCGCAGTTCATGTGCGCTGCGGATTCCAACGGCAACGCCGAGATTTCCTACAACATCTGATCCAACCACCCACAAGCTCACGCACGAAGGCCCCGCAAGGGGCCTTTTTTGTGGGCGCGTTTCGGAGAGCAAACCCCATGAACAAGCAGTTGATCCTCCCGCGCTCCATCAAGCGCGCCTACACCCGCGACGGATTGATGACGTTCGACGCGGCCACCATCGACTCTACCGGTGTCTTTCTGGTCGGCCAGTTGGAACGGCTGGACCAGAACCTGCACGCCCCCCTGGCGGCCGTCACCTGGTCGCGCGACATCGACCTGCGCGAGGATGTCTCGATCGCGGATGAAGTCGGGTCGTTCACCAATTCCAGCTTCGCGGCTGCTGGGGGCCCGTCGCCCTACGGCAAAAGCTGGATCGGCAAGGACGCCGACGCCATCACCGGCATCGCGCTGGACATCGGGAAGACCGCCTACCCCCTGAACCTGTGGGGCATGCAGCTCGGCTGGACCATCCCGGAGCTGGTGTCCGCCCAGCAGCTCGGTCGCCCAGTCGATCAGCAGAAGTTCGCCGGCATGCAGCTCAAGTACCAGATGGACATCGACGAGCAGGTGTACATCGGGGATTCGGTGCTCAATGTGCCCGGCCTGGTCAACTCCACGCTGGTGACGGCGACGAATGTGCCGAGCGGCGGCACGGCCACTACGTGGGCGACCAAAACGCCTGCGCAGATCCTCGCGGACGTCAACACGCTGCTGAACAGCACGTGGGCCGCTTCGGCCTACGCGGTGTGCCCGGATCGGCTGCTGGTGCCACCCTCGCAGTTCAGCCTCCTGGTGGGCACCGTGGTGAGTTCGGCGGGCAACATCTCGCTGCTGAACTTCATCAAAACCAACAGCCTGAGCAATTCGGTCAACGGCCGTCCGCTCGATGTGCAGCCGCTGAAGTGGCTGGTGGGGCGCGGCGCCAGCGGCACCGATCGCATGGTGGCGTATACCAAAGACATCATGCGGGTGCGGTTCCCGCTGGTGCCCCTGCAGCGCACGCCGCTTGAGTATCGCGGTATCCAGCAGCTCACCACGTACTTCGGCCGCCTGGGCCAGATCGAGTTCGTTTACCCCGAGACGGTCTCCTACGCGGACGGCATCTAAGCGGCTGTCGGTCCGTCCATCACGCGCTCCCTCCGACCTTTGGAGGGAGCTGCAGACGTCGCATGCTCGGCGCCCAACAACGAGGTCATCATGGCAAACATCCACGTCCACAAAGCCTTCACCCTCACGCACGACGACGGCACGCGGCAGACCTTCGCGGTCGGTTCGCATGCCGTTCCGGATCATGTCGCTGAGCACTGGTACGTCAAGGCGCACAGCGAGAAGCCGGTGCCGAAAGCCCCACCGAAGCAGGACGCCGAGACGGGCGGCAAGGATTCCAAGGCCACCGATCAGGCGCGCGCGAAGTAAGCTGAAGCACCATGACCATCACTGCAGCCCAGTTCGCCATCGACTTTCCGGAGTTCTCGAACACCACCACGTTCCCGCCGGCGACCATCGATTTCTGGCTGAACGTCGCCAGCATCACGCTCAACGCGCAAGCGTGGGGCGCCCTGTTGGATATGGGCACAGAACTGTTCACAGCGCACCATGTGGCGATTGCGGCGCGCGATCAGGCCGCAGTGGCGACCGGCGGCTTGCCCGGCACCCAGACGGGTCCTACGGCGTCCAAGGCCGTCGATAAGGTGAGTGTCAGCTACGACACTGGCGCGGCGGCGGTGAACGATGCGGGATTCTGGAACCTCACCAGCTACGGCACGCGCTTCCTGTTCTACTCGCGCATGGTCGGCGCGGGCGGCATTCAGCAAGGAATGCCTGGGCCGTGGCCTGGGTTCCCCGGCAACCTGAGTCCGATCACGTGAACAAGTTTGGCGCGCGCGTGAGCGCCGACCGTTTGCCGCAGTTGATCCAGTCCCTGCATGCGCTCGCTGCGCGGCGCGTACTGGTCGGCGTCCCGGCAAGTCGAGACGCGCGCGAGGATGGATCGCCGATCAGCAATGCTGAGATCGGCTACATCCAGGAGTTTGGCGCGCCAGAGGCCAACATCCCGCCGCGCCCGTTTCTGGTCCCGGGTGTGGAATCAGCGCAGGATCAGATCGTCAATCGCCTGCGCCGCGCTGGCGTTGCGGCGACGCACAATGACCAGAGTGGCGTCGAGGATCAGTTGAACGCCGCAGGTCTCACCGGCCAGACGGCGGTCCGCGTGCAGATGACGGACGGCGATTTCGAGCCGCTCAAGGCATCCACCCTGGCCGCGCGACGCAGTCACGGCAGGACGGGCACCCATCCGCTGATCGACACCGGACAGTTGCGCAACTCGATCACGTACGTGCTGCGCGACGCGCGCGCGGGTGCAAGCGGCGAGGGGATAGACCCCGCGCCGGGTGACAGCGCGGCATCGAAGGTGCACACGACGGAGTTTCACGGCCAGGAGGGTCACGCGGTGACGCATGCCAAGTCGCGCGCAGCCAAGATCGCCGGCCAGGAGGATTTCGCCGAGGCATCCAGCGAAGGTCTGGACGTCGGAGACCTAGCCGTATTGTTTTTCTGAGGGCGCGCGATGCCATTCCTCGATGTGTCGGACGTCCTACTGGACCCGGATTTCTGCGACACCACGCTGGTATGTACGCGCAGCGCGCAGGCGGTGGGCGCCGACGGCCTGGCCTCCAACGCGCAAACCACGCTCCCATTTTTCGGCGTGGTGACCGCTGGCACCGGCAACAATCTGGTGCGCACGCCGGTGGGCGAGTACGCAGACGGGGATATTCTGATCATCACCAAGTTCCGCCTTCAGGTCGCCGGCAACGGCAACGATGCGGACGTGGTGGCGTGGAATGGCGCCACGTATACCGTGACCAAGGTCAACAACTACAGCACCTACGGCGCGGGCTTTGTCTGGGCCGTGTGCACGCTGCTACCGCTCGGCGGAGGGTAAGCCATGGGCAACACGTCCGCGACCGGCGGCTATCTCAGTCCGGTCAGCGGAACTGCGCCCGCAGAAGACGCTGCACTGGATGCGATCTTGCAGGCCGCGGTGGTGGCCATCACTGGACTTCCCGGCGACATGGTGCGCCCGCGCTGGCAAGCCATCGTGCCGCAGCAGCCAGAGCCGACAGCCGACTGGTGCGCCATCGGCATCACGGCAGCGGCGCCGGTGGACTATCCCGCGGAGGTGATGGCGTCCGATGGCCTTACAGCGTCGCAGCAGCGCCAGGAGCACCTGCGCGTCAAGGCCAGCTTTTACGGCCCGAACGCCATGGGCAATGCGGCGTTGCTGCGCGCCGGCCTCTACATCTCACAAAACCGCGACGTACTGGTTTCCAATGGCATCGATCTCACCGACGCCAGCAGCATCGTCGCCGCACCTGCGCTGATCAATCAGCAGTGGGTGCGGCGGTATGACCTCGACATTCGATTGCGGCGTGCGTCCGCAATTGAGTTCCCGATCGAATCCCTGCAATCCGCGCCGGTCTCGATCACCACCGATTCACCCTGACGGAGAAATCCCATGCCCGGCCTTGCGGTCAGCGATGTTGTCAGTGTTCAAGTTTCCCTCAATCCGATCGCCTCGGCTTTGCGCAACTTCGGCGCGCTCCTGATCCTCGGCGACTCCAGTGTCATCGACACCCAGACGCGCATCCGGCAGTACAGCACGCTCTCGGCAGTCGCCACAGACTTTGGCAGCAGCGCGCCGGAATACCTGGCCGCAGACCTGTTCTTCGGACAGTCTCCGCAGCCCTCTACCCTGTACATCGGTCGATGGGCATCTGCAGCCACAAGTGGCTCGCTGACGGGCGGCGCGCTGACCACTGCGCAACAGGCTATCGCCAATTTCACCGCCATCACCGCGGGCGCCATGAATATCACGGTGGATGGCACAATCAAGGCGCTCACCGCGCTGGATTTCGCGACCGTAACGACCCTGAATGGCGTCGCCTCCGTCATCACGACGGCCCTCGCCGGCGCAGCATCGGTGGCATGGCAATCGGCCTATAATCGATTCGTGGTCACCAGCGCCAGCAGCGGCGCAACATCGAGCGTGAGCTTTGCGACGCCGCCAACCACTGGCACGGATGTGTCGGCCCCGATGGGTTTGCAGGCTTCGCAAGGCGGCTACACCGTCGCTGGCATCGTTGCCGAGACCATCGAGACCGCAGTCAATACGCTGGCGTCCCTCAGCAACAACTGGTACGGCCTCTACATCGCATCCAGCTCGGCGGTGGCAGCAGCGGATCAGGTATCGGTCGCCACCCTCATCGAGGGCGCGTCGCCGTCCCGCATCTACGGCATCACCACGCAAGACCCGAACGCGCTGGTGGCGACAAGCACCACCGATATTGCGTCGCAAATCCAGGCTGGGAAATTCACGCGCACGTTCGTGCAGTACAGCAGCACGAGTCCCTATGCGGCGGCTTCGATGTACGGGCGCGCGTTCACCACGGACTTCACGGCCAACAACTCGACCATCGCCTTGATGTTCCAGCAGGAGCCGGGCGTGACCGCCGAGAGCCTGACGGAGACGCAAGCCGCCACGCTGATCGCCAAGAACTGCAACGTTTTCGTCAACTACCAGAACAACACGGCGATCATCCAGCCGGGCGTGATGGGCGACGGCTCGTTCTTCGACGTCATTCAGGGCACCGATTGGCTGCAGAACGCCTACCAGACTGCTGTCTTCAACTTGTTGTACACCAGCACCACCAAAATCCCGCAGACCGATGCCGGCGTGAATCAGATCGTGGCCACGCTCGATGCGGTCTCCGAGAGCGCGGTGGCCAACGGTCTGGTGGCTCCCGGCACGTGGAATGGCCCACCGATTGGGGCGCTTGCAACCGGCCAGACGCTGAGCAAGGGCTACTACGCCTATGCGGCGCCCGTTTCGTCGCAGTCGTCGGCAGCGCGCGCCACACGCACGGCTCCGACCATTCAGATCGCGCTCAAGCTCGCCGGGGCTGTCCAGAAGGCGAACGTAATCGTGAACGTCAACCAGTGATCGGAGCTTCGCCATGACCACCGCATATTCGTTCCTCGAAGTCCAGGCCGCCATCGCCGGCCCTGGCGGCACGTTCAACCTCGGCAATGGCTCCGGCGCAGCCGAGGAAGGCATCACCATCGAAATGACCGCCGAGAAGGACATCATGACCATCGGCGCCGACGGCACGCCCATGCATAGCCTGAGCGCAGACAACAGCGGCATGGTCACCGTCCGGCTGCTCAAGACGTCGCCGGTCAACGCCCAACTGCAGGCGATGTACGACGCGCAGAAGCTGGACCCCTCGCTATGGGCGCAGAACGTCATCACGATCAGCAACACCAACAGCGGCGATTCCGTGGGGTGCCGCTCGGTCGCGTTCAAAAAGCTCCCGAACAACGTCTATGCCAAGGAGGGCGGCATGAACGAGTGGGAGTTCAATGCCGGCGCCATCGACACCCTGTTCGGCACCTACTGAGGCATGACGCATGGACTTTGAAATTGCTGGCCAGCAGTATCGCAGCGGCAAGATGGATGCGTTCCGGCAATTCCACGTCTCGCGCAGGATCGCGCCGGTGCTGAGTGGACTTGCCGCAGGGGCAGCCGGCCTCTCTGGCTTGGAGCCCGACCAGGAGTTCGCGGCCTTCCTGCAGCCGCTGGTGAACGGCATCGCGAGCATGTCCGATGCCGATTGCGACTACGTGCTGCATGCATGCCTAGGCGTGGTCAAGCGCCAGCAGGGCAACGCATGGTCGCCGATTTTCATCGCGCAAGGGAATTCGCTGATGTTCGATGACATCGACCTCTCCGTCATGCTGCAGATCGCCAGTCGCGTGATCCAGGACAACCTCGGAAATTTTATTCAAGACGCCGTTTCCAGGCCGCAGGAAGCGCCGCAGACGGCGTGAAGTGGTCGCACATGGCCGACGGAGAGGATTGGCTGATGCGACCGGTGCTCAAGGGACTGTGCCGCTATGAAAGCCTGAAAGATGGCGCGCTCGATCTTGCGGACATCGACCGCATGAACGAGGCGCTGGACGTGCACGAAGCCAACACGCGCGCCGCCGAGCAGATCAAGGAGTAAACGGTGTCTTCCAACTCGGATGTCCTGCGCGAATTCCTGGTGCAGCTTGGCTTCAAGATCGACCGCCCCAGCGAACAGCGGTTCGTCGATCACGTCAAGCGCACCACGCTGGCGGTCGCGGGCCTTGGCACGGGTGCCGTTGTCGCGGCCGCCGCCGTGGTGGGCGCAACGGCCAAGATGGCGAAGGGCCTCGAGGGCCTCTATTTCACGTCGCAGCGCACGAAGGCATCCGCCAAGAACATCCTGTCGTTCGGGTACGCCGCCGAGCGCATGGGTGGCAGCGTCGAGGGCATGACGGGCGCCATTGAAGCGCTCAAGAAGTTCGAGCGCTCGCAGCCTCACGGGCGTTCATGGATCGAACAAAGTCTGGGGGTGAACCTGCGCAATGCGCATGGTGGCGCACTCGATACTGCGGATCAGTTGGAGCGCATCGGCAAAGCGCTTGGGGCGATGCACGATCAGCCGCGCGCATTGCAGTATGCAAGCACGCTCGGGATTCCCTACCGCGAACTGCTGGTGCTCGAGCGCGGCATTTCCGCCAAAGAGCGGATGGCGAAATCCATCTTCAAGGCGATGGGCTATCACCCCGACGCGGCGGCGAAAGCCTCGCACGCCTTCATGAATCAGTTCGCCAAGTTCGAGCTGATGGGGTCTGCTCTGAAAGGGGAGATCACCGAAGATCTGTCGAAAGCAATCGGACCGCAGCTCAAGAAACTTGCGGCGTGGATCGCGCCGCACATGAAAACCATCGTGCATTGGATCAGCGAAGCCGGCGTTTTCGTGGTCCAACTCGGGAAGGATTTTGCACATCTCGCCGAAGTCATCTGGCATGGCTACGAGGACATGAGCCCCAGCTTCAAGCGCATGCTGAAGTGGATACTCGGGATCAGCGCAGCGCTCATGCTTGTGAACGCCGAGCCGGTGCTGTCGCTCGGCGCGGCTTTCGTCTGGCTGTGGAACGACTACGAGAAATGGAAGAAGGGCGGCAAGAGCGTCATCGACTGGAAGCGCTGGCAGCCTGAGATCGCCTGGGCCAAGAAGTCGATCAAGGAGTTGATCCACTGGATCACGACCATCGACTGGAGTCACGTTCGCAACAATGTGGTCACGATGGTCAAGGATTTCGAGGGACTGGCGGATGCCATATGGAGCGTGGTGCATGCGTTCGAGGCGGTGGGCCACTTCCTGAAAGTCGGCGGCAAGTACCCATGGACCACCAAAGTGGGGCAGGCGGTCGAAAATTTCGGGATCGACTCTCTAGCAATTCAGCAGCGCTTCTGGGGTCTCAAGCACACTGACGCCGAGCGCCAGTTTTTTGGGGTTCATACCCCGCGCGGGCTGCGCAACAACAACCCGGGCAACATCCGTTACGGGAGCTTCGCGCGCGCACACGGCGCGATTGGGCATGACGCCCGCGGCTTCGCCATCTTCCCGCACATGCGTTACGGTCTGCGCGCGATGTCGGCCAACCTGGTGGGCTACGCGCGCGATGGAATCCACACCATCGCCGGCGTGATCAGCCGGTGGGCGCCCCACAAGAATGCGCAGGGGAAAGTGATCAACAACACGGCCGCCTACATCGCCGCTGTCGCGCGCGCCATGGGCATCTCCCCGAACGCCAACATCAACCTGATGGACCCGACCGTGCGCGCCAGCTTGGAGCGCGCGATCGCGCTGTACGAAAATGGAGGCGCTGCACTTGCCATTCCGGCCTACAAATACGCTATGAGCTCGCGCGTCCCCGGAAACTATCCTGGGCAAGTGCACATTGTGCAAAACGTGACCAATCACATCAGCAGCCCGAGCGATCCTGAAAGCATCGGTAAGGCTGTTGGGGCGTCCACTGCGAGCGCTAACGAGCGCCTGGTGCGCAACACCAAGCGGATCATCCAATGAGCTTGCTAAGCGCCGCAGCGCTTCTGGCGGCTGGGCAAGCCACCGATGTGCTGCTGATCACATCTGGATTCGGGAGTGCCTACCAGCGCAAGATCGGCTCCGGCGCGGGTATGATCATCCCGCAAGCCACGCTGCAAGAGCATTCCAGCGACCTGATGACGATCACGCAGCACCCGGTGGAATACGGGGCTGTGATCTCCGACCACGCCTACAAGATGCCGGAAACGGTGTCGATGCGCTGCGCCTGGTCTAACAGCGGCTCTCTGTTCAATTTCGGACTCGGGGTCAGCCCGATGGACAGCGTGTACAAAAATCTGTTGGCCATGCAGTCCGCACGGCAGCCGATCAACGTCGTCACCGGAAAGCGCGCCTACCAAAACATGCTCATCAAGAGCATCGACGTGATGACGGATGCAAGCACTGAAAACGCGCTGATCATCGAGGTGATGTTTCAGCAGGTCATCATCGTGCAGAGCAGTAAGGCGACCATGGCGCCAGCGAGCAATCAGGCATCGCCGCAGCAGACGGCTGCCATCATCAACGGGGGCACCATCCAGCCGATTCCGCTTTCGACGCCGCCACCAGGGGTAGGGACGCCCTGAGATGGCCGGTCAAACCTACCTTTTGCAACTGAGCGCCAACGCGCAGACGCTGCAGGTCACGATTGCCGGGGTCGTGTACCAGCTCACCATCCAGTGGCGCGACGGTGGGGACTGCGGGTGGGTGCTGGACATTGCGGATGTCAACAGCAATCCCATCGTGCAGGGCATCCCGCTGGTGACGGGGGTCAATCTGTTGCAGCAGTATGCCTACCTCGGCATCGGGGGCGAGCTGTGGGTCGCCACGACAGGCGAGCCTGCCGCGGTGCCGACCTATGACAACCTCGGATCAGCGGCCAATCTCTATCTGGTGATCCCGTGAGTGGGCAGTGGCTGCGCACGATCCAGTTGCAAGTCGGGACGGCCGCGGGGAACGCCATCGACCTGTCGGAAATGCACATCCGCTTCATGGTGCGCAACGCCACTGTCAGCACGCTCAAGCGCGCCGAGATCACGATCTACAATCTCAGTCCGCAGACGGCCAAGCAAATCCAGAACGAGTTCACGGTGGTCACGCTGAGCGTCGGCTACGGTGGTGGTCTGGCGCAGATTTTCTCGGGCCAAATCGCCATCATCAAGCAGGGCGCTGAAAACCCTGCGGACAGCTTCCTCTACATCCTCGCGCAAGATACCGATGCGGCCGTCAACACCGGCATCATCAATGGCACGCTGGCAGCCGGATGGACGCAGCAGATGGTGCTCGCGCGCATTGCCCAGGAGTGGGCATCCGCCGGTGTGCAGATCGGCTACAACCCCACGCTTCCGAGCGCGGCCGCGCCGCGCGGCAAGGTGCTGTTCGGGATGACGCGCGATGCAATGGACGGTGTTGCACAAGCGTCCTTGATGGATTGGTACATCGAGGACGGGATGCTCAACATGCTGAGCCCGCTCGCGGTGTTGCCCGGCGCGCCGATCAAGATCAATTCGCACACCGGCATGCTGGGCGTTCCCCTCCAAACCGTCCAAGGTCTTGAAATCAGGATGCTGATGAACCCGCGCATTCGCGTGGGCCGCGTGATCCAAGTGGACAACGCGGAAGTGGTGCAGCAGCGCCTGGTCAGTCGGCAGTTCAACATGGTGCAAGAGCAGTACCTGCCGAGTCCCGCTGCGGACGGCCTTTACCGCGTGGGCTGCGTGACGCACGCCGGCGACACGCGCGGCCAAGACTGGTACAGCGAGGCCATCTGCACGGACGTCGTGGGATCCTTGCCGAGTGTCAGCAGCCCGGCCTTGCAGGGAGTGGGCAGCGGTGGACCTTAAAGAACGCTTCAGCGACGGGGAGGCTGCGCTGCGCGTGGCGATGCGCAGCCTGATGGCGCGGGTCTGGACGGCGCTCCCGGCGACCGTGGTGTCGTACAACGCCGCGCAGGGCACCATCGTCGCGCAGCCGACCATTCAGGCCGTGCAGCAGGCGCAGAACGGTACGCTGTCGAATGTCACGCTGCCGGTGTTGCCTGACGTGCCAGTGGTGTTTCCATCGGGCGGCGGCTGCACGCTGACCTTTCCGATCCAGCCGGGCGACGAATGCCTGATCGTGTTCGCATCCAGACCCATCGACGCATGGTGGCAGAGCGGGGGCATCCAACCGCAGATCGAGCCGCGGATGCACGACTTGAGCGATGGCCTCGCGATCTTCGGACCGCGCTCGAAGCCGAACGTTGCCCCGAATGCCAGCACCACCACCACGCAACTGCGCAGTGATGACGGAGCGACCTATGTCGAGCTGGACGCCACGGGCCAGATCGTGAATGTGGTGGCGCCCGGCGGCATGAAACTCACCACGCCGACGCTCGAGGTCACCGGCGCGCTGAAGGTCGATGAGACCGTCACGGCGACCGGGAATATCAGTTCCAGCAGTGGCGATGTCCTCGCCGGCCCGAATCAGATCAGCTTGATCAATCACCTGACCACGGCCGTCACGACCGGCGGAGGTGTTTCCGGACCGCCGCAGGCGTAGTAGAGTGGCGCTGTTTTTCCATGGGGGTGACAGCGATGCGCACGCTTGTGATGATGATGCTTTTGCTCGGGTGCTCCGGATTGGCGCAGGCCGCGCTGCCGGTAAGGGCGCTCTACCAGACGACGGTCACTGCGCTGGACCGCGCCTACCACCGAAATGAAGTTGCCACGCAGGATGCGATTTCGGGACGGGATGTTCAACTCACAGGGATCATTCAATCGATCAACGAGGAATTCGGCTCCGTCGAAATCGATCTGCGCACCCATCAATTTTTGCCTGCTGGCATGATGATGCGCGCAGGCTCCAAAAAGATTGCTGCGACACTCTCGCGCGGTCAGCAAGTAACGATCCGGTGTCGTCATGTCGAGCGACTTCTAGGCTCCCCAGCTGGGCGCCAGTGTGTATTCGTCCATCCACTTTTGACGCACGCCACGCATCCCCAGCATCCCTTCTAATCCACGACTTCACTTCTTCAAAAACCCCGCTCCAGCGGGGTTTTCCTTTTCAGGAACTCGCATGCGCTACCGCAAGCTCGATGCCAACGGCGACTACGTTTTCGGGCAACAGCAGGACAGCTTTTGGATCGACGTCCCCGCAGGCGTCGCCCAAGCTGTGCAGACCGCGCTGCTGCTATTCGCAGGCGAATGGTTCCTGGACCTCACGGCTGGCGTCCCGTGGATGCAGAACGTGCTCGGACCGCGCGCGCAAGGCGCATATGACACCGTGATCCAGAACGCGATCATCAACGTCGAAGGCGTCATGTCGATCGACAGCTACAGCAGCACACTTGATCCCACCACGCGCGCACTCAGCGTGAATGCCGCCATCACCACGGCCTACGGGCCAGCCACTGTGCAGGTCACTCTCTGATGACCACCATCACCACGACTGCGCCGACGATCTCGGCAGCAGGCATTAGCGCGCCGGCCTATGCCGACGTGCTCGCCTTCCTGCAAGCGCAGTACCAGCTCATCTATGGCGCTGACGTCTACCTGGGCCCAGACAGCCAGGACGGCCAGTTCCTCGCCATCATCGCTGCGGCCATCAACGACGCGAATGCGGTCGCCATCCTGATCTACAACAGCTTCGCGCCTTCGACCGCAAGCGGCGCAGCGCTCTCCAATCAGGTGGCGATCAACGGTTTGCAGCGATTGGTGCCGACCAACAGCACCGCCGACCTGCTGATCACTGGCCAAGCCGGGGCCACGATCGCGAACGGCGCAGTAACCGACACGAACAACAACACGTGGAATCTCCCCCCCTCGGTCGTGATTCCAGTGGGTGGATCGATTACCGTCACGGCGACGTGCGCCGTGCAGGGCGCCATCGCAGCCGCAGCGGGCACCATCACGCAGATCGCCACGCCGACCCTGGGCTGGCAGACGGTCACCAATCCAGCGGCGGCTGCGCCGGGTGCGGCTGTCGAGACTGATTCCGCCCTGCGCGTGAGGCAAGCCGTTTCTGTGGCCCTCCCGGCGCAGAGCGTGCTCGATGGAATGGTGGGGTCCATCCTCGCGCTGCCCGGCGTCACAGAGTGCGTAGCATACGAAAATGACACCACCACCACGGACGCGAATGGCATTCCCGCCAACTCGGTCGCCTTCGTGGTCGAGGGTGGGGACGTCAACGCGATTGCGGCCGCTATTTTCAACACCAAGACCGTCGGCACAGGCACGTACGGCACCACCTCGGTGCAGGTGACGGATGTCTATGGCTTGGAGCACACCATCGATTTCTTCGTGCCCACCATGGTGACGGTCACTGCGGCACTGAACATCACGCCGTTCAATGGCTACACGGCTGCCATTGGCGCTTTGGTGCAGGCTGCTGTGGCGGCCTACATCAGTGCCGTGCCCATCGGTGGCGGCACTGCATCTGGGGTCGATTGGGACGGCGCTTTCGTGGCAGCCAAGAGTGTTGCGGGGGGCAATACCTTCAAGATCGAATCTCTGACGCTCACAGGGCCAGGCGGCGCAGGCGCGCCGGATGTTGCGCTCGCTTTTAACCAGCTTGCCGCGTGCACGCCTGCACAAGTCACGCTGACGGTTGCATGACATGTCCGCAGTCGCTGACTACACCGGCCTGATCACTTCGGAGCATGCCAGCAAGCCGAATTTTTCGGCGATGGTCGCCGCGGTCGCGGGCTGCTTCGTCAACCTGCAAAACTTCCTCGCCTCGCTGGTGCAGGCGTTCAACCTGCCTTTCGCGCAAGGGGTCCAGCTCGACCAGATCGGACAGTGGGTGGGGATCTCGCGCAATATCGATGTGCCTATCACCGTGCAGGGGTTTAGCTGGAACGTGCAGGGTTTAGGGTGGAATCAAGCCAACTGGGGGAGCAGCACGTCAGACTCTATTACGCAGCTCGACGACGACACTTATCGGCAATTGATTTACGCGAAGATTGGCGCGAACAGTTGGAACGGGAATGCCAATAGCGCCCTTCCGATCTTGCAGTCAGCATTCGGCACAACTTCGGGCGTTGAAGTCGCTCTCGATGACAATCAAGATATGACGATCTCGTTTTATTTGGTCGGTATGCCGATAACAAATGTCATGCAGGCTGTTTTGCAGCAAGGGCTGTTGCCGCTGAAATCTGTAGGGGTCGCGGTATCTGGCTATTTCATGGCTTCGGCTCCGCAAACTCCGATTTTCGGTCTCGATTTCGAGAACAGCTATATCGCTGGGCTGGATGTAGGTTCGTTGGCGACAATCATTTAATGGGAGCGCTGTATGGCAGTCGAAAATGATTTTCAAGTGTTCGCTGGGGCTGCTGGCGCCAATGTGCTGACGCAAGCCGAGTGGCTGGCGCTGGCGCAACTTACAACCGGGTTTGAGTCCGGAATCCTGACCTCTGCATCACTCAACAAGGCGCTCCGCCAGGCGAGCACCATCGCGGCGCTGGTTGCGCAATTCATTGCCGACTACAGCGGCCAGGCGGTGCTCGATGACGGCACCATCGCCAACAAGGAGGTGAATCTTGAGGCGGCCATCAAAAGCCTGAACCCTCCGAGTGCCAGCGGCAGCACCTACTGGCCGCCGCTCCCATCGGGCAACTTTCATGCCTCAGGTGCAGCATCCAACGCCTTAAGCACTTCGGCAAGCGTGGGCGCAGCAAACAATATGACGCTGATCCCGTTCATTGTTCCGCGTGCATGTGCGGTAACCGAGATCGGGTTTTTTGTGAGTTCTTCTTTCGGTGGTTACGCAGACGCTGGCATTTACTCGGATGTGTCGGGAGCGCCGAGTGCGCTGTTGGCATCGACGGGACAGATTTCAACCGGCACCGTGGGGATGAACACGGCTGCGGTTTCCTTGACGCTTCAGCCGGGGACGCCCTACTGGGGTGCCGTGGCAATGACGGGTGCGAGCGCATCCATTTTCGCCGGCGTCTATTTGGGATCCTATGGCTCTCAAGCCCTCGGCTTTGAAGGCGCGAGCCCAACGATTGCCTCGGTCGCTTTGGTGCAAGCGCTGACATCGGGATGGACTGCGCTCCCGGCAACGGCTGCGCCCACAGGCACCGCAACAAGCGCGCCTGTCGTGTTTTTCAACGGCTGATGATCAACTTCACGAGACGATAAAATGGCCATCGAAAACGACTTCCTGACCTTCGCGGCAGCGTCCGGGGCGAATGTGCTCACGCAGGCGAACTATGCCGCGATGGCTGCACTACCGGATGGGTTCACAAATGGCTTGGCGGATGCGGCGTCCGCCAACAAGGTGTGGCGTCAGGCTTCGATCATGGCTGCGGTCATCGCCGCGTTCATTGTCTCGGAAAGCGGGCAGCCGGCCATCGATGATGGCACCACGGCCACGCTCCAGGCGAACCTGACCGCAGCCATCGTCGCAGTCGTGCTGTCGCAATTCGCGTCCCCGGCGTTCACGGGAGTGCCCACAGCGCCCACGGCACCGACCAACACGAATACGGATCAGATCGCCACGACCGCATTCGTCGACACCGCCATCTCAAACGTCAACGCCGGAACTGGCTATGCAACAGAGGCGTGGGTTCAAGGTCAAAATTATGCGACCGAAGCATGGGTGCTGGCCAAAGGCTTTGCGCCGATCGACTCACCGGCGTTCACCGGCAACCCGGAAGCCCCCACAGCAGCCGCAGGTGACGATAGTCAGTCGCTCGCCACAACGGCGTTCGTGACCAACGCAATCGCTGCGGCACTGGCCAACTATCTGCCCAAGAATAACCCGACGTTCACCGGTACGATGACCGGCCCGGCGTACAACACATGACCAGCAACCGCATGGTCAACGGCGTCGACCTCGACAACTGGTTCGACCCGTACATCTCTGGCACGCAGCCCGCGGCGACGGGCTACAAAGTGGGCGGCGTTGATCTCAATACGCGCTACGCGCCGCTCTATCTCGGCATCCAAGCGGCCCTCACAGGTTACGCCGTCAACGGTGCCGATCTCAACACGCTGTTCGCCAAGATCGGGACGGCCCAGTACGTTTTGGCGAGCCCCGGCTATCCAAATCTGGATGGATCCGCTGTAGGATTGGCCGGGTCCACCCTGTACACCGCGAGCGTCGGTCTGGGCCTGAACTCGGACGGCAACTGGGCCGCAAGCAGTACGGTTACGCCCACTTGGGGGAGTTGGTATGCGGGCGCGCCCATCGCCGGGATCGGCGACAACTACTTTGTCCTGTATACCATCACCGGGCTGACCAACGGCATTGGCGGCATCACGATCACCAACAACGCCAGCACCAGGACACCCTTGTCTGCGGATGTGGGTTGCACGATTTCCTTGAAGGCTGGCGCGGGTGGAGCGCATCAATTCTTGGAAACAGGCACCCTCAACATCCAGATCAGCAACAGCGCAGGCACCGTGCTGTCGAATGTGACGGTGAATGTCGAGTTGACGGTCACCATCGAGAATTAAAGCGGGATGCGCAATCTGCGAAGCGCACACGCGGGAATGGTCCGCAATCCTTCGGGACCCCCAGCAGGAATGCGGCTTGCAGGCGCGCGGGCGCAGTCCGATTGCGGACCACGCGCGCGCGCAAGCGCCTGTCAACGGATGTTGCTTGCACGATTTCCCTCACCGCGGGTGCTGGTGGAGCGCACCAATTTCAGGAAACCGGAACCCTCAACGTC
>JAEHJW020001243.1_pt1 | contig 21684 bp, 19 predicted proteins | sample 9271431 | NCBI WGS metagenome assembly JAEHJW02 | reverse complement strand
CGGGCGAGGACGGCGAGCCGGCGACCACGATCACCCTTGATCCCGAAGCGGCCATGCTGCTGGCCAAGGCGCTGAAGGACCTGTCCAGCGCCAAGAACAACGACGCCGCCCTGGTGCTGAAGCTGCGCCAGGAGATCGCCAAGGAGGCCGCCAAGAAGGTGGACGCCGTGGTGAGCAGGGGCGGCGTGACGGCCGAGACCAGGCAGGCGATCCGGGCGGCTCTGGGGATCGTCTGATGGCGCGCGGCAACGCCAGGATCTTGCCGGCCGACCCCGAGGCCATCTTCCTGCCCTATCAGAACAGGTGGATCACCGACGAGGCGCGACTGAAGCTGATGGAGAAGGCGCGCCAGATCGGCCTGTCCTGGTCCACCGCCTACGCCGCCGACGAGCGCACCGCCGCCCAGGAAGCCCGCTTCGACCAGTGGGTTTCGAGCCGCGACGACCTTCAGGCCCGCCTGTTCATCGAAGACTGCAAGATGTGGGCGAAGATCATGGATCTGGCGGCCCGCGACCTGGGTGAGATGGTCGTCGACCCGGAAAAGCGCATCTCGGCCTATGTGCTGGAGTTCGCGAGCGGGCGCCGCATCCATTCCATGTCGTCCAACCCGGACGCCCAGGCCGGCAAGCGCGGCGGCCGCATCCTCGACGAGTTCGCGCTGCACGCCGACCCCCGCAAGCTGTGGTCCATCGCCTATCCGGGTATCACCTGGGGCGGCAACATGGAGGTCATCTCCACCCACCGCGGCAGCCACAACTTCTTCAACCAGCTGGTCCGCGAGGCCCGCGAGGGCGGAAACCCGAAGAAGATCAGCCTGCACCGGGTGACCCTGCAGGACGCGCTGGACCAGGGCTTCCTGTTCAAGCTGCAGCAGATGCTGCCGCCCGACGACGAGCGCCAGGCCATGGACGAGGCGGCATATTTCGACTTCATCCGGTCGGGCTGCGCCGACGAGGAGAGCTTCCAGCAGGAATACATGTGCAGCCCGGCCGACGACGACGCGGCTTTCCTGGAATACGACCTGATCGCCTCGGCGGAGTATGGCCCGGACGTCGACTGGCAGCGGATCGAGGGTGGGCGCCTGTACGCCGGCGTCGACATCGGCCGCAAGCGCGACCTGACGGTGCTGTGGGTGGTCGAGCAACTGGGCGACGTGCTGTACACCCGCCACGTCGAGCCCCTGTCCAGGATGTCCAAGCCCGAGCAGGAAAAGGTTATCTGGCCGTGGATCGAGCGCTGCGAGCGCGTCTGCATCGACGAGACGGGCTTAGGGATAGGCTGGGTCGACGACGCCAAGGCCAAGTTCGGCGAATACCGGGTCGAGGGGGTGACCTTCACGCCGAAGGTGAAGGAGACCTTGGCCTATCCGGTGCGCGGCTCGATGCAGGACCGCAAGCTGCGCATCCCCTCCCAGCCGGAGATCCGCGCAGACCTGCGGCAGGTCGCCAAGCAGGTGACCCCGGCCGGCAACGTCCGCTTCACCGCCGAGCGCACGGCCGACGGCCACGCGGACCGGTTCTGGGCACTGGGCCTGGCGATCCACGCCGCCGGGGGCGTGTCCGAGCCCGGCCTGATCGGCTATGCGCGGCGCCAGATGCAGGCGCGCGGAATGGGCACGGAGCGGTCCTCGTGACGCCGGGCCCGTTTTCCGCCCAGGGCGCCCCAGGGCGCCCGTTTTGCGCTCGGCCGCACCCGAGGCCCCTGAAATTCATTGAACGCGAAATTGAACGCCCTCAGGCGCGCCAGGAAGGCATTTGGAGGTAGATATGGCGAAAGGCCCGACACTGTTGGCCCGGCTCGGTGCCGCCGCGCGGCTCGTGCTGACCGGCGGCATGCCCGACGGCTGGTTCGGACCGCAAGAACCGCTGGCCCCACTGGCTCCCGCCGAAGTCGAGGGGCGCCGCTGGGATTACCCCACCGCCATCAACCTGGTCTCCAAGCCCCGCGGCGAACCGGGCGAGGACGGCATCACTTTCGAGCAGCTCCGCGCCCTGTCGCGCGGTTACGACCTGCTGCGCCTGGTGATCGAAACCCGCAAGGACCAGCTTGCCCGACTGGATTGGGCGATCCAGGCGCGCGACCCGGCCCAGCGCAAGGCGACGGATTCCCGGATCGGGGCGGTCACCCGCTTCCTGGAGCGCCCCGACCGCGAGAACGCCTGGGGCGACTGGCTCCGGATGCTGGTCGAAGACATGCTGGTGATCGGCGCCGCCACCCTGTACCCGCGCCGCACCCGTGCGGGCGCACTTTACGCCCTGGATGCGGTGGACGGGGGCACCATCAAGGTGGTTATCGACGATTGGGGACGCACGGCCGGCTACCAGCAATTCCTGAAAGGCGTCCCGGCGGTCGATTACGGTCTGGACGACATCCTTTACTTTCCCCGCAACCGCACCACCGACCGGCTCTACGCCCTTTCCCCGGTCGAACAGGTGGTGATGACGGTCAACATCGCTCTCAGGCGGCAGCTGCATCAGATGCAGTACTACACCGAGGGCAACATCCCCGAGGCGCTGATCGGCGTCCCCGACAATTGGACACCCGATCAGATCCAATGGTTCCAGGAATACTGGGACGGAATGTTGGAGGGCAACACCGCCGAGCGCCGCCACGCGAAGTTCGTGCCGGGCGCCATCGCCAAGAGCATGATTCTGACCAAGGCGGAGGCGCTGAAGGACGATTATGACGAATGGCTGGCGCGGATCATCTGCTACGCCTTCTCGGTGTCGAACCAGTGGGCGGTCAAGCAGATGAACCGCGCCACCGCCGAGACCGCCCAGGATCTGGCGCTGCAGGAAGGCCTGGCGCCGCTCCAGGCCTGGGTCAAGGGGATGGTCGACCGGTGCCTGGCGGTGGGGTTCGGCTGGCCCGACCTGGAATTCACCTGGGCGGAGGAAGAGGAACTCGACCCGGCGGCGCAGAACGCCATCGTCGACACCAAGGTGAAGAGCGGGCGCCTGACGCTCGACGAGGCGCGGGCGATGGAGGGGCTGGACCCCTATCCCGACGGCATCGGCGCCGAGCCGCTGATCTACACCGCCGCGGGCGCGGTGCGGCTGCGCGACGTGGTCAAGCCGCCGCAGCCTGCGCCGGCGATGCTCGGGCACCGCGGCGGCGCGGCCGGTCCGGGTCAGCCGTCCTCCGACGGCGACGAAGACGAGCAGCCGCTCGCCAAGGCGGCCAAGCCGCACCTGGCCCCGGCCATTCACCGGCTGCGACGACACTGGGCGGCGTTCCTGGCCGAGGAGGCGCCCCGCGTCGCGAACCGGGTCGGCCACCTGATGGCCGGGCGCCTGCACCGTGAGGGGTTGGACAAGGGGGCCGACGGTGAGCCCGATTCCCCCCAAGGCGGCCAGCCCGTCAGCCCCGACGCCGTGGACGCCGCCGTCGAGGTCGGAGCCTGGGAAGCGGCGGCCCGCGACGCCGAGCCCATCATCACGGCGGTGACGCAGGATGGCGTCGCCCTGGGCGCTGACGCCGCGGTGGAGGGGAGCGCCGACACCGACCTTGCCGCCGCGGTGACGGAGATCGCCGCCCAATCGGTGATCCGCGCCAATCCCCAGGCCGTCGCCTACGCGGCCGGCCGCAGCGCCGAGCTGGTCGGCGGCCTGACCGACACCACGCGGGCGGCGCTGCGCGCCCTGGTGGCGCGGGCCGAGGCGGAAGGCTGGAGCATGGAGAAGCTGCAGCGCGCCATCATCGACGATTTCGGTTTCAGCGCCCGGCGGGCCTGGATGATCGCCAAGACCGAGGTGCGCCGGGCCGACGTCGCCGGCCATCTGGCCAACTGGCGGGCGATGCGGGACCTGGGCGCGCGGCTGCGCAAGCGCTGGGTGGTGGCGTCGGCCCACGACCAGGACGACATTTGCGACGAGAACGCCGCCGCCGGCGTTCTCGACCTGGACGAGGCGTTCCCGACCGGCGACCTGGGTCCACCGGCCCACCCCAATTGCGCCTGCGACCTGGTGCCGGTGGTGGGGGACGCGAAGGAATAGCCGATACCGCCCAACCGGGCGGCGTGAATACCTCGGAGGTGGAAAGGGTGCGCCCATGCCGTCCCCGCCCCTCCAGGGTGCGTTAAACCCCCGTTAGCGTCGCGCGTGGGAGGGCCCGGGCGGGGAGTGCCTTGCGCGACGCTTCCGGGGGCGGCAGGATAGCCGCCATCCCGTCCCAGTCACCGCGGGGTGAACCCCTTCACCCTGATCCGTCGTCCCGCGCGCGCCTAGTGTTGCCTCCAGGCCGGACCATCGTCCAGCGGGAGAGCGACGTGCGCGATATCCTGATCCCCTTCGTCAAGATCGATGAAAGCCAGCGGCTGGTTTACGCCTCGCTGGACGAGACGCCCGACCGCGGGCGCGAGATCTTCGACTACGCCAGTTCCAAGGTCGAATTCGAGAAGTGGTCTGCCGAACTGGCCAAGGCCAGCGACGGCAAGAGCCTCGGCAATGTCCGCGAGATGCACCAGAAGGTGGCGGCCGGCAAGGTGGTCGACCTGACCTTCCACGACGACGCCAGGCGCATCGACTTCGCCATCCATGTGGTCGACGACGGCGCCTGGGAGAAGGTGGCCACCGGCGTCTACACCGGCATCAGCCCCGGCGGGTCGCGGCTGCGCAGCTGGCCCGATCCCGCCGACCCGCGCCTCAAGCGCTACACCGGGCGCCCCGTCGAGGTCAGCCTGGTCGACCTGCCGGCCAACCCCAACGCCACCTTCACCATGGTCAAGGCGGACGGCATGGAGGAAGTGCTGCCGCTGGGTGGCGGCTCCGAGCCTAAGCTGATCGACCTGGTCAAGGCGGCGGAAGGCCGCGACGACTGGCGCGCCCTGGTGGTCGCCGCCGACTCGGCTTCGGTGGCTTCGGCTTTCGGCGGGACCGACATGGCGTCGGTGGCCGAAGCCTCGGGGCTGGCCAAGCGCCACTTCTCGGCCGACGAGCGCAAGAAGGCGGCCGAGGCCGGCACGGCGCTCCCCGACGGTTCCTTCCCCATCGAGGACCGCGGCGACCTGGAAAACGCCATCGACGCCCTCGGCCGCGCCAAGGACGAGGCCGCGGCGAAGGCGCACATCATCGAGCGCGCCAAGGCGCTGGGCGCCACCGACCTGCTGCCGGCTGGCTGGCCGGAAAGCACCAAGGTCGAGAAGGGCGCCGAAGCCGGCGACTTGAGGAAAGGCTTCGGCTCGGTGGAGCTGATGACCGACCTGATCCGCACGCTCACCGGCCTGGCCGGATCGGTGGCCAACGAGGCGGCCGAGGAGGGCGACGGCTCGGCGGTGCCGGGGCGGTTGCGCAACTGGCTGGCCGCCGGCATCGCCATCCTGAAGGACATGACCTCCGAGGAGACGGCGGAGGCCTTGGCCGGCCTGGACGCCATGGTCGGCAAGCTGCCGGTCGCCGACCCGGCCGCCCAGGCGGCGCTGGAGGCCGCGGCGCAGATCGCCGACCTGGCCAAGCGGGGCGCCCGGCACTCCAAGGCCGATCTCGACCGGCTGCAGGCGATCCACGACCACGCGGTCGGGATGGGGGCTGCCTGTTCCGGGAGCGCCATGGAGAAGGGTGCCGATATCGGCGACCTGGCCAAGATGGCCTGGGACCTGGCGGCGGCCCGTGAGGACCTGGCCAAGGCGGCCGGCGACAACGCCGCCCTCAAGGAGCGCGTCGCCGAGCTGGAGGCCGAACCGGCCCCCGGGGGCCCCCGTCTGCGCGCGCCGGGCCTGCGCGCCGTGGGCAAGGGCGAGGATGTCGGCGCCGGGGGCGCCCCCGAAGGGGGTGCCGAGGCCGACCTTAAGCGCATCCAGGCGATGCCCGATGGCCACGAGAAGACCGTCGCCCTGACCAGGTGGTCGATGCTGCATGCCCCGCGGGCCATGCGGTCTTAACGCTTTCAACCCGGAGTGAACGCTGCATGAGCACCGCGTCCTTTACCCAGGAAACCCTCGATCTGATGAAGGCCGCCCAGCCGGGCGACCTGATCAAGGCCTGGACCCAGCCCACGGGCCCGACCACCGGCGTCCAGAACTACGACCTGCAGAAGCCGGCGCTGTCGCTGTTCCCGGTGCTGACGCCGTTGCGCAACAAGATTGCGCGCGTTTCCGCCGCCGGCGGCGTGCAGGCCAACTGGCGTGCCATCACCGGCATCAACGTCAACGGCATGGAGATCGGCGTCTCCGAAGGCAACCGCGGTGGCGTCACCACCACCTCGACCGCCGATTACTACGCCGCCTATCGTGGGATCGGTCTGGAAGACTACGTCACCGAGGAGGCCCGCTACTCGGCCGAACAGTACATGGACATCCTGGCCCGCGCCCAGACCAACCTGCTCTGGGCCACCATGATCGCCGAGGAAGCGGTGATGCTGGCCGGCCAGGGCACCTACGGCCTGGGGCAGCCCAACGCGCCCTCGGTGGCCGATGTCGGCACGGGGGGCGCCCTGGCCCCCAACACCACCTATTCGGTGATCGTCGCGCCGCTCACCCTGGCCGGGCTGATGAATGGATCGGTGGCCAAGGGGGTACGCGGCCAGGTCTCGCGGACCAACGCCGACGGCACTACGGATCAGTATGGCGGCGGGACCGGCAAGCTGTCGGCCAACGCCACCGTGCTGACGGCCAACGACGGCCACAACACCCACTCCATCTCGTCCACGGTGGCTCCCGTCGTCGGCGCCCTGGGCTACGCCTGGTTCTGGGGGGCGGCGGGTGCGGAGGTGCTGGGCGCCATCACCACCGTCAACAGCGTCGTCATCACCGCGGCCGCCGCCGGCACCCAGACCGCCGCCTCGCTGGGGGCCAACGACAATTCGGCCAACAACCTGATCTACGACGGGCTGCTGGCCCAGATCTTCAAGCCGGGCAGCAATGCCTACCTCTACCAGATGCCGACCGGCCTGGCCGGTACCGGCACCGGGCTGACCGCCGACGGCGACGGCGGCATCGTCGAGATCGACGCGGCGCTCCAGCACTTCTGGGACAATTACCGCCTGTCGCCCTCGACCATCTGGGTGTCGAGCCAGGAGCAGACCAACATCACCAAGAAGGTGCTGCAGGGCAACAGCAACGGCGCCCAGCGCTTCATGCTCAATGTCGAGCAGGGCAACGTCAAGGGCGGCGAGCTGGTGACCGCCTACCTCAACAAGTACGGCCTCAATGGCGCCCGTGCGCTCCCGGTCAAGAACCACCCCAACCTGCCGCCGGGCACCATCTTCTTCGACACCGACAGCCTGCCTTACCCGCTGAACGGCGTGGACAACGTCGTGCAGATGCGCATGCGCCAGGACTACTACGCCACCATGTGGCCGATGACCAAGCGCCGACGCGAATTCGGCACCTATGCCGACGGTGTGCTGCAGAACTATTTCCCCCCGGCGTTCGGCGCCATCACCAACATCGCCAACGCGTGAGGATCTTCCAGATGAAGACCATGGTTCCCTCCCAGCCCGTCTCGGTGATCCACCACGAGGGCGAAGTCTACAAGCCGGGCGAAGACGGCACCTTCCGGGTCCAGGACGGCCACGTCGACGCGCTGCGCGCCCACGGTCTGCGCCTGGAGGGCGAGAAGGCGCCCGATCCGGCCCTGGGCGACCGCACGGCGCTGGAGAAGAAGGTGGCCGATCAGGCCGACCAGATCGCCGCGCAGCAGAAGCAGCTTGAGGATCTGCAGGCGCAGATCGCCACCTTGGCCGGGGCCCCCAAGAAGTAAGCCATGGCAATCGGCGACCTCACCTCCATCGCCAACGTCGAGCAGTGGCTGGGCCTTCCGGCCGGCTGCAAGGACGAGGCGCTGCTGACCCGCCTGATCACGGCAGCCAGCGCGTTCATGGCGACGTGGTGCGGTCGCCAGTTCGCCAGCCAGACCTTCTCGGAAGTCTACAACGGGACCGGCGGCGCGGCGCTGTCGCTCCGCCAATCCCCGATCACCGCCGTGGCGTCGCTGGCGATCGACGGCCAGGCCGTTCCCGCCAGCCCGGGCGTGCCGCAGTTCGGCTACCTGTTCACCGACACCCAACTGATCCTGTTCGGCTGGCGCTTCGCCCGGGGGCGGGCCAACGTCGCCGTCACCTATACCGCCGGCTACGTCGCCATCCCCGCCGACCTGGAGCAGGCCTGCCTCGACCTGGTGGCGTTCAAGTACCGGGAAATCCAGCACATCGGCCACACCAGCAAGGGCATGGCGGGCGAAACCACCGCCTACCTGGTCAAGGACATGCCGCCGGCCGTGGCCACCGCCCTGGCCGCCTACCGCCGGGTGGCGCTGTCATGAGCGGCGTCGAGCTGTCCGGCGCGGCCGAGGTGATCCTGCGGCTGCAAGAGATGGGGACGGCGGCGCGGCGCGCGGTCGGCGCCGTCGTCGCCGAAGAGGCGGCTGCGCTCCAGGCCGACATCCGTGCCCGCATCGGCACGGGGGAGTTCTTCAAGGACCCCAACGACCGCGTGCGGCAGGCCCTGTGGTCGAGCGTCGAGGACGACGGCACGGCGGTCACCGGGGCGGTCGGCGCCAAACCCATCGTGCTGGGCAACGGTTTCGACCTGGCGTCCGGCCTGGAATACGGCACCGCGGCCCATGACATCGTCGTCCGCAAAGCCAAGGCGCTGGCCTTCGTCCTGGGGGGCGCCCTGATGTTCCGCCAGCGCGTCCACCACCCCGGCACGCGGGCCTATCACTTCGTCACCGGCCCGTTCGCCGAGCGCCGCGAGCGCATCCGCGAGCGCATCGCCGCCGCGGTCGCCATCACCGGAGAGAGCCCCTGATGCAGCCTCGCGAAACCTACGCCACCGCGCTGTTCGAGCGGCTCAAGACCCTGCAAGACACGGGCGCCGTCGTGGTCTGCGACCGCCGCGTCCGCCAGATCGACGATTGCAACGACGCCGACCTGCCGGCGTTGTTCGTCTGCGGCGACGACGAGGACACCGCCCAGGCCGATGGTGCGCCGCCGATCCACACCCTGGGCGCCCAGGTCTACCTGTTCGCCGCCAACCCGGACCCCAACACCAGTGCCGAGATCGCGCTGAACGGCCTGATCGACGCCGTCGAGCAGGCGCTGGCCCCCGACAGCTGGGCCACGGGCACCTGCACGCTGGGCGGCCTGGTACAGCACTGCCGGATCGAGGGAAAGAGCCGGAAATACGTTTCCGTCCTCGGCACCCGCGCCGCCGCCATCCTCCCCCTCAAGATGCTGGTCCCGTAGGAGCCGCGATGCCGCTGTTCTCGCCCATCTTCCCGGCCGGCCGGGCGCGTCGCCGACAGGTATTCGGAGAGGTGACAATCCTATTGCTGACCATCGTCGCCTTGGTACTGCTGTGGCACCACGACACCATCGTCCACGCCTTCCTGCGCGGGCTCGGATACTGAGGAGGCCCCGTTGACCGACGACACCGAATCCCTGACCCACGCCCCGCTGCCCGAGCCGGCCGCCGCCGCCGGCGAGGCGCCCCCCGCTTTGGCACCAGAGCCCCCTCCGACGCTGGCCGAAGCCGTGGCTGCGCTTTACCTGTGGGAGGCGACCTTCTGCCGCGGCACGGCGATCAGCCGCGACACCCACGCCCTCAACGCCATCCGCGACCACCTCGGCGCCATCGGCGCGCTGGTCTTCGCAGTCAAGGAGTAACCCATGTCGAAAGCCGTTTTCGGCCCCGGTGCCATGTACGTCACCCGCACCGACATCCCCAACCAGCCGATTGTCAACATCGGCTATTGCCAGGAATTCTCCATCGACGAGGCCGGCGACCTGGTGGAGAACTACGGCCAGAACCAGTACGCCATCGACGTGGCCCGCGGCCCGATCAAGGCCACCGGCAAGGCCAAGGCGGCCCGGGTGTCGGGCATCGCCCTCAACTCGGTGTTCCATGGCGAGGTGCTGACCGCCGGATCGCTGGCCGCCACCACCTTCCCCGGCGAGACCGTCACGCTGCCGGCCGCCACGGTGATCGACGCCAGCGCCGCCACCGCGGCCGGCGCCGACACCGTCACCTTCGCCGCCGCGCCCGGTGTCGTCGCCGGCCAGGTGGTGACGCACGCCAACCTCCCGGCCGGCACGGCGGTCAAGTCGGTGGCCGGCGACACGGTGACGCTCACCCAGGCGGCGACCGGGACCGGCATCGCCATCAACGACCCCGTCACCTTCGGCCCCACCAACACCGTGGCCAACGCCACCAGCTTCAACCAGGACCTGGGCGTCGTCTACGGCACGACCGGCCTGCCGCTGCTGACCACCGGCAGCGGCGTCCCGGCGGCTTCCGGGCAGTATTCGGTCGGCGCCGGCGGCCAATACTTCTTCCATCCGCTGGATGGCGGCAAGCAGATCGCCACCATGTACGCCTACGCCCAGGCCACGGTCGGCCAGACCAAGGTCGTGCTCAACCACCAGCTCGGCTACACGCCCACCTTCCAGATCGACTACGCCACTGTGTACGAGGGGGCGACCATGTATCTGCGGGTCTTCCGGGCGGTGGCCAGCAAGCTGACGCGGCAGTTCAAGCTGAAGGACTTCATGGTCCCCGAGGTCGACTTCGCCCTGGCGGCCAACGCCTCCAACCAGATCTACCAGGAAACCTATCCCGAGGTGTCGTGATGACCGCCCACATCGTCCTGGCCGGCGAGGCCGTTCCCGTCCGGCCGCTGGATTTCCGGGCACTGCGCCAGATCCTGCCCCGGGTTTCGCGCGCGCTCGACTGGAGCAACCTGGCCGAGGCGGATTTCCCGGCCCTGCTGGACGGCGCCGACCAGGGCCTCGCCGATTCCTGCGCGATGATCGCCGCGGCCACCGGCAAGACAGTCGCCGAAATCGAGGCCATCCCCGCCACGGTGGCCGAGGCGGTGATCGCCATCCGGGTGATCTGCCACGTCACCGGCCTGACCAGGCCGAAGGAGGAAGCCGCCACGCGGCCCGGGGAGCCGGCGGCGGGGGAGTCGACTGGCGGCTGATCTACGGCTGGGTGCACGCCAACACCGGCTGGCACCCCGACGAGATCGACCGCCTGACCATCCCCGCCTACGAGGATCTGGCGGAATCCTGGCGGCGCTGGCCGTCGCCCCGGTCCCTGCTGGCGGCGCTGGCCGCTTCGCACGGGGTGAAGTTCGAAGACGAGGACGACGCGGTGTGGGACGACATGACGCTCACCGCCGCCGACCTGGCGGAGATGCACAGAGGACAGGCATAGATGGCGTCCAATGACATCACGGTCCGTTTCGGCGCCGACGTCGGCCAGCTTCAGGCCGGCGTGCGGGATGCCGGCGCCTCGGTCGACGGGTTCCGCGCCAAGGTCGACGGCCTGAAATCGGCGCTGGCCGCCCCCGGCTTCAAGCCGCTGGAAGCCAACGTCCAGACGCTGCGGGCCCAGTTCGACAGCTTCGGCGCGGCCACGGCGGCGATCACCGCCCAGGCGCGGGCCGGGGTGGTCAGCTTCGAGGACTTCAACCCCATCATGGGGCAGTTGAAGGCATCCTTCGAAAGCGCCGCAGAGGGCAGCTCGCATCTCAGCCTGTCCACCGCCGGGGCGCGGCGCGAGCTGGTCGTGATGGCCCATGAGATGGCCACCGGGAATTATTCCCGCCTGGGCGGCTCGCTGATGGTCCTGGCCGAGCGGATGGGCGGCCTGTCGGGGCCGGCCATGGCGGCCAGCGCCGCCCTGGCCGGCCTTGGTTTCGCCGCCTACGAGCTGGTCAGCCACCTGGAGGAGGCGGAAACCGCGCTGGACCATATCCAGTTGACCATGGCCAACATGGGGCGCGGCGAGGGCTTCAACCGGGACGTGTTCAAGGGGGTGATCGCCGACATCAGCGAGATGTCGGGCCTGTCGAAGACCGATTCCGCCTCGGTGATCGCCTCGTTCCAGGGCATGACGCTGGCCAGCGACAACACGCGCCGCTCGCTGGAACGCATCGCGCCGATCATGGCGGTGCTGGGCGGGCAGGACGCCGACAAGATGGCCGGCGCCCTGGCCAACGCCTTCTCGTCGGCCGGCGGCATCCAGCACCTGGCCACCAAGCTGGGGCTGTTCTCGCTGGCCGAGCAGCAGGCCTTCGAGGCCGCCCAGCAGACCGGCAACCTGCTGAAGGCCCAGGAGATCGCGGTACGCGCCCTGGCCGAGCGTTACGACACCGCCGCCCGCTACGCCCGCGAGTTCAACGATTCCACCGCCGCCGGCCGCTTCCTGCATGGCGGCAAGGTCACCGACCGCGGCGGCGACACCGTCACCCCGGAAACCGGGCCGATGCCGGACCAGGGGGCGGTCCAGCGCTGGCAGCAGGACCAGAAGACGCTGGTCTCCGAGACCCGCCAGACCTTCGCCGACATCGCCGCCACCTGGACCGAGGGCCGCACCAAGCTGGCCGAGATGGAGGTGGCCACTTGGGCTGCGGTGATCGATTCCGACCGCCTGGGCGGCAAGCAATTGCTGGCGGCCGATTCCGCGCTGGAGCAGGCCCGCGCCCATCTGCGCCAGGCCCAGGCGGCCGACGCGGGCCGCGAGGAGCGCGGGCGCGTCGCCCGGATGGAGGCGGCCGGCGCCATGGGCCGGTCGCAGATCCTGGCCGCCGAGATCGCCTCGAACCGCCGCCTGCTGGCCGCCGACCAGATGAACGCCGACGAGCGGCGCCAGTTGGAGATCGACACCGACACCAAGATCGCGCAACTGGCGGCGGAAGGCGCGCGCGAGAAGCTGCGCGCGCTCCAGGAAGCCGCTTCGGCCACCAAATCGGGCTCCGAGGAGCGGATCGCCGCCGAGTCCGAGGTCTACGCCTTCACTGTCAAGACCTGGGGCGATTACTCGGCCCAGGCCAAGGCGGCCCAGGACGCGGTCACCGCCGCGGTGCGCGAGCGCGTCGCCCAGACCGAAGCCATCGAGAAGGCGCACCAGCAGACCGAGCAGGAAATCGCCCGCATGGGCGTGGAGGCCGAAAAAGAGCGGCTGGGCGCCGAGGTCGAGCTGGGGCAGATCACCACCCGGCAGAAGATCGCGGCCCTGCGCCAGCTGACCGACGCCACCTACGAGGAGAACCTGCGCCAGCTCGACGCCGAAGACGGCACCCTGGTGCAGGGGACCGCCCAATACGAGGAGGCGCTGAAGCGCCGCGCCGTCCTGGCGGCGCAGTACCAGCGCGACACCCAGCAACTGGCGCTTCAGGACGCCCAGGTCCAGAAGCAGGCGGCTGACCGGACGGCGCAGGCCTGGGACAACGCCTTCGCCCCGATGAGCCGGGGCTTCGACATGATGGTCCAGGGCGTCATGATGGGCACCCAGACCATCCAACAGGCGGTGGCCCGCGCCGGGCTCAACATGGTGGCGTCCTACGGCGAGGACATCGCCAAGATGCTGGCCCAGTACGGGGCCTTCGAGGTGGCGCAGCTGATGGGCTGGACCCAGATGGCCACCGGACTGCGCAACCAGATCAACACCGGCACCATGGCGTGGCTGACCGGCGAGCAGACCAAGACGGCGGCCACCGAGACCGGCAACACAGCCCGCGCCGCGTCGGACGCGGCCGGCCAATCGACGTTCCTGGGGCGGCTTGGCACGCTGATCGCCGGCTGGCTGGGGCTGGAGACCGGCAAGACCGCGGAAACTGTGACCGGTAACGCCGCCCGGGCGGCCAGCGACACCGCCGCCGTCGTCCCGTCGGTCGCGGCGGCCAAGGCCGAGGCCGCCGGCATCATCCCGGCCGAAACCGCCACCGCCGCGATGGGAGCCGCCGCCGCCGTGGCGGCCACACCGGTTGCCGGGCCTGCGCTGGCCGCCCAGGCCGCCGCCGCCATGACCATCATGGGAGCGGGGTATCTTAGCATGGCCTCGGCCGCCGGCGGATGGGCCCAGGTCCCCTACGACGGGGCGCTCGCGGAGCTGCACAAGGACGAGATGGTGCTGCCGGCCGCCATCGCCACCCCTTTGCGGGCTATGACATCCTCGATGTCCTTCGCGGTACCGGGGTCGATGATGGCGCCCGGCGGCCCGTCCTTCTCGACCCCGTCGGCGCCGGGCGGTTCGGGAGCGGGAACGGCCGCCGCCGGCGGCAACGTCACCTTTCATGTCAGCGCCATCGACGCGGCGTCGGTGCAGGCGTTCTTCAACGCCAACGCCCGCCAGCTGGCGGCCACCATCGGACGCTACTCGGGGCTCAACCCCGGGAGCGCCTCGGCGCCGGAGCTGTAGGCCATGGCGCTGCCCGTCTTCCCCTCGCTCCCTGGCATTTCCTGGCCCGTGCGGCGCTCGCCGATGTGGAAGGGCGTCGTCCAGACCGCCATTTCCGGGCGCGAAAGCGAACTCGGCCTGTGGTCCTATCCCCGCTACCAGATCGAGGTGCCGTTCCAGCTCTTGCGCGCCGGCCAGCAGCAACAGGAATGGCAGACGCTGCTGGGCTTCTACAACCAGGTCAAGGCCAGCGGCGCCAAGACCTTCCTGTTCGCCGACCAGTATGACGGCGCGGTCGCCGGCCAGGATTTCGGCCAGGGCGACGGCGCCACCACGGCGTTCCAACTGGTGCGCACCCTGGGCGGATTCGACGAGCCGGTCTTCGCCCCCACCGGCACGCCCACCGTGACGGTGGGCGGCGTGGCCACCAACGCCTTCACCCTCGGTTCAACGGGCGTTGTGACCTTCACCGCGCCGCCGGCCGCCGGGGCGCAGCTCGCCTGGACCGGCGCCTATTCCTGGATCTGCAAGTTCGACAAGGACCAACTCGACTTCGAGAACTTCATGTACAACTACTGGCGGGCGAAATCCGTCACCTTCACCACGGTGAAGCCATGAAGGCGCCCTGGTACGAAACCAGCCCCGGCGCCACCGTGGCGCTGCTGGCCACCAAGTGCTTCGAGCAGGCCGAGCTTTACACCTTCGTTCTGCCGGCCGGCGGCCCGGTGCTGCGCTACACCACCGCCGACATCGACGTCACCGTCCAGGGCGACACCTGGTCGGCCCATTCGGTGCTGGTGGACCGGCCCGGCGACCGCGCCACCGCCCATTGGAAGGTGGGCTTGGATGTGGACACCTGGCCGCTGGTGGTGATGCCGCGGGCCGCAGATCCCGTCACCGGCGCGGCCTATCCCGACCTGATCGGCACCGTCCCCTGGTTGCAGGCGGTGCGGGCCGGGGCGCTGGACGGCGCCGAGGTGCAGGTGGACCGCGCGTTCTTCGCCGCGTGGCCGCGGGCGGGACAGAAGGCCGTTCCCACCGGGGTGGTGACCATCTTCTACGGCCGGGTCGCCGAGGCGGATGTCGGTCGCACCCAGGTGTCGCTGCTGGTCAACAGCCACGTCGAGCTGCTGGGCCTCCCCGCGCCGCGCAACCTCTTCCAGGCGTCGTGCGCGCATACCCTGTTCGACCAGGGCTGCGGCCTTAACGCGGCTTCCTATGCCGTCCAGGGCGCCGCGCTGGCCGGATCGTCGGGCAACCGGCTGCTGTCCGACATCGCCGCGCCGGCCGGCTCGGGCACCTACGCCCTGGGGCGGCTCACCTTCACCTCGGGCCGGAATGCCGGCCTGTCGCGCGCGGTGCGGGCCTGGACGCCCGGCACCTTCACCCTGCTGGCGCCGTTCCCGTTCCCCGTCGCGCCCGGCGACGCCTTCACCGCCTGGCCGGGCTGCGACAAGACCTTGGTGCCGACCCTCACCACCACCGTGCCGCTGGCCGCGCCCTACCAGGTCACCGTCGCCGGCTGGACCGCCGACGGCGGCGTCACCTACGCCAGCGGCGAAGCGATGGGTGTCGTGCCCTCCGGGCCGGTCCAGGGCCAGTACGCCGTGTCGGAGGGCCTCTACACCTTCGCCGAGGCCGACGGTGGCGAGGCCGTGGTCATCGACTACGCCGGGACGCCGCACGGCTGCGCCGCCTTCGCCAATCAGCCCAATTTCGGCGGCCAGCCGTGGATACCCGCGCCGGAGACCGCGATATGACCGACATCCGCGACCGGATCGTCGCCGAGGCCCGCTCGTGGATCGGCACGCCCTACCACCACCACGGCACCGTCAAGGGCGCCGGGGTCGATTGCGCCATGCTGCCCCAGGCCGTCTACACCGCGCTGGGCCTGATGGCGCCGGCGGATTTCGGCGAGTACCCCACCCAGTGGCACCTGCACCACGACGAGGAGCGGTATCTGGCCATCGTCACCCGCTATGCCGCCGAGATCGCCGAGGACCAGGCCGAGCCCGGCGACTTCGTGTTGTTCCGGGTGGGCCGCACGTTTGCGCATGGCGGCGTCGTCGTCGATCCGGCGCGGCGCACCATGATTCACGCCTCGATGGAGGCGCGCGCCGTCATCCTGGAGCGCTGGGACGCCGGCCGCCTGGCCAGGAGTCCGCGGCGGTTCTTCGTCCTCAACGGGGTGGCGCCGTGACCAACTTCGTCACCGGCGCCTCGGCCCGGAAAAACCGTCAACCGCCGGCCAGCGCGCTCCGTATCCAGAATTCGGTCGCCGGCCAGCCCCGGGCCATCGGCTGGGGGCAGGCGCGGCTGTCCGGCAACCTGATCTGGTACGGCGATTTCCAGGCCGTCCCCCAGCAATCGGGCGGCGGCAAGGGCGGCGGCGGCAAGGGCGGCGGCGGTGGCGGCGGCAAGGGCGGCGGCGGCGGCGCCACCAGCTACAATTACCAGGCGGCGGTGGCCATCGGCCTGTGCGAGGGGCCGGTTGCCGCCGTGTTGCAGGCCTGGAGCAACAAGACCGCCCAATCGCTGGCCAGCCTCAACCTGACCGCCTTCGACGGCGCATCCGACCAGCAGGCCTGGGGCTATCTCACCAGCCTGCACCCCACGCAGGCGATCGATTACCGCGGCCTGGCCTATGTCGCCGCGGCCCCGATGCAGATGGGCTCCAGCCCCGAGTTGCCCAACCTGTCCTACGAGCTGATGTTCGGCATCAATTCCGCCATCCCCGGCCTGCCCGACGCCGACCCGGCCGCGGTGGTCGCCGACCTGCTGACCAACCCGCAATACGGCCTGGGCTTCCCCGCCGCCCGACTCGGCGACCTGTCGGGCTATTCCGCCTGGTGCCGGGCCATGGGCCTCGTGGTGTCGCCGGTCATCTCGTCCCAGGCGGCGGCCAATTCCTTCCTCGCCGACCTGATGACCGCCACAAATTCCGAAATGGTCTGGGCCGGCGGCAAGCTGACCATCGTGCCCTATGGCGACACTGCGGTCACCGCCAACGGCGCCACCTGGTCGCCGCCGGTCGCCCCGCTCTATAGCCTGACCGACGACGATTTCCTGGCGCCCCAGGGCAGTTCCACCGCCTCGGCCAGCGCCACCTCGTCGCCCGACCCGGTGACCTTGACCAGGAAGCGCCCGGCCGACCAGATCAACGACATCAAGATCGAATACCTCGACCGCAACAACGCCTACAATCCGACAATCGCCGAGGCCAGCGACGCCGCCGCCATCGAGACCTTCGGGCTCAAGGCCGGATCGACCAAGCAATTGCATATGGTCTGCGCCGGCTCGGCGGCGCAGGCGTCGGTGCAGTTGCAGCTCGGCCGCCAGATGGTCCGCAACCTGTACACCTTCACGGTGGACCGCAGCTTCATCCTGCTGGACCCCATGGACGTCGTCGCCATCAGCGATCCCGGCCTCGGCCTGGTCGAGCAGTGGGTGCGCATCACCGAGATCACCGAGAACAGCGACTATTCCCTCACCATCGCCGCCGAGGAGTACCTGGAGGGCACGGGCGCCGCGCCAACGTACGGCCACCAGGCCAATGCCGGGGCCATCCCCAATTACAACGCCGCCGCGCCCAATGTGAACGCCCCGGTGATCTTCGAGCCCCCCGACGCCCTGGCCGGCGGCCTGGAGGTGTGGATCGGCGCCAGCGGCTCGGGCGGCAACCGCAATTGGGCCGGCGCCCAGGTGCATCTGTCCCAGGACGGCCAGACCTATTCCCTGGTCGGCACCATCGACCAGCCGGCGCGCCAGGGCGTGCTGACCGCACCGCTGCCGGCGGTGTCCCCGGCCGCCCTGGGCCCGACCGTCGATACCACCGACACCCTGGCGGTGGATTTGTCGATGAGTGGCGGCTCCCTGGTGTCGGTCAGCCAGACCGATATGCTGGCCGCCAATTCGCTCTGCTGGGTGGATGACGGCCAGGGCGGCGAGTTGGTGGCCTTCCAGACCGCGACCCTGACGGGCGGCGATTCCTACAACCTCACGACCCTGCTGCGCGGCGCCTATGGCGACACGCCCACCGCCCATAATGCCGGGGCGGCCTTCGTGCGGGTGGATGGCGCCCTGGTCCAGGTGCCGTTCAGCGCCGACCGCATCGGCCAGACCGTCTACGTCAAGCTGTTGTCCTACAACGCCTGGGGCGGCGGTCTGCAACTGCTGTCGGACGTTCCGGCCTACACCTACGTCCTCAAGGGCCGGGCGCTGGCCAGCCCGTTGCCCAACGTCGCCGGCTTGGTTCCGGTCTACCGCGACGGCCGCATGGTGCTGGTGTGGGACGCCGTGACCGACTTCCGCGCCCCCGTCGATTACGAGGTGCGCAAGGGACCCGACTGGGCGGTGGCCGAGGTGCTGGGGCGTACCCCGTCGCCCGAGTTCGTGGCGCAAGGCGACGGCGATTACTGGGTGACGGCCCATTACCTGGTGCCGGGCGGCGGCGCGGTCTATTCGGCCGTCCCCGCCGGCCTGGCCATCGCCGGCTCGGTCCTGACCGCCAACGTGGTGGCCACCCGTGATGAAGCCGCGACCGGCTGGCCCGGCACCCTGACCCAGGCGGCGGTGGACGGATCGGGCAACCTGGTGCTGGTCGGCGCGGGCGCGTTCAGCGCGGTCAGCGACGTGAGCGCGCTGTCGTCGGTGTTCTACCTGGGCGACATCGTCACCTCGGGCACCTACGAGGTCCCGGCCGGCCATGTGGTCGACCTCGGCCAGCCGGTGCCCTGCACCCTGTCGGCCAGCTACACCATGCTGTCCGAAAACCCGATGTCTCCCATCTCGCGGGTGCCGCAATTCTCGGCGCTGCCCTCGGTCGAGGGGAATTACGCCGGTCTGTCCGACGTGCGCGTCCAGGTGGCCCTCGCCGGCGCCGACGGGGTGTTCGGCGCCTGGGCCGACTTGGTGCCCGGCACCTACGTGGCGCGGATGGTCAAGATGCGCCTGGCGCTGACCTCCAGCGACCCGACGGTGACGGCGCTGATCAGCTCCTTCGCCTGGACGGTGGACATGCCCGACGTCACCGACACCGGCACCGACGTGGCCGTGCCTGCCGCCGGCCTGGCGGTCACCTTCGGCCAGCATTTCCAGGTCGCTCCCAACGTCCAGGTCCAGGTGCTGGGCGCCCAGGCCGGCGACGACGTGGTGATTACGGGCAAGAGCGCGACGGGCTTCACCGTCCAGGTCACCAACGGGGGCGCCGGCGTGGCGCGCACGGTCGATTGGGTGGCGCAGGGGTATTGAGTGGGCATAGCCTCCCCGGGTGATCGGGGAAGGATGTGCCATGGCGAGTTTCTTCGGGCGGTTGAGCCGCCGGGCTTTGTTTTCAGCATTGACCGCCGGCGGGGTGTTCGGGGTCTTCAGGAGGGCTTCAATGGCGCAAAACACGATCACCATCGCGGACGGCCGCGGCGACCAGGTGCTGTCCGAGCTGAACGGGGCCTTCCCGACCCTGGCCAGCCTGTTCTCGGGGCCTGCCGCGCCGGCCAATCCGCTGGGCTACCAGCTGTGGGTGGACACCGCCAACAACCTGCTGAAGCAGGCCAACGCCGCGGCCAGCGCCTGGAACGTGGTGGGGGTGTTCGACGCCAACCAGAACCTTTACCCGGTGAACGGGGCGGCGCCGTTGTCCTCGGTGGCCGCACTGCGCGCCTGGGCCGCGCAGCCGCTTCCAGTACTCTACCTGCGCGGCTGGTACGCCGACGGCGACGGCGGCGAGGGCTTCTTCCGCTACGACGCGTCCGACACCACCAGCCCCGACAACGGCGGCACGGTGCTGGTGGACGCCGCCGGGCACCGCTACAAGCGCAACCTGGAAGGCGCGGCGCCCACCAACCGGATGTTCGGGGCCAAGGCGGATGGCGTGACCGACGACACCGCCGCCACCCAGGCGCTGATCGCCTGGTGCAAGGCCAATGGCTACCGCGAGGCGTGGATCATTCCCGGCACCGGCCCGTCGATCATCAACGCGCCGCTGGAACTGGCGGCCGGCGGCGGAGTCAGCCTGGAATGCGTCTCGCTGCGCGGCCTCGGCTCGGTCGACCGCGACTGCTCGGCCGGCGCGGTGCTGAAGGCGGGAACGGCGCTGGGCGGCAACCCCATCGTCCAGGTCACCGGCTGGTCGGGCGGCCGGGTCAATTGCCGGGTGGAGAATATCGGCTTCCTCGGCCAGGGCAGCGCCGACGGCAATTGCTGCGTTGCATTCCGAGGCGTCGATGGCGCCGTTGGGCGCGGCTTGGTGTTCAAGGACGTCCAGTACGGGGGGCGGTTCGAGAACCCCACCTCTGGCGCCTTCACCGAGCAATGCGTCTTCCACGATGTGATTTTCGACAGCACCGTCACGCAGCCCTTCCACTACCTGCGTAGCGCGTCCGGTCCCGGCTGCACCAGCTTCCGCGGCTCGGGCTTCATCGGCGCCCGCGGCACCCTCGCCGCGGGGTCGTCGTTGGTCCTGGTCCAGGACAAGAGCGGCACCAACGATGCGACGCTCTACAACGCCCCCTTCGACTGCGATGTCGATACGGTGGCGGTGGCGGCCAACGCCTATCTGACCCTGGTTCGCCTGGACCCGACGTATTATCCTGGTGTTCCCCTGCGGACCTGGGGGACCATCCGTAGCGAGGCGGCGAGCGGCACCGCGCCGTTCGATACCACGGGGTACCTGCCGAGCTACGGCCACGCCTGGAAACATGCAGGCCCGGCAGAGATCACTGGACCAGTGTTCGACCTGGGCGGCCTCTGGCACACCGCCCGTCTGGTCTCCACCTTCGGCCCCGGGCCGGCCAACACCACCGGCAGCATCACCAGCGGCACCGATACCCTGAACGTGGCCAGCGCCTCCGGGGTGGCCATCGGTATGGAGGTCACTGTTGCTGGCGCCGGCCCGAGCGGTGCGGACCTGGACGCCTTCATCACCGGCCTCTCTGGCACCACGCTGACCCTCAACAAATCGGCCGGCACCACGGTCAGCGGCGCGGCGGTTACTTTCCTGCCAGACGAAGGGTACAACGGCCTCACGGTCGAAACCCCGCGCGACCAGCGATACAAGTTCACGATGGTCAGCAGCGGGCAGGCCCTGTTCGTCTTCCCCGATGATTGGGCTCTCCTGTCCGTCTGGGTGAAAGGAACCGGCTTCGACATCAATTTCCTGCTCTACGTCACGGCGCACCTTGGCGGCGGTGTCGGGAATGTCGCGGTGCTGTCCACCTGGGCCCAGGACAACAGCGCCGGCATCACGGTGCCGACCTGGAGCGTGGATAGCGGCTCACATCTGGTTATCACCTGCGGCTCGGCCGGGTTCTCGCCGGCCACCGTCGAGGTGGCCTATCGCCCCTTCGCGGCGATGAACGGCCTGCCGCCCATGGTGGGGTAGCGGCGATGGTCACCTTGCGATTCTCCCGCGGCACAACCCCCTCGCCGGGGGTGCCGGTGGTGATCTGGCGAGGTGTCCGCCATCGGGGGTGGAGATGGGGCACGGTGAACCCGTTCACCCGGTCCAAAATCAGCCGCCGATCTGTCCAAAATCGGCCGCCGCGCTAGAGCTGGCCCCAGCAATT
>JAEHJW020003689.1_pt1 | contig 21708 bp, 22 predicted proteins | sample 9271431 | NCBI WGS metagenome assembly JAEHJW02 | reverse complement strand
GTTTATGCATTGTTTTGGGTTAGCTGTATTATGTAAATCAGCAAAGGCAGTAAACGCTATGGAATCTATTATCTCTACTTTAGCATAAGGAAACTTAATAATGAAACGCACTCCTTTAATGATGGGCCTAGAGGATCAACAGATTGATGTGTCTGATGATTTATCAGAATTTGATGATGCTGACCTCGAATCAGATCCTAATGATACCTTTGATGGTTTTGATTTAGTCAGTAATATAGCTGGATTACAGAGTGATCTTCGTGATAGTCACGACTTAGTCGCTGCTGCTACGTCTTTGGATCAATTAGAAGATTATCGTGAAAACCTCATGGAGAAAGATGAGGTCAGTGATGACGATATGAATAATTATCAGAGTATGGCTGAGATGGCTGTCGGTGGTAATGATCCAGTAGAAGTAGGCTTTATGCCAGTTACTGAGAATTATGGTAGTAACAAAATGGCCTTAGAAGCTATTGGTGCTCGTAATGCTGTTGCACTTGAGAGTATTTATGAGCATATCAAAAATGTTAATGCCTCCATACAGAAGCGTTTACGTCGTATTTCTTATTACTTTAAGTTTCAAAGGAATAAACTTTTATCTCTGAAAAAAGATTTAGATAAAGCTGATTTTCCATCGGAAGGTATTTCTATTGATCTTAAGGTTACTAATGAACTTAAATATGGCGATCATAACGAGTGTAAAAGTATAGAAGAGTACAGTAAACAATTTAGCTTATTTGTAGACTTTACGAACAGAATTACTAAAGACTTTATTGCTTATAACGAAGAGCTAAATGATAAATTTAAAGAGAGCATGAAGATCTTCTTTAAATCTAGTTCTAAGAAAGAAGATGAGAGACTCATTGCTGATATGGTAGTAGATTTTAATAAGTCGGTACTGAAATTTCCAACAATGCATAAAGTACCTTCTCCAGGATCTGATAGATATTGGGAAGTATTTACTTCTCAAACATTCATTGGTGGAATATATATCGAGTATCGCACAGGTTTAAATAATATCTCATTAAGCGATGAAGACAATTTAAGTAAGATTCGGTCTGCTGTTAGTAGAACCACTCTCACCACTAAAGTTAAAGTTAATGAAGGTGAATCTAATAAGAAGCATGTTGTTCATCTTGATCACATCAGTAAAGCTGAAGTCCATAGATTATTGGATACTTTTATTGAATTCTGGTCTAATCAATCCAAACATGGTGACAATCTTGCAGTAATGACGGAACAATGGACTATGTCAATGCCTAAGAGTGAAAATGGCAAGGCAGATATAATTGACATTATTAGAGAATTACGTAATGTCTATAATGCTAGTCTAGCTATTAATAACCACATGCGCTCTGAGATTATTAACTGTGCTGTAGGTTTTTGGCAAAAGGCTAATCTTCAAATTAGTAATGGTAATCGGATGGTTAAGAAGATCATTTGGTCTGCTTAATACCTGTAATCTGAGTAGATAGACATAATACCCCTAGGCCTTAGAGCCTAGGGGTATATGCTGTTAAATGTCAAATAACTCTGATGAAGATTCTATCTGACCAGGTTTCTTATAACTCGTGTCTTCTCCATTTATATCGTCAGGAATAGGAAATCCCTTTGGAAACTTTAGTAAAAAGTATTTATCTTCTTCTGGTATAATAGTGGGTATTCGATGCTTACCTCTTTGTACTGCTAGATACACCTCACCTTTATGCTTTACAAGATGTATATAGAGATCAAGATCTAACTCCTGATCTAATTGTCTACTACCAGAGTAATAGCCTTTCTCAGCTATTTCCTTTACAAAGTTTTCTGGTGGTATTCCTGTTCTAGATAGACTCTTAGCTTCAGTAGAGAGTTGATGCGGTGTAAATAATGCTATCTTCTTAGGAGCACAAAAGTTTCTTAGCCTTCTGAACATATCTCGAATATCTGTTCCTGTAGTCCCACTATTAGTACATCCAGTAGTAGGTATCATACTCAGGTAATCTAACATCAACATATGTACTTCATATCCAGCAGCTTCTAATTCTATTACCTTATTACAGATATTCTTATACGTCCATTGACTAGGATCTACTCTCAGCATCTTAGTAGAGTATCCATTAACCTGTAGTCTATCTTTAATATACCTACTCATCACATCGCTACTGATACTACTCAGATCTAATCTAACGTTAGGATTCTCATTATACATTAAGTTAGAATAGAGAAACTTTAAGTTATTGGTTAGATCATCCTCAAATGAAATTCGTAGTAATAGTGGTCGTTTTGTTTTATCTATCATGTATGGAGTATTATAAAGAGCTATCTGTTTAAAGATACTGAGTGTAAATCCTGTTTTATACATATGTGGTAAAGCTGATACACAAGTGAGCTCACCACGACGTAATCCACCTTGAAACATTCTATTTAAGGCTTGCCATCCTGTCTTTAATATTCCATGTCCATTATCGACCTCTTTGATCTCATCAAAGAGTATCGTAGTGCTATTCTCATCACTCAAATCTATCTCATTTACTACTGCAGGATCTTTAGAAGTCGTGATCATCTGTAGAGGTTCTAATTGAGCTACTAGCTCAGAGATAAATTGATTCACATCTCGTATTCTATCTCTTTGGTGTCTAAACCGATACGCTTCTCTGTTTAGTATTCCTTCTATAGCTTGCTCTCTAAAGAAGTTATTGAGATTCTTACGGAGTATGGTGATACTGCGCTTTATGTTAGCCTCATTATCTCCGTCTTTAAATCCTTCTTCTAAAGACTTTAATGTTTTATCATCTATAGACGGAATCAGAGTTATTCGCTGTATGAGTAGGTTTGGATCTATATCAAAAGGAGTAGTTTCTTCTATCATCTCCATAGCGAGCTCTTTAAGTTCGCTAATAATTTGATTCTCAGTGTTCACACCTAGGTTCACAGGTGGTACTTGGATTTCATTGAGTATAGTTCTAACTAGACTTTTACTATTATCCAAAGTATCTTTCAAGAGACTCTCTTTGTACAAGAGTGTAATACTTTTTACTAGCAGAATTTTATTATTCATGAGAGAAAAACCTTCTCCAAAATAGTTAGTGAATTGTTAAGTAAGAACTCTGACTATAACATACACAATAGTGAAAACTTTTTTGACATGAGGAAATATATCATGCAGCGAACAAAGTTATTTAGCATCATCGAGCCACTGAAAGATATTCAAGGAGCTACTAACTATATACACTATGATTCCGATATGGATAGATCATATGAGCAGATGAGAACTCCAAGAGTTAATGATAATATAGTTATGGTTCCGTATTGGATTGCTGATAGTTTGGATTCTGTACAGTATGATTATATGAAATTACTAAATTACGCGGAAGCACGTAAATTACTAAATGAAGATCAGATATTGTCTATGCTCGTATTAGACAATTTGATTATAACTACTAATATGGTAATTAAGAACGGCTTTCTTACACATAAATGGAATGAGACCAAGGGATCAATTCCTCTGGATCTAAATGTATATTTAAAGCTAGCTGACGGATTTAAAACTGTAGTTATTTCACGCCTGAGTAAAGATATACAAGAACCAAAACATATAAAGGGTTATGAACTTGTTAATACCGAAGGTGGGATATTCGTAGTGATGTATCCACACTTCTTTCATGAAACATCAAAACCTGAAGGTTTATTATCTTTTATGCGTGACTTACTGAAAGAACTTTATACTAGAGCTCCTTTATGCGATATTTGTGTAGATCATAAATCTACTACTTTGATGGATATACCACACCCAGGACCGATGATATTCCGTTCCTACTTAGAATTATTACGATAAAATCTTATTCATTTTTGTTTTCAATGGAGTAAACCCATGTCAATATTTGAAAAGAAGTTGGGCATCCGTTCGACTACTACTATGTCGGACAAGCTTATGGAAGGACTCTCTACCCATTTTAATGGTTTCTCTTCTGCTGGTACTGCTAAAGCCACTACTGCTGCTATGGCTTTAGAGAGTTTAAATGAAGATCAAACTCGTACTCTACAGATTGCTACTGAAGAGCTCAGCACTGTAATTCAGTCTATTTCTGTACAGCTTGGTATTGACAAGACGATGACCAGTGCCCAGCGTGATGCCGGTATTGCTGCTGCCATCTTGGCTGGTAACGTAACTGCCTTTATGGATCGTTCTATTCCCCGCGAACTCAGTGTAAGTACTGAAGGTTTCAAGGGATCACAGTGGGATAAGACTGTAGCTGTAAACATGCCTTCTGTTGAAGATGGTTTCTATGAGCGTGCCTTCTCTATGGAAGCGTACGACAACCGTCAGGATCGTAAGGCTCAGATGTACTCTATGGCTTACAACATGTCTGCAGCTCGTCAGGATGAGTTTGGTGAGACTTTCTACCCGACCATCGTTGTATCTCCTGACAATGTAGGCTTCGGTGTTACTGTTCGTCTAACTGAAGTATACAACGGTATTGTCCGTAACGTCAATGGTGCAATGAACGACTTCAATCGTATCAACATCATCCGTGCTGTTGCGAACCATGAAATTCTGCGTAATGAAACCACGCAGCTCTTCCCTGTATATCGTTCTACCGGTGCTAATGCGAACACCAATATGTTCGTTGATGCTACTCTAGTAGCTCCTTACAGTGTTGTAGTAGCTGGTGAGACTATCACCACTTCTCCAGTTCTGTTCAATGCTGTATACGATCTCTTAGGTCTTTCTCAGACGGATGCTCTGCTACGCAATGGCGTCGAAGATGAGACGGATTCGATTGATCCACGTATCAGTGTTGAGAATGTGTATGTGTCTGTAGCTGGTGTAGATTCTACTGGTGCTGCTGTTACCGATATCTTGAAGATTCCGTTAATGCATCTTACCACTAATAACTTCACCTACAGCCCACAACACAACTTCCGTAAAATGCAGCTGGCGTTCTCTTCTTCTTCTATCCTCCTGACCGCTAACACGACTCAGGCTGATGGTTCGCCACTTGTAGCTTTAGCTGGAATTGTACAGAACAACTTGCTGGTTCGTCTGAACATGACTTTATCTGGCGAGTGCAACATTGAAACAGGTCAGACCGCTGTATATGGTAACAACATTAGCATCTATTCCGTTCAGACAGATACTGGTGTCACTCTTGGAACCACTACTGCTCCTGGTCAGGCTATTGCAACTGCTCTTAACTCTGCAACCTTCTTGGGCTACACGCTAACTGCGTGGAGAACCAACATGAACCGTCGTACGCGTGGTCAGATTCTGAACATCACGTACTACACTCAGCTGTACAACATTCCTTTACGTAGTCCTATCACCGCACTACATCCTGTAACTGTGGATCTGGTCAATGATACGACGAGTTTGGATGCGTTGATTACTGCTACACATATCCGTACCAGCAACTATGCTGTTACCAATCTGTTGGAAGCTCAGCAGATTCTGGCTCAGTATGCTAATGTTAACGCTATTGGTCCTAACAGTGAAGGACCTGAGTTGTTAGGTGTTGGTCGGTACCTTGTGTATCCGTACTATGAGTCTGGTTTGATTGATATGGCTGCGGATATCAACTCCATCCGTTCTGCTGATCGTATTGCCGATATCCAGTCTGTTCTGGTGAACCGCATTCGTGACGTAGTATATCGCATGTATCGTGATAGTCAGTACATTGCTGCGGCTGCTGCTATGGCTGGTGGTATGGCTCCTCCTCCAACAGTCATTATCGGTACTGATCCAGTTATTGCTCGTTACTTGATGGTAACTGGTGATACGCGTACTTTGGGTAATGGCTTCGATGTTCGCATCGTATCCACTTTGGATAGTCGTGTTCGTGGTAAGATCTTCGTTACTTTCGGTCAGTTTAGTGCCGATATCAACGCTGCTCCTAATCCACTGCACTTCGGTTGTATGGCGTGGAAGCCTGAGTTGACCATCACACTGCCTATTTCTCGCGGTGGTCAGGTCAGTAAGGAATTGACTGTACAGCCGTCTTTCCTGCACATTGTAAACTGCCCAGTTCTAGCAGTGTTCGACGTTCTCAACATTCCTGACAGTCTTAACAGTGTTGGTGTGCCTATGCTCACCGGCAATAATACGACCACCGGAATCGTTGTTAACAGTGGTGGTATTGGTGATCTTCCAGTATCTGGCCCAACTATCTAACGAAATTAAGCACTTAGATAAACAAGACCTCAAGTGCCTTATGGTGCTTGAGGTCTTATGCCGCTATAATTAGAATCTTAAAAAATGTATTTATAATGTAATATCTGGAACTAAGGAGTTACTTCAGTGGCTATAATTATACCGCTAACACAAGGACAAGAAACAATAATAGATGATGAGGATTGGGATTTAGTTAAAAAATATAAGTGGAGTGCTCACTACGATCCGACCACAAATGGTTATTATGCAACAACATCATTAAGAACAGCTGTAAACAAACGAGTTACGGCACAGATGCACCGAATTATAATGAATGCTCCTACGAATATGGAAGTAGACCATAAGGACCTTAATGGTCTGAATAATCAAAGACATAATTTAAGATTAGCAACAAGAGGTCAAAATAGTTGTAATAGGAGAATACCCTCTAATAACATTTCTGGCCATAAGGGTGTGTATTATATTACGCAAACTAATAAATGGAGAGCTCAGATTAGAAGTAATAGACATTTAAGACACTTAGGATATTTTGGAACTAAGGAAGAAGCTTCTGAAGCATATAAGAACGCAGCCAAAGAAATTCACGAAGGATATGACAACTCTACTTCCACAGAAGTAACTATAGCTTCAATAAGGACTGCTATGGTAGCTGACTCAACGACTAAATTAATAATTTCGTCTTCTCAGCACGAGCTTTATGACTATTTAGATTCATTAGGTTCGTATATTATATTGGAAACTGGATATCTGTATAGTGTTATGGATCCTTATGCTCTTTATAAAGTTTTAGCTTAAATAAATAGGCAGGTCCTGCTATCTAAGAACCTCCAAGCATATAGCCTCAGGTACCTTCGGGTGCCTGAGGTTTTATGTTGTGTTTGTTTTTAATGTCTTGATAATTTTATATAAAGATTATATGAGATTTTATTATAGACTACTCATTGGAGATCTAGAATGCGTGATTGTAAAAATACTACAGTAGTAATAGAGACAGGTACTAAACTTAAAGGTACGGATAAATATATTACGATTAAGATCAATAGACATGATCTAATCTTACTCGATGGTTTATTTGTAGGTGTAGTATATACGAAAGGTATACCCTATGTATATATTAGAGAAGCTCTACTAGATGGTAGTACATCTAGAATGACGTTGAGTAGATATATGTTAGATCTGAAGAAGAAGGATAGATCACTATTTGCTATTCATATTAACGGTGATAGATTTGATTTTAGACGGAGTAATTTATCTACTATTACTTCTGGTGAAAGACGATTAACGAGTCAGGATAAGCGTGTAAGAAAAGAGAAGTTACCTAGAGGTGTATATACTGGTCCCGTATTAAAAGACGGCACAGTACATTATAGAGCTAGACTAGTGACCAAGGATCAAGAAACACATCTAGGGATATTTAGTACACCAGAAGAAGCCTCTGAGGTATATAGATTTCATCATAAAAATTATTTAGAAAGTCTCCGCACAAACCATTCAAATACATAAGTTTAATATATTCCTCTAGGCTACTTAGGCCTAGAGGAATATAGTGTATGTTTTAGTCTACTTTAATCACATATACCTATAATAGATAGTTTAGCCTACTATAGTACTATATTTAGATGAAATCTACTTTTTTAAGATCATATATTACTAGATTGATAAGGCAACCGCCTAACAAATTTGAGGATTAATGTCATGGAATGTCGCGTCGGTAACGGAGCATATACTGCTGAAACTACAGCTAGTCTAAGCCATTCAAAAAACAGTTTTAAGATTGAATCAGAGTATACTAATAAGTCTGGTCGTACTCTTTATATGTATACTAATACAGGTGTAATACTCCCTATTATATCTGAATGTAACGGTAATAATGGTGATCTTCATATTCGTAGATCGTATACATTTCCATCAGCAATTACTTCTGAATTAACTGAGTACTTTCAGTCTGTAAATCCTGCTGTAAATTCTGAGCTAGGCGCTTTGAAGGCAGCATATGAAAGTATGTCGAAGAGACTCGGAGGGCGTATTTCCGCTGTACCTGAAGTACGTATTGTGATAAACTTTTCAATACGACTTGATGTTTTGTTTGAAGGTAACTATCTTTATGTTCCTGACTTATGTGTTGGTTTCTCTTTTAGTAGTAAAGCCACTAACATATCAGTGAATACCCCATTCGACTATCAGCCTAGCAATGATGAGATTGATAGGACAATAGTAAATCATAAGGAATTAAATCTAGATGTTAGATTCATAGATAACAATGATGAGAAAGGGAGTGTGTTCTTCACCATCTTTGGAAAGCTGTGGAATATCCGAGGGATTAAGGATCCATTACTAAAGAATGGATTGTATTATTCCTTAGCTGACACCGACGGATTAATTGTTATGAATGGGAAAACATATACTCGAGATCCTATCTTTATTCCAATAGAAGAATTATCGAATAGTGGTATTTATAGTAATCGTGAGGCTGCATCTGAATTTAAATTAGTTCAGAATGAGGAGGCTATACGACAATCTATATTAAAGCAGATGGAGTTCGAGTCTAAACAACGTGAGCATGAGTTTAAAGAGAAGGAAAGATTATGGGAAGCTGAAATGAAGCGTATTGATAGAGAGTTCAAAGAGAAAGAGAGGGCCTGGGAAGCTGAAACTAAACGTGTGGATAGAGAATTTAAAGAACAGGAGTATGTGTTTAAAGAGAAGGAGAGATTATGGAATGAAAATGTTAGAGAACAAGAGAGGAGGTTCAAAGATCGTGAATATGAGTTTAAAGATACGTCTATTAGAAAAGAGGCTAGAATTGCATGGCTTAAAACTTTTGGTCAAGTAGCTAAGGAAGTTGCGACTGTGGCGGCTGTTATCTTTGGTGCTTATAAGCTCTATATAGAGGTAAAATCACACGTTGCAGCAGTTTAAATAATTAAAATATTAGAGACTCCGGCTATTAATTGGATCATGAGGAGAATGCCATGGAAGATCTCTTTGCTCGGTTGGTTGAAGAAAATACACCTAAGGTTAATAGTGATATCGTAAATGGGTTAGCTATTAAGATGATGCCGTTTGCAGAGCAATATATCGATGAAGTCATGCGAACTGTATCTAGTAGCTTTCCTACAGGTCTCACATATCTTGGATGTGAAAGATGTACTCCAACTGAGGAATTCAGAAACAGTACGAGAGCCTATGGGTCTGATGACGGTAGAGCTAGTGGTAAACGACGTGTTGTTGATATTGTAAGATCAGATATCTACAGCATGAAGTATTTCTTCCAGTACGATTATCAGGAAATGGAAGGTGGTCGTCTTGTTAGTAAAAGTGAGACAATCACAAGGTATCTATATCTTCCGTTTGTTGGAGAAGCTGGTGGTGCTACTATCGGTGGTAATAAGTTCTTTATACATCCTGTTCTTACCGATAAGGTAATATCTCCAAGTAATGAGACTATCTTTGTCAGACTGATGAGAGATAAGATTATCTTCAAGAGATTGTATTATACTATCTTTGTAGATAATACAAAAACTACGATGAATGTAGTTTGGGCATCTCTTTATAGGAATGCGAGTAATGGTCGTGTAATAGATAAGGTAACAAAAGCTGTTAGTACTGCAGCTCATTATTTACTCGGTAAATATGGCTTTAGTGTATTCTTTCAGAAGTACTTTGGATTTGTTCCAGAGATTGGATATCTGAAAGGTAATATCGTTCATCCTGATCCAGATTTCGTAGTATTCAGAAGTACGGGTCTAAAGCCTAAGACCAACATCGATAGAAACTATATACCTACCGATATATTCATTAAGATACCTGTAGCTATGCATGGCCAGTATGTACGTGATGTAATTGCTGGTATCTTCTATGTAATAGATCACTTTCCGGAATCAGCGAGAGTAGAGTATTTCGATGATCCTAGAATATGGAGAGCTATGTTAGGTAGTATAATCTTCAGTAACAGCTATAGTACTGGAAAGATTTTAGACAATGTAAAAGAGCACTATAACTCTTTGGATCAATATGTCGATTCCATCATTGTCAAAAAGCTCATTGAGTCAGGATATCCATGCTCTGACTTCTATGATCTACTAGCACTCACTATCAGAGAGTTTAGTTATTGGCTGATAGCTTCTAATCAAAACGTCAATACGATGTATGGTAAAGAGCTGAGTGTATTGTATCCAGTATTCTATCCTATTACAAAGGAATTGTTTAGTCTAGCATTTAAACTAAATAAAGCCTTTCTGAAGAAACCTCTATCGTTAAAAGAGATAATCGAGATCATGAATAGATCTCTAAAGCCTGGCTTAATCTTTAAGCTCAGAAGAGCAGAAGCACCTAAGACGAATATCAGCTACTGTGGTGATAATAAGTTCTTTAGAATTACGAGTATTATCATACCACAAGAAAACAATGTAGCTGGAGGAGATGGTCAGAAGAAAAAGAAACGGGTATCTGAGAGTGATCCCACTAATAAGTTACATGCCAGTATTGCTGAAGGAGGAGGTTATTTGAATATAACAAAACCAAATCCAGTAGGAACTGGTCGCATAAATCCATATGTAGTTTTGGATGCTTCTAATACTATTGTGCCAAATGAACAAACTAAAGCATTCATAGAGCATATCCAAAACATGATTACTGGTAAGGAGTAGTTTTTCATGCATAGCTTTCAACAGCCAAATGCTCCACTATTACTGTGGAATCAAAATCAGCCATTATTTGTACCTTTTATAGGAGGACTACCACCACAAGTTCAGGAGCTAGTACCGTACATGGCTACGGTACTAGCTAATGAGTTTATAACGAAAGCTGAAACTAATCCAGCCAGGATGTTCACTTTCAACCAGATGAGTAATTGTGGCTGGAATAATGCAGAATTCGCTAGTGCCGTAGAAATACTAGCAGCAGGTAGTATTGCATATATACAGCGTGGTATAGTACCTACTGTACCTGTAGCTATCAACACACTAACAGCTCAAATCGCTAATTGGATAACTTCTAAGAATGCTCTGGTGTATCTCGTTCAGTATAACGTTCTAGATCAGCAGACTATTGCAGCAGCTCAAAATCTAGCCTATGAGTTTGATCAATTTCTTATGATGATAGGAGGTACAGCTCCAGCGCCTCAGGTACCGATGTATGGACCCCAGCAGGGATTACCTAATATGCCTATGGGTAATTATGGTGGTGTTGGACAGCGTGCAATGCCTACTGCTCCAGTTGGAGGATATCCAGGTATGAGTAATATGAATAATAGAGGAGGACCACAGTTTTCTAATCAGCCTAGAGGTGCTGTAAATAAATGGACTCAGCAGGCACCAACCCAGCCCGGCCCATTTGTTCCTAAGACGACAGCAGCTGAGAATACACAGGCTAACATGCCTGTTATTAAGAGATTCGCAGAGAAAGCTAGTCATATATTCTCATCTCCATCAATTCCGGAGATCAGTAAGCCAGAGATTAACAAGGAGATAAACGTGAAACAGAAACAAATACAGTTTGAAGAATACGAGGATTCTGCTATGGATCGTGAACAGCATAGGCTGTTTGGTATTCCGCTAGATACGGAAAACACTAAGGGTCATATATCGGGAACAGCTATTGCTTATGGTTATCTTACTAAAGCTATTGCTGAAGATCCTCGTGGGCCAGATAGTCTCGTAACTGAATTACGTCAGTTGGAATTGAAAGAGTACCAAATGACAAATGACATTGTAACGACGAGTGTCATTGATGCAATTCGTATTGGTGAATATCATCTAATTGCGGCTACAGAAAAGAAGCCTTATATCTATATAACTAAGGCTAGAGTACTTCGTCCTATTGTCTGCGGAGGAGACTTTACTGCTAAGCTTTTAGCTATTGTTAACAGTAAGTATGAACCAATAGCAATGACCATGGAGAAGTTCTTTGGAGCTATTCGTGATCTCATCAGGAATGATAGTAAGAATCCTGCTGAACTGAGTCTGATCACACAAATTGACTTGATCTTAGCTAAGGAGGTAAATCACATACTCCACGATATCCTAGGACTTAAGGATATTTCTATCGATAGCTTTTTGGAAGATCTGGTATATTTAAAAGAAGTTGTTCTGGCTGATCATGGTGATGTTTATCTAGAAGCTCTGAATAACTCTCTTGAATTGCTGGCTCGTCAGTTAAGTTATGGATTTAGTAGGTATGGTACGTTTTATACAGATCCTTCTCATGGCGGATATAATGATCTCTATAAGCAGCTTGTAGCAGAGATCCTCACTCCTGAGGAAATAAAGGTAACGACTATATTTCCGATGAACTATGATATCATTCATGTTGATCTCTTTGCGCGTGAAATCAATATCCAAAATAAAGCTAAGTTGATAGGCTTTAACTCCAATTGGTTACGCGATATATTCGACAAAGTCGTTTTAGCTCGCTTGGTGGATATGTATGCAAAAGAGATTCCTGAGAACGTGCTGATTGTAACTAAAGATCAGAAGGTATTTCAGGTTGTGAGTGATAGTTTTACCAAACAGTCTTGGTTGCTAGTTAACTATAATCTGTAGTTACAGATTAGGAGCTTATTATGAAACGGATCGATGTTATAAACATTATCAATACTCGCATGGATAATCTATTACTCCAGTGTAGTACTGATAAAAAGAATCGCTTAGCTGGTATGCTAAATAGATTACATGACGAATTTATGGGTGAAATCAACAAGGAGTTAGGTGATGATGAAGATATCTCTACAATTCCACCTAAGGTAACTGCTTTAGCTGAAGAATGGGAGCGGATGTTTCAGAAAATCTGTTCTGGTGATGATTCTACAGTTGTAGTTGATGTAGTTCAATCACCGGATGAATCCCAACCATCTGGTGATAACGACAATAATTCTGTAGTATAGTAAGGGTTAATAATAGATCACATAGCCTCCTACTGTAGGAGGCTATGTATGGAGGCTTATATGGATATTGAAAACTTATTTATAATGGCTCAGAATGGTACTCTGCCTAAAGATTTTAATCAATGGAATTTAGCTGGCGGTGATGTTAGTGACACAGTAGCCCATATAGCTGCGAGATATGGTCATTTATCAAAAGACTTTAAAGACTGGAGTCTAACTAACGAAAATGGCTGGACAGTCGCCCACGAAGCTGCATGGTGGGGGAATTTATCTAAAGACTTTAGTCTATGGAATATTTGCACGACTCGTACTAGAGTAGGCTGGTCGGTTGCCCATGCAGCTGCACTAAATGGTAAACTCCCAAAAGGCTTTCATAAGTCTCACCCAGACGTATGGAAAATGAAAGATAAATATGACGAGTCAGTAGAATACTTGGCTTTAGAAAACGGATATGTGATGTCTGAATAGAGTTCTGTATCCAGATCACAAGGTGATCTGGATATTATTTAGGAGAATACCTGTGAGTAGACTAATAGACCGTGTATTGGATGCAGAATTAATTGAAATGATTGAGCATAATACTCTTCCAGAGGATTTCGATCAGTGGGATATTTGTGATGAAAATGGTTGGAGCGTAGCTCACATATATGCTGCAACTTATGGTCAATTGCCAGAAGGTTTCAACCAGTGGGATTTGACGACTACCATAGACGACATCACAGTAGCTCATGTAGCTATTATTAAAGGTACATTGCCTAACGATTTTGACAGATGGGAGTTAACAGATAATAAAGGTTGGACTGTAGCGCATATAGCTGCTAGGTTCGGTAAATTACCATCTAATTTCAGTCGGTGGGATTTAGTGGCTACTAGCAACAATATTACTGTGGCTCATACTGCAGCTGTCTATAATACACTACCATTTGATTTTGACCAATGGGCTTTAGTAGATGATATCGGTTGGACAGTAGCTCATCAGGCTGCTAATGTCAAATGCTTACCTCAAGGTTTTCATCTTACTCATCCTGACGTATGGAAAATGAAAGATTGTGTCGGGATGAGTGTAGGAGAACTAGCAGCCCTTCGTGGGTATGATGAATCCGTTACTGTTCAATAAAGGAGAATAACTATGGATACAATAGTAATCACCGACGAGGATGCGTGGGATCGCGGTATGGATGAAATAGAAGCAGCCTGTGGTCTAGATGAAACTATTTATAACAATACTACAGACGCTGGACCATTTTACATATTAATGATAGGATCCATAAATGGAGAAATGGTATCAAAATTTCTAATGGATCCGAATGATGAGGATGGAGATCTTTTATTAGCGTTTAAGTATCGGGAGTACGCACGCATCACTATTGATGAAATGCCTGAAGATTCTAAACGTGGTAAAAGTTACGTTATATATTCACAGCAATCCATTATCGCTGAAGGCCACAGAGCTCTAGAGAAACATTATAACTGTTAGTTGATCTCAGTTCCCAAATCAACCTAGCTAGGAGAAACACCATGGAGAAATTAGTAATTACCGAAGAAGATGCATGGAATCGAGGTTTAAAAGAATTAGAAAAAACTTATGGTTTATATGAGGAGACATTTAAAGACACTGATGCTGGTCTAATCTGGACACTATCTGCAAGAACATCAGATGCTGGTCCCTTTTATATACTACTCGTAGAAACAACAACTAAAGAACCTCACTCAGAACTTATAGTAAAACCAAAAGGTGTTGAGGTTTGTCATAATGTATTTGAATTTCCTCTTTTGGAAGATGTACTTGTTGCTATTAAGCAGCTAGAAGTAGCCTATAAAAATGAACATTCTTCGATGTGTGCGGTATGTTCAAGGCAGTCTATTATAGATGCTGGTCGTTTAGCTTTCTCTAAAGAATAATTGATCTCAGTCTCCCATGTAGGAGACTGAGATCTTTATATATTTTTTTTTATTATGATCTTATAGGTTAGCTAGGAGTAATTGGTATGGATAATGTAAGTAAGTTAGATGTACGTACTTTAAAGAGAGATCCAGACTCTGTAAAGAAACTATTAACATTAGTTGGTGATAAACTAGTAGTGTTAGAAGATGCTGACATATACGTACCTGTTAGATTCGAGATTGCTGATCTACTGACTATCTCTACTACAATTAGTGTTATTGGAATATTCCCGATTGTTATTGGAAAGTCCTATACATTGTGTAATGTAAATGCTATGATTACTATAGAGCCTACATTCTTTAGGAAAGTAGATATTGATGATGCTAAGTACTATCAATTTCACTTTGTTAAAAATAGTCCAATACTATCCCAAACAGAGTTAGTGAAGTCCGATGCTGTAATATTTTCAATATTTAACGAATTCATCGCTAAGGGAAATGTTCCTTGGTATATAGAGTATGAGGATTACGGTAGACTGTTTGATACCGCTAAAGAGTATGCAGCTAGTAATATCGCATCTAGTCCTGAATTAATGCAGCTATTAGTATCTATGCAATCACGTAGCAGAAGTAACCGAACTGTATATTACCATACTACGATTCAGTCTTATAATCAACTTAAGAAAGATCCACCTGTTTTCATACCGTTAAAGAGTGTTGTATTTAGTGCTAGTACGACCCTTAATAAACTTGCAGGCAGTTATTTCAAGGATGGTGTAGTATCTGCTCTAGCTAACCCCACAGAGCGCGTAGAGCGCTTAGAGTCACTCTTGAAAGCTTAGAAAGGATTTATAAATGAATACTATGTTTAAGTTCACAGCAGCAAAGTTACCTAATAATAAACAAGGCCTATTAAAGCCTGATTCTGACGGCTATTATCAATCAGTCATTGGTGGGTTGAATGTATTTAATTCTAACAATCAATTCTATACATTAGAAGGTGCTAAAGAACTCTTTGAGGCATCTAATGTATTTATGCGTAGAATCCAAAGAGGTGCTGTCAAAGGAGAAGTAGGTCATCCTAGACGTGAAACTGGTATGGCTGATTCCGACTACATTAATAGACTCTTTGAAATACGTGAAACAAATACGTGTGTACAATTTGCAGATATTACTTTAGATATTGGATATGGCAATAGTAATGGACAACCTGGAGTAGTCGCTATCATCGGTAAGTATATTCCTAGTGGACCTTTTGGTCCAGCACTAGAAAAGGCTTTACTGAATCCTAAGGAAAATGTTTGCTTTAGCTTACGCGGCCTTACTAATGACTTTTTTGCAGGTGGGAGGTATAATAAAACACTGACTCAAATCATCTGTTGGGATTGGGTAACAGAGCCTGGTATTGCTATTGCTGAGAAATATAAGTCACCTTCACTAGAGCACACAGCATCTCTAATGTTAGAAGATCTTGAGAGTACTGCAGTATCTATAGATGAGTTAGAGAAGATACTAGTACCTACTAGTCATTTCTCCCTAGAGCACTCTGAAGAGAATATACGTGAATCATTACGTATAATGAGAAAGTATGAAAATAAACAATACTCTAAATTATTTGGATGGTAGTAATATATTTATTAGATAGAATAGTCTATTAAATCAAATCATGCTATCCATCCCATTGTCGGGATGGATAGTTATTACTAGAGAGGGATAGTCTATGAATCAACAGAATATTATAAAGTCTACAACATCTAGTGATATTGAGGGTAGAATAGTGTATGAGGATGGTTTCTTCTACATTAAAGACATAACTAATTCAGCTTCAGAGAGTGTCGTTAATAAAGAGGTATTAGAAAGTAAGAAATTTTATAGTCTAAATGCTGCCACTGAATTTATGGATCTGATGAGATTCATCAATGAAAAAGAGGATCCTCAATGGATAGTCATGTTCACACAAGACATACAGGCATTTTATCTTACTCTCAATAATCATTTTACTGCTTGGAGCAGTTCCTATTATAACAACAATTGTATAATATTGGTATCACAAAAGAAAACAGATGAGCATTTAATCTTTTCTTATGTTGTTAAGACATTAACTCATCCAGATACTGAAATACTGAGTTGTGATGTTAAATTTCCATTGAAGAAGGTTTGTTTTCTAAACAGGAATTAAGGAGTGTGTAATGAGTATTGATCCAATAGATGCATTAAATAGTAGTGGAGCTATGGATGAAGCAGTCAATGAAACTGAACTATCTTTTATAGCTTATCTAGTAAATCCTGACAGCCTTAAAGCTGCTGATCGTATCTCTAAGATAAAGCAGTTTATGATTAATGTACCAGAGAAAGAAGATAGTAATAAGTCCCATATTCGTGTACGTGAAACTCAGTTAGTATATCCAGGAAATGAGACTAAACATCATCTTACGATTAAGACTAAACTCTACAGCAATGTAGTAACAGCTTCTAAAGAACTAACAACTAGAATTAGTCCACAATTCTTCGCTTACTATTCTACAGTAGCTGAGTCTGGTTCATTTAAGACGAGATATACCTTTAAGATAAAGAATCCAACAGTTAAGTTTGTTCATAATGATGAGATATTTAAGGCTGTTGTTCCATATCTCAATTATGAAGTAGATGTATTCACTATAGATGACTTTGTATCTAATTGGGTGAAGATTGATGTAGAGCTAGATCATGTACTAGCTTATATAGAGCAATACTTTCATGAGTTATTAGGAATACCTATTGAGAATGTAGGAATCCATATAGATCTTTCTGATATACCTTGTGAGCTCGCTGGTGCATTCAATAGTAATATTCCGAACGATGCACAGAAAGCTATTAAGGATGCGCTCTATCGGAAAGAGATATTCGCATTCAAACTCACCTAACAATAGAGCATTATTTTTTTAATGCCTTAAATCCATTGTTAAAAAAATATAGCTATATATAACTAATGTGAGGATACTCGAGATCCTTTCATTATCAACCTAGCTAGGAGCAATATCATGAGTGAAGTATCAGAAACAGTGTTGGAATTATCCAAGAAGATTGAAAAACATCTGGCTTGGGATAAAGAAGCACATTCGATTAATGGTGATAAAGACACCTTCAAGACTTGTATTCCTGATGAGCTGAACGAGAAGGTCATTCGTGCAGTCAATGAGTTTCAGACGGACTTCGTGGCTGCTGGTGCTCACGCATTTGGTAATATGGCTATCAGTCACCTTAAGAAGGATGGTAATCTGAGTCGTATTGAAGGTGGCATCCCTATGGTGGGGCGTGATCACGTTTCCTATGTGATGGATCGTGAAAAGACCTATGAGAATCGGTTAGGTAACGGTGAGACTGTACAGAAGTTTGGTGTACTCTCAACCGTAGTAGAGATGCGTCCAGGTCGTAATGTAGGTGACTACAAGCAGATTCGTAAAGAGTTAGGTGAGCTTGCAGCTGCTGCTCTAAAGAAGTAAAGTAGTAAAGAAGTGAAATAGCACTACTGGCTCATTGGCCAGTAGTGCTATACTATTTTTTTTTTGTTGATTATCGATATGATTCAGTCAGTAGCATTGTAACTAAGTCATGTACTCTATTGATTGCTACTACAATGTTGTAATAAAGAAGACCAATAGCTTCCATATACTGAGCTAATGCATACGCACCCTGACCTATATCTACAATGTCAGGACCATGTATTACTACTGAGTGTTTAGATATATTAGCTAGGAGTACATCTAAAGAGGTATGGATTTCTTCTACTTCTTTAGAGAGTTTATTTAGTGTCTCAGGTTTACTGTTATTGACTAATTCAAAGACATAGCTATCGTATTTATTTATCTCTGAAAGACTAGAGAGTACATTCTTTATAGGACCAATAGCTACATGACTATCTGTAAAGAATTTATGTAGAGTTGAGAGTATAAGATCTCTGTGTGTAGTAGCATCAGAATAGAGTTTCTGATAGTCTGTCATTAATACCTTGTCACTACCATTAACTGCTATCACGTCTATGAGTTTCTTGTATTCAGCACATAGATTACTAGTGACGGTATCTGAGCTCCTCACTAGAGTGAGTAGTTCATTGAGATACTCTAAATAATTGATACCTGTATAGCCTTCAGGTATCGCTATCATCTGTTCTCTGATGTTTATATAGTTGACCTTATCTAGCCGTGATTTTAGCTCTGCGATATCTTTACGGATAGCTGATGAGTCTTCAGGAGTATCTCTGATATACTCTCGGAAACTATCTACATAGTTACGTAGATGAGATCCTATGCTAGTCAATAGTTTTGATAATGAATTTTCACGATCGTTATGGAATAGACTCTCGAGCGCATGAGCATCTAGAGCTAGAATATCCATACTCTTTAATTCTGAACGATGTTCTGTTTTTAACATGATTAACCTCAAAAGTTAGGTAGAAAGAAAGTTACTCTTTTTTAAAATTACCAATTGTCAGAATTCTATAGGACACACTACGTAGAAGGGAATAAATATGAGTCTCCACCAAGATTTTAACACAAGTTCAAGTGTCAAGTATTCATTTAATGTAGGGTGTTTATTAGACATTCCAACTGGACACTATTTGAAGGGAGCTCATGGCGAGAGTATCTTAAATGGTGGGTTAGGATTTCTTACTGGAGTAGTAGGAGTAGGTAATAGTTTTAAGTCTACTATTCTCCATTATTTAGCTTTATCTGCTCTGAATAAGATACTCTATAGTACTGAGAGTAGTTTAGGTACTTATGATACTGAGATCAATATTAATGAGCAGAGATTACGTAGTCTGGCCGATAGTTTTGAGTTCCTTAAAGATAAGAATATCATAGATAGTGGTGTGTGGTCGATAACAGATAAGACTATTTACTACGCTAATGAATGGTATACTAAGCTTAAAGAGTTTCTAATTAGAAAACAAAAAGAAGCTACTAGCAATATGGTAGAGACACCATTTCTAGGTCGTGATGGTGTTACTAAGATGAAGATGCTAGCACCTACCTTTAGTGAGATAGATTCATTCAGTGAGTTTGAGACTGCAGATATTGCTGATATCCAAGATAATAATGAACTTGGGTCAGCTGGTGGTAATATGATGCACGCACGTCTTGGATTAGCTAAGACTCGCTTTTTGATGGAATTACCTACACTCGCTGGACGTAATAGTCACTACATATTACTCACAGCTCATCTAGGTCAAGAGATGAATATGGCTGCTAGTCCATATAGCGCACCACCACCTAAGAAACTCGGATACTTACCACAAGGTATTAAGATCAAAGGTGTGTCTGATAAGTTCTTCTTCCTAATGACTAATGTTTGGCACGCATATAAGAGCACACCACTCATTAATCAAAAGACAAAAGAACCAGAATACCCTAGTGAATTAGATGCTAGTAAGTCTGATGCTCAGGATCTACATCTAGTGAGTCTACGACAACTGCGTAGTAAGAATGGACCATCAGGTATTGTTATAGAGATAATCGTATCACAAAGAGAAGGAGTATTACCTTCTTTATCAGAATTTCACTATTTAAAGTCTTGTGAGAGATTTGGATTATCTGGTACATTAATTCATTATCATTTAGATCTATTACCAGATGTTGCTTTAACTAGAACTACTGTTAGAGAGAAGATAAAAGAATTACCTGAACTACGTCGTGCTCTGAATATTACTGCTGAACTCTGTCAAATGACTTACTTATGGCCAAAGCTGGATGATGATCTGATTTGTACTCCAAAGGAATTGTATGATGATCTTAAAGCTATGGGATATGATTGGAATGTTCTATACAACACACGTGGTTGGTGGACTTTCAATAATGACAAACAAGATATTCCATTTCTATCTACTATGGACCTCCTCCGTTTGCGCAAGGGGTTATATTCCGTGTTTTGGATGGACAAAGATAAGAATGTCAAATCTATCAATTCAACAAAGAAGGAACTTAAGAAATGAATGAAGCATTAGCAGTAGAGTCTAGTCAGGATTACTTTGCTCCTCAACAAGAAGGCGATATTGATATGGTCGCTAAAGTTAGGGAGTTATTAATTAGTATTGGTCAGTTACCAAAGATTCACCTCTACGATAATAGTCCAAAAATCAAAGAGGCTATGAATAAAAGACCTGATGTTCAAAGATTCATTTTGAATGACTATTGGAATATACAGATCATGGCTGTCGATGCTGATAGTATTGATGTTCGGTACTGCCTAGTAGGTCGTGGTGATTGTACATCCTGGCTATATCTATTTGAATCGAAAGTATTACCATTCATTATGGAACATAATCTTCCGTCTTACTAGGAGAATACCTGTGGGTAATCGATTAGCTGCTACTGCATTTATTCTAAAGTACATAGATAAGATTGCTCCAGGTGGAGAGAATAAAAAGATATACGAAGATCTATTCAGTAAAATGTCAGATACTGATTTCGATCAGTTTATGAAAGATCTATCTACTGAAGAAAAGTTTCTACCTGTAGTCTATCCTAATTTAGGAAATGTAAAGATTACTGTTAAGAATAACTTAGAGATAGCTAAAGAATTAGGACATAACTTCTTTAGTCGTTTATGGATAGGTAGTCATGATGAGGCCCCTGACTATCTAACTCCAATTCCATATCTAGTAGTAGATCTTCCATTACGGAGAGTATCTCAATCTCTTATCAAGAAGGTTAAAGTACCTCAGGATAATAAGACTATTGATACACTAACAGGTCAGCCTACAGGTGATGGTAGATCTAAGGGATCTCGTATATCCTTCCCAGAGTTACAGGTG
>JAEHJW020006230.1_pt1 | contig 21713 bp, 25 predicted proteins | sample 9271431 | NCBI WGS metagenome assembly JAEHJW02 | reverse complement strand
GGGGAGGGGGGGGGGGAGGGGGGGAATTTAATTTTGACTGGCATTTATGTGTGCCTTATCCGGCAATTTGTCTAAATTAATATAACATCAATATAAATTTTCAGTTTACTTGTTTTTCACTGAATAGATATGATTCATGTGTGCCATGCAAGCCTTTATATCAAATAATTAAATTGTTAACTTAATTTATATTAACTAATAATATTGTTAGCTGATTTATTTTTCTTATATTCGCGCGCATCTAAAATTTTGACTTTGCATTTAGTGGGTTTGGCTAAACGCCTACATTTATATATACTTTATTATAATAAGTCTATATAAAATAAACTAACTTAAAATAACTATGATTGTTATAACTTTAGTTATCATATCTTAGCTAAAGATGGGATACGTTATAATAACCCACGTTATGATATATTGGATAACCATAACGTGGGTTATTATATATCAGATTTCGCTTTCTAGGCAGGCTGTGCCATCTTGACGATCCCCTCCCCGTCTAGCTACGAGGAGGGTTACCTATATTGCATAATCCGGCTTTATTTGCAAATCACAACTTTGTGATAATCATAAATCTCCATACCCAAACATTACAAAACTTTAATTTGCCTTTTGTCTTTCGCTTGGTTATATGTTGTGCGGTAAGAAACTGTTAGAAGGACCGCTGCAATGTCAAAGCTGATTAATCATCGCGTCCTGGCGTCTTTAATCGGGCTTTCGCTAGAGCCTGATGATGCGCTGGCATTAATTCGCGCAAGCAGGCGACTTTCTCGTTTTTCTGAGTTGGAGTGCAACGGCGAGATTCAAAGAGATGAAAATACAGGTATACCCTATTATTACTCAGTATATAGCGGAAAGCGCTTAGGTCGTGCCCGCGATACAGAGAGCGCTGCCCTGAAAAAAGTAAATAATATAATGGTCAAATATCCTGATCTTTTTTTCTATCATCAGGGAGATCCAAGGGGCGCGGCCCTGTATATCGGCAAGAAAGCCGATCTTAAGCGGTGGGGAGATCGCGGGATCGAGATCAATTCCGTCTATTCAACAATAGGTGTAGCAGTTTACTAAGGAGACGCAAAATGGCAATCAATATCAATGAGGATACCTGGATTGAATGCGGCTATATCTCGGCCAGTTCGCTGCATGATGACGTGGTGGATGATCTCCTATACGGAGATCAGGCACGTGATCTCACAATAGAGTGGTATGAACAGGAATATCGTGCTGAAAATGGATTGTCTCCGGACGATCCCTTGCCGGATGATTGGTGCGATAATTACGATGCTGAGGAAATCGAGGTCATAGGGGCGCTTGATGGCGTGAAGTATGTGTCATCTTGGCTTGGGGGTGCCTTGCATTTTTTCATTTTCTATTCGCCCTATGTGACCGATAAAGCGGAGAAAGGCAGCCCATGCGTGCCTGGGGCTGGCATTCTTGATAATCTGAGCAGAGATGTAACCGCGTATGATGTACCGCCTGACTGGCGGATTGAGAGCGGAGAGTGAGCAATTTGATATGGAAGATGAATACATTGCCCGATTCAACGGGTTTGTCTGTAATGTGGCAGACTATACCTTTTGTAAGGGAGAGTAGAGAATATGAGGTACTATGTCATAGTTACCGAAAGCTATCATCTCTGGCTTGTGTGGGCTGCAAGCCTAGAGGCCGCTGAGGCGGATTGGAACTATCATGCAGAAAGCGGAGAATACGAAGATATGCTGTTTGCCAGATTGCCCAAATCGCAAGCGGAGATTGACTATCTCCGCGATATAGGACAGTCTGATTATTAGCCGAATATGACGTGCATTCTATCTGGCCGGCCTCAGAGCCGGCCTTCTTTTTGCCCATTCATTCCGCCCTAGACATTATAACATGTGCAGGATCATTGCTAGTTGCCAACAGTTATCAATTACGATATAGCAATAATTCCATCATCAAAATATCCATAAACCCCTAAACATTGCAAACGCAGTATAATTACTAAACCGTAATCCTAGAGCGGAATTATTGACCATCAGAAATTATCCCTGATTAGCAATTATTGCTAGTTGCCAATAATCAATTATACCCAATCCGACATTATTCCGCTCTAGGAATTGTTGCTAGTTGGCAAATGTTAATTATTCCATGGTGGTAATAATTACGAATCTGCAATCCTATGCCGTAATAATGCCGATATCAAAATTATTACGAACTCGGAGTCGTTCCTAGTTGCTAACTATTAACTATCCTAGATGCAAGATAATTTCGCTTTTGGAATTATTGATAATTGGCTATGAGATATTATTGCGCCGGCGAATTTATTGCGGAATGGTAAGCTTGGATAAGATAATGCACGTTATGATAAGAGGGTATACCATAGGGGATGCGGTGATAACGCAGGTTATGGTTGGGATACGGCTAACCCTCTCACGCATCGCGCAGTAAAAATGAAACTTTGCCCATCTTAATTCAAGCGGGTTCTTGTAAAAGACACTCGATCAATCGAGATCAAGGCATGTGAACGCCCCATATCCAACAAGAACTCCAACGCCCATACCAGTAACCGCCGCCCCTATATTCCCCAAAGCAAATCCAAAGATGTGAGCAATAAGCGCAAATCCCCCCCCCAATTATAAGCAAAACGCTCATAACTACGGTCTTATGTAGCAAACTCCACCAAATCTAATCACGGATTTGTGCTTGGCTTTTTGCTGACACATAATATACTTCGCACCATGGAGTCCTATGCGACTCAATATTGACATTCGTCTCTGCATAATTTTAATATTATTTGAGGATTATGCGTTTTACAAACACGCAGGTTAGAATTAGAGCACACATCTAATTCACCTTATTTGCCACGTTTTTACGTGGCCTGCTTCTTCGATTTCTGTTTCGTGATCATCGCCAACATTTTCTTGAGCGTGGTCTCATCTTCGTCCCCACCAAGATCTCTTACCATTGCTATGAATTTATCGTGTTGTGATAGCTCCTTGATCATTGATTTATCTTCGTATAAACCAAAATCTCTTGCCATTTCCTCGAATTTATCGTGTTGTAGTCGCTCATTTTGTTCTGGCCCGCGCAATATGGAGAACTTACGACTCTTGGACATAACGGACCTCCGACTGTTTGTAGATGAGGTGGGGAACTCCGATCTCAACGGATCGGCCACCGACCCAAATGTACGATATCTCTCGCTTTCCGGCATCATTACAACCCACGGCTGCCACGAAACAACTATAACACAAAAATTAAACGCGGTAAAGAGTTGCATTCCATCGTGTTACGTATCAACGCCAATCATTCTTCATCGTCGGGAAATTGTGCGCCGAGAAGGTATATTCATTGCTCTGCGCGATCCGAATATAGCGTCTAATTTTGACAATGCGCTGATTGATGCTATTAAAACAGCGCCATATTTAGTAATTACAGTTCAAATAGATAAGAAAAAATATTTAGATAAATATACTTTATTTCATTATGATCCATACCATTACTGTTTGCGCTGCCTCGTTGAGCGTTTTGTTTTGTACTGCCGTCGGTGGAAAGCGAAAGGGTTGGTAGTCATAGAACCAAGATGCAAAAAATCTGATAAAAAACTCAAGGCGTCCTACGAGCTAATTTTTAAGAAAGGCACAGAATATATCCGCCGGACTTTGGCTCAAAGATTGCCGACGTGCTGACAACGAGGCGTTACGTTCGTGATCCAAAAACTTGTGTGATTGATGGGTGGGGAACCAAATGGCTTCCGTAGGCAAAAAAACGGGGGCCTATAGCCCCCGGCGATCGCGTAGCACGATCTACCCTTCTGCGGAGAAGAATCTCCTCGAATTACCTACAATATTAGCACAAACGCCGATGCTTTGCAAGCCTTATCATGCACGCTTTTAGCCGTAAGCTTGACTGCCGATAGGGGCTGCCCGATACCCTAATCCAGAAGAAAATGAAATCCAATTTTTGGCTTATGGAAGATGATAGATTGATTACATCGCTCAATGCAGAAACAGATGGGTTGCTTGAAAATCATAAGGAAAAAGAATGCGCAAAACTTATCATTAAAATCACCATTAAACCATATCATTTGACCTTATATAATATTCATTTAGGTTGATTTGCCAATTGATCTAGGAGAAAAATTTTCAATTTCTCTCGGAGATACATTCGCCCAAATAAAGGCTGCAAGCCATCCAATTAATGTCCATCCTAAAATTAAATTTATAAAAACAATAGCTCCACGGCTTCGGCATTTCCTCTTAAGTGCAAAAAATGATGGTAAAAAATACAATACAAAACCTATAACAAATACAATAAATCCAAAAGCTACATTATTGTTTGAGTACATTGTTTCCTCTCTTCTTGTGGGTTGTTGCGAAGTTTATAAATTTATTATATGTTATTTTAACATAAACCAAACTGTTGTTTTTCCATCACTCTCACTAGCAAACAACCTGCTCTTCCTTCTATGGAGGTCTTTGCGGACCTTCTCTAAGACGAAATTAACGTCCGCCGTGTCAGATAACTCAATGCCATATTTTGCGAGTAACTGATTTGTGATCTCGCGGACCGTCAAAGGGCATGAGTCATCCCGCATGACCTCTAAAATCCCTCTGGCAAAGGTGCCATGAGGGAATATCCGAGATTTGCTCTTGGGCCGAATTGGCGGCAAAAGCCTGTGCTTATAATTTGGATCAAAAGTCTTGAGGGATAAGGCTATGGCAGCCTTCTGCTCAGATAGGGAGCGGAGTTTCTTGTTGAGGGCCATGATCTCGCCCTCGATCTCGGCATGCTTGCGGATTAGGCCAGATATTACGTGTTCATTATCCATGCCTCATTATAGCTCGGTGTGAGGCATGGATGACCGGAAACGTGGTGGCGTTTGCTACATAAGACCGCTTAACTAGTAAAGCTACACCTAATATTAACCTGCAAACTACAACATATAGTGCGCTTGGTACCATTTCTAACTATTACCCTCTCCCCCGCCATGTCGGCGGGGGAGATAGTTACTTACCAGTGATCTTCAGGACAGTGTGAGATTTATTCTCAAATCTCAACACTATGACACCCATATCATATTCCACGGAGACTGGTATATCCCTTGCATAAAAGGATGTCTCGAAGTCCCCACCACCAAACTTTTGGTGTGTTTTTGCCTTAACCCGTACAAGATTACCTTCGCAAGTAACCTCAATGCTTGCCGGATCAAGGCCCGCATAGAACAGCAAAACCCTATCCTTCTCCCTCACCAGATGCGGATCATCGAAATGCGAGGCAAACTCAGGAAGGGCGAACACGCTAGTAAAAGTTCCTGTACCCATGTTTTTATCTCCTTGAAGGTTGAACATGCTCCATATTTAGCAAAAGACTTGCGAAATGTCAAGGGACAAACTAATAATAATCACTATCCCTCTCTAATTTCTTTCTGCACGGTGGTATCCATGTCAGCATTGTAGGCACAGCGATATCTTTCTCCCAAATAAACCAACCATATCCTGTCGCTGTGCTTGCTGACTTGGATAGCCGCCCCTTGACCATTGGAACTCTCTCGACAAATTGCGCGAAAACAGTTGGCGGATTATCCTTAAAAATTCCATTATATCTCCCAACACTCTCCAGGAAAACAGTCCTTGCCAATATAGCAACGCCATGCCGCGCCTGCCGCAATGCCATAATAACGAACTCGCCCGCCCTATTAAATGGAGGATTAGTTATGATCCAATCATATGGCTTTTGCCATATGGCCTCCGCCACATGCCGGTTCAAAGCAAGTCATGCCCTCAATATTATTTCTTTTTAAGATCACATGTTCCATTAGCGCCCTAGTTGCCCAGGGCGGCGTAGGAAAATAGTCAAAACCGCCCGCCCCGCTATTTCTCTGGGCCATGACCGCATACGACCTATATTTTGATACTGCCTTCATTCTGGAATCAACCTCTTGAATTTAAGCCCATCAATAAGATATCCAACATTACAATCAAGGCATGCCGCAATTAATGCCAAGAACACATCCTTTTCATACTTCATATGCTCTGTCCATCTCAGGACTGACATACAAGTAATTGCCCCTCGATCGTCTCTAACCCAAATATCGTCATTATTTGCGTATTTATGAAATTTTCCTTTGATCTCTGAGTCAGAGAATGCCCACAGCACATCATCGGACTTCTCATAACTGAAATAGTAATGTGTCATGTAGCAGTTAACTCATCTATCTTATTTAGAATAGATTGTTTTATATAATCCAACCGATGTGGGTTAATTATACCCAGTATACCATCGACAGACAAGCTATAAGAATTGCAAGTCTGAAATTTTAGCTTATTAAAAATAAATTCAAAATAATTTTTAGCATGCTTACACCGAGAAACGTTCAAAATAAACCCATCGCTGTCTCTACAATAAGGCTCATAGCTTAATTGAAGCTCTGCGAATAGGGCTATGGATCGAATTGTAAAATTTGGCATATAGTGGTCCTTGTAATCCTTCAAAATCCAATAAAAGTCATCCCCAGATGTTCCGGCTGCTTCAGAAAGCTCAGAATTTTCCAGCATATACATCCAAAAAAATCTCCTTCTGTCAATAACATAATCAATCATATCCCGCCAAAGTGACTCGCCAAACTCACTTACACGATATGAAGAATTTAAATTCTCTGTATTAATCAATATTTTATCAACAAACATAAATTTATCTTCTTCTCTGAATACTCTCCAATATGGATAAATGCTATCATCGTTTTCCGCAAAAGAGGCAAACCTCAGAAAAGAATCTGAGAAATTAATTGATGATCCCCCTTTGCTAGATGCCGTCTTTGAGAAAAAAGATTGAAGGTCCATGAAGGGTTCTTCTGAATTCTCAATGCCAAACTATGACATTAAAAATGTTTTTACATAATCTACAAAGCTTTGCGATTCTGACAGAATATTCCCGTCAAATTCCCCATTGTCAACAAAACTTTCGCCATCTGAAGCTATCCAAAAAATTTTACCATCCCCCTTCTCAACAATATTAATAGCTCTTTTATTCTTGATTACACTTAACTCACGCGGAGATGCGCCATACTCAAATGAAATTCCATCAACAAACATCAATATTGACGCAACAATATGATGACAAGCTCTTATTTCGACTTTTACCATTTATGATAGAAACTTTACTGCATCGCCTTGGAAAATCTTAGAAAGGCAATCATTGTCATAATCAAAGGCGCCCCCATCGACAAAATTACCGTCCTCCAAAAACATCCATGTAATAATGCCATCGTCATCCTCAGAAACATGGACTGACCTATTCTTTTTAATGAATTTTACATCGTCCATCGCGAACCCTCCGCCCTCCTCAACCTTTACGCCCTCAATGCCGGTCAAGGCAGGCGAGACAACCACGGGGATCTTACTCATGACTTAGCCTCCTCCACTATAAAACCAGTTAGGTCTCTAGTGTAGTCCAGTATCCTCTTCTTGTCAACAGAATTTACGTTCTTTACCTCAACAACCATCCGCCTATTCCTATTCGAGAAATCTTTAATATCCAACTCTGGATAATGTGGGAGGCCAACCATCTTAGCCAGCCCCACCCTAATCTCGTCAAAGTCCTTTGCCGTCTCCCTGACCTCATAATACGGCAAACTCTCATCCATATAAACAGACATCATTTTCATATCCCTAACAACTCTCTCACTCAAATACTGTTGCAAAAAACTATCGTCCCTAAAATTCATCCAGGCAAACTTCAGAGCTTCCCACCCACCCTGGGCTTTAATGTCTTGGCATACATTAAAGCCCAGGGTGTAGGGGTTAAAATTAGCTCTGACATAAAGCGGTGGATTGGCAACCACAGAGGAGTGATGCTCAATGAACTCGAACATACCTCCCTCATCTATATATCCACGGTCATACATTATATTCATAAACTCATAATGAACCGTAGTCGCGCACCCCTCATTCATAATCTTGGTCTGGACTTGAGGATAAAAATACTGCTCAATAACTCCCAATATCCTCATAATCTCCTTTTGCCAATCCTCAAGAACAACAGAGTGCTTCCGAATGAAATAAAATAGGTTCTCCTCCTCCATCCACTCTTCAGACTTGACAACTGCCTTTTCACGCTCAGGCAGGAACAAAGGATAGTGAGGCATAACTGGTTTCTCAGTCTTACCCTTCACAACCCTTGGATATTTATCGACGGCAAATGGTTTTAGCACATGCAGAACATCCAGGAAATCCTCAACCTTACTTCCATACCTGTCTTCACACTTCTTGATATAATTCCTAGCAAAGTGCATATACTCCAATATATAATCTGCCTTAGTCCATTCTAAAAAAGAAGCATTATTCTTAAAAAAGAAATTGTGGCCTACACAAGCATGAGCAATAACCATAGTCTGCATAATTGCAGAATTGTTTTCCATAAGATAAGAAATGCAAGGATTTGAATTAATAACAAGCTCATAAGCGAGCGCCCCTGTTGCCTTATATTGCTTGTATTCTTGCTCAAACCTCTTGCCAAAGGACCAGTGATTATAAATAATTGGGAGACCAATCGAGCAGTAAGCATCGAGCATTTGCTCTGCTGTTACGACCTCTAGCACATTAGGATAAATATCCAGACCGATCTCAGCCGCAATGTCCTCTACAATCTTAAGGACATCCTTAAGCAGATCAAAATTCCAATCCTGATTGCCGGAAATTTTTTTCATGAGCCCCCAAAGAAGTGAGTGATTGCGTCCAAAACCTTCCCCATCTCCGGTTCAATCTCATACGCTGCAAAATTCTCAGTCTCATAGTCTTTCAGAAAATCATACATTGTATCGCCAGCCCCAATCGAACTAAAACTAAAACTATTGATTTGCAGATAGGCAAAAAACCGAGTAAATTGCAGAATCTCAGACAAATACTTCAAATACAAATCATTATCCGCTCCGTAATTTTCGCCATCACTAGTCTCCGCTATATAGATATTTGACCCAGAGTAGTCCCCGCTTTTATAAACTTTAAGAGCTTCCGCGAGGGCTGATGATGCCGCCGTCCCACCATTCTTATTCTCCCCAAAGAATTGTTCCTGGGTTACAACCTCCGCTCTATCAGTATGCCGAATAAATACCAAGGACACCTTATTGTATTTCTGCTTTAGCATATACCAAAGAATCCAGAAAAAGTATTTCGATGTGGAAACCTTAGCCTCATCCATTGACCCAGAAACATCCATAAGGCAAAACATGACCGCACTATAGGATGGCTCAAAATACTTGATTCTGCTTCTAAATCGCAAATCAATATCATCTAGGAAGGGAATGGCCTGCCTTTTCCGTTCATTTTCCTCCGTATCAGGGTCTTCAAGCATTGGCCTCCCTAAAGCAAGCCGCCTACCCAAACTTGCCTGCATAGTTCTAATTAAGTGAAGCCTAGACATTGGCCCGCTCGTAGTTATTCCGCCATTCCTATACCGGACTTTACTCTCAGGCCCACCGCTCGGCTCAATCCTAGGCAGCCTAAAATTATCAAGCACTATATTCAAATATTCTTGTGTAGAAAGCAGAATATCGCCTTCCCCAAGAGAAGGCCCTTTAGACTCACCGTCTCCACCGGAGACGGGAATCCTATCTCCGCTCTCAAATCTATCATTATTGATATGGATACTATCTAGAGATTTGTAATCGGCATAAATGGGATTTTCATCTAAAGAGTCTGTGGAAACATTATTATCTATGTTTTCTCCTATCTCCTTTTTCTTAAATTTCCCCTTGATTTTCTCAGATAGCTTCCTAAGCAGGCGCTGCCTATTCCCAAGATTCTTATCACGCCCATTAAGCCGCTTGTCGATAATTAAGGACATTCTTTAGGCCGCGAATGTAACCCGGCTATACCAATCAATGAGCCGCCTTACCTGATTCTCCGTATATCCCCGCGCAACCATTCTCTTTACAAACTCCACATGCTTACTCTCGGTCTGAGAGTCCTTCTTGGTCCCAAAGCTAATAACCGGAAGAAGATCTTGGATACTAGAGAACATTCTTTTCTCAATGACATCCGCCATCTTCTTATAGGAATCCCAGCTTGGATTCTTGCCCTTATTGGCTGACCGATATCTCAGAACAAACTTAACTACCTCATTTCTGAAGTCCTTTGGATTGCCAATCTCGGCGATCTTCTCAATCTTGCTTAGCTCGGCATCGAGAGCCGCCCTATTGACAAGCTGACCAGTATCGGGGTCTTTATAATCCTGATCCTCAATCCAAGCGTCCGCATAATCGACATACTTATCAAAGATATTCTGCCCATAATCTTTATAAGACTCAAGATATGCCCGCTGAATCTCATGCCCAATAAACTCGGCATATTTATGTCCAAGTTGGTCTTTCAGAAGAACAGTCAATTCCTTCCGCCTAGATTCTGGCAAATCACTCCGCTCAATGTGGTTCTCCACCACAGTCATAAGGTGAACTGGATCAGCAGCAATTTCCTTCGGATCAAAATTGAACGTATCAGACAGGATCTTAAAGGCAAACCTAGTAGATACCCCATCCATTCCCTCATCTTGGGGCGCGCTCTCCTTATACTCAAGAATGGATTTGGCTTTCAGATCAATGTCCTTAATGGATTTTCCGTCATAAACCTCCATCTTGGAGTAGACCGAGGATTGCCCATCTGGTGGCGCAAGCCGACTTAGGACCGCAAACTCAGCAAGCATCCTAAGGGTCTTAGGAGCACACGTCGCATTCCGAAGATCACTGTTCTTGATTAGCTTCTCATAAATCTTTTCCTCCTCAGTTGCCCGCAGGCAATAGGGCACCTTAATCACACACATACGATCAAGAAATGCCTCATTATTCTTGTTATTTCTAAAAAGTGAGAACTCGGCAATGTTTGAGTGGCTAAGGATTAGCCCTTGGAATGGAATTGCCCCGATATTCTCAGTCCCCACATAATTACCCTCCTGGGTAGCTGTGAGCAGGGGGTGAAGCATTTTGATTGGTGCCTTGAACATCTCCACAAACTCCATGACACCCTGAGTTGTTCGGTTTAGGGCGCCGGAGAAGCCATAGGCATCCACATCATGCTGGGGGAATCGTTCTAGCTTTCTCACATCGATCTTGCCTACCAAGGAGGAGATATCTTGGTTATTTTCGTCCCCAGGCTCCGTCTTGGCAACACAGATTTGGGATAGGCGAGAAGGGTAGAGCTTAATGACCTTGAACTTGTTAATGTCACCGCCAAATTCATGAAGGCGTTTTGCGGCCCATGGAGAGCAGAATGATGGCACTTTCCGTGAGGGAATTGGCAAGCGATCCCTGTATTCAGGGGAATAGAAAAGCCCGAGGGGGGATTCAAAGATTGGCGAGATTTCCTTGTCAGTCGCCAAAACATAGATTGGCTCCTTCTCCGCCAAAATCTTAATATATTCAGCTAGAGAGGATTTGCCGCCGCCAACCGGACCAAGCAGATAAAGAATCTGCTTTCTCTCCTCAAGGCCCTGACTAGCATATGTTAGGAAGTTCACAATCCGCTCAATAACATCCTCGATACCATAGAAGTCCTTAAACGAATCATAGACCTTGATCGTCTTATTGAGGAAGATCCGCCCCATCCTCTCGTCCTTAGACGTATCAAATATCCGGGGCTCGCCAATGGCCTTTAGCAACCGCTCAGCAATGGTTGCATGAAACTCAGGCGTAGATTCCAAGCCATCTACATATTCTTGCAAAGACAAGATGTCCTGCCTTGTGTTCGCAAAGCTGGCTTTCAGTTCGTCAAGAATCGATTTCATATGTTCTCCTATACACCAAATTTCCTTGATAGTCTTGGCAGCGGAATCACTACCCCAACTAGATGCGGGTCCATAAGACTATACTAACAATTATTATGACCCCTGTCAATAAAAGGAAGCGGCCTAGCTAGCAATAAGTTTGTCCAACCCTTTCATGATTGATTTTCTTAGAGATGGTGAACTACCCCTGCCTGAAGGCAGGGGCTTCTGGCTTCGCTGGCGACTGCCTTGCGCGAGGATTTCGCCTCGTGCTTGGTCTTCTATCGCCTCCACCAGCAGCAGCGGGCATTCCACCCGCCAATATCCGCAACCCTTCGTCGCGGATGTTGACAGCCGCGTTGTGGTCTCGGTCGTGGTGCGCACCGCAGTGGGCACACGTCCACGCACGGACATCGAGCGGCATCTTGTCGCAAATCGAACCACATGCGGAGCACGCTTTGGAACTCGGATACCAGCGGTCGCACCTGACGAACGCCTTGCCAGCGCGGGCCGCCTTGTATTCGAGGAAGCCCGTGAGCATGCCCCATCCCGCGTCAGCCGTAGCTTTCGCAAGGCTGTGGTTCGCCATGATCCCTTTCACATGCAGGTCTTCGACGGCGATGACTTGGTTTTCGTCAACGATGCGCCGACTGAGTTTGTGAAGGTTGTCCCGTCTGGCGCACGCCACACGTTCATGCGCGCGGGCCACCAGTCGCCGGGCCTTGTTCCAGCTGTTCGATCCTTTCTTCTTGCGCGACAGCTTGCGTTGTTTCCGTTTCAGGTTTTTTTCCGCCTTCTTCAGGTGGCGGGGATTGTCGAACTTCAAGCCGTCGCTGGTGACAACCAGATGCGTCAGACCGACATCGAGGCCGATCGCCTTGCCTTCGGTCGATACAGTCGGCAGGGCCTCGCCGGCATCAGTGAGGATCGCGGCATGGTATTGACCGCAGGCGTTCCGGCTCACCGTGACGGTCTTTATCTTGCCAATGATGTCTCGGTGGACGACGCATTTCACCCAGCCGACTTTTGGCAGGTAGATGCGCGAGCCGTCGATCTTCACGCGCTGCGGATACTGGATCGACTGGCGCCCGTGCTTGGACTTGAACCGGGGATACTTGCTGCGCTTGGCGAAGAAGTTCTCGTATGCTCGCGCAAGGTTCTGAAGCGATTGCTGCAAGACTTGGGAATCAGCATCACCAAGCCACTCGAACTCCTGCTTCAGTTTTGGCAGGCGAATACACATCGCCTGATAGTTCAGCCCTTTGCCGGTCGTGCGATACAGATCGCCAGAAGCAGCAAGAGCGTTGTTCCAGACCCAACGCGCGCACCCGAACTGAACAGCCAAGGCTTGAGCCTGCTGGTCAGTCGGATAGAGACGAATCCGGGTGGTGTTGAGCATGTCTTAGATATAGCACGCTCTCGTCTAACTCCGCAAGAGAGCGGCGCTTCGCGCCGCCACGCCTTATATCCCCGCCCTAAAGGACGGGGCTTTACGGCGAAAGAGGGTAAAAAGCACTCTTCAATGAAGAAGAATTTGCCAGCCTCGTCAAAGACCCTCCAATACGGATAAATTAATTCATCCTTCTCAGCGTATGACGCAAATCGCAAAAATGACTCCGCGAAAGCAACTTGGTTTTTCAATACATATCGACTTTGCGCTTTAGAAAAGAGTAATTTTAAGTTCATGGGCTTGGCGGGGCACCAATCAGTTCGTCTATCTTGGCTATTATAGATAGATGCATGGGGTAAAGAGTATCCCCCTCAATTCTAGCGCAAAATGATGGTAAATCGAGCCATCCACGCCCACCTGTGAGCGTCATTAGCTTACTAAAAACACGAGAGAAATAAATTTTAGCAGATTCACATTTTGCAAGAGCAAGAATTAATTCAATTGCCGAATAATTTCGGGGAACTATTATTCTATCCGACAGAATCAGAATTGAATGAATACTGAATTCTGGAATATAAAAAAGAGTGCTCAATTCAGACTCCAAGCATGAAAATTCCGTATTTTGTTCTAAATACCGCCAAAACTCTGTTTTGTGATTTATAATGTAATCTTTAATGTTGTCATCTCCTTCATACCTACAGCACGTGTCAATAAAAAGAAACTTTTCTTGTTCACTTTGAACTGACCAATATGGATAAATGCTCTTATCCTGCTCAACATAAGATGCAAAAGACAAAAATGAATCGCTGAAGGTTACTTCTTTGCTATACAGGCAACAAGCCTCTGCTTCGGCAAAAAGGGATTTAAGATTCATGGTTTGACACTGGACTCTCTTATAAGGGAATCAATTCTTTGTAAGATAGATTTTTCTATTATTGGCAAATTTTGCTTATTAATCCCCACGTCAAGCTCCCTTAAAAGAATTTCATCACAAATACAGCATAGCCTTTCAAGCTTTTGACAAAGCAAGCTAAAGTATTCTTTAGCAGATTCGCATTTAGAAATTTCCAAAAGAAACTCCTCATATCCCCATGGGATATTTGGCCGTCTTAATTTAACGCCTCCTAACATGCCAATTAAATAGACAACGAATACTGGCACGTAAAATTGCAGAACTTCTCTGTCGTAGCTTATGCAAGAAAAATTTGTATTATCTATTAAGTATGACCACAGTTTAATTCTGCGCTCTATTATATAATTCCGTTCATTAACTTTACTGGCGTTCATAAAGCAGTCTTCAATAAAATCAAATTTTTTTATCTCGTTAAAGTTTTTCCAATATGGGAAAAGCAAATTATTGCCCTCAGCATATGCTGCAAAGCGGAGAAGAGACTCTGAGAAATTCACTGGCCGATGCGAGACGGCACGCTTCTCACACTTGGAAAAAAGAGATTTGAAATTTATCGGCATTTAAGGATCCATTTTGTTGGCAGCCGGACGAATTTGGTCCCACAAAAGATTGTCCAAAGAACTCTCTTTCCCCTTTCTGAGAAGGAAAATACCCTTCTTCCCTATTAACCCGAAATCTTCGCTAGAAAGCCCAATTTCTTTATCTGTTAGATGTTTTGATAGCTCTTGCTGCTTGTATAGCTCAATCCTTAGATCCTCAACTTTCTTTCTAAAGAGATTAACCATTGTGTCAAAATCGTCGATAAATTCTTCTGGAAGATCCTGTCTAATTTGGTTAATATCTCCACCATTCTTAAGAATCTCCCAAACAGAAAGGGGGGTTAGATTAGAGACAAGATTATGGACTCTTTTATACTCCTCTCCTTTGACCTTCAACCGTAAGCCAGATTTGAACCGGATAACCCAACCCTCTTCGTTCACAGAGAGGGTTTTGGCACGATCCATCAACTCATTGAAAGAGGAAACCTTTACTATCTTGGCGCACCGGAAGCCTAATTTCTCATAAAACCAAGATAATTCTAGGAAGGGGATTTCCAGGCCGCTGGATTCATAGGCTCCTAGCAGAACTAAATCCTCAAAATCGTAATTAATTACAATTCTGTTTTCTTTATAGATTGCCTCAAACAAGTAGGTTATGCCAGGAATTAGGTGCTTTTCAATACACTTTAGCTTTTGCCTAGCCCATTGCGCTTGCTCAGAATGAAAGGAGCCCTTGGTCGCAGTATGCCATTCTCCATTGTGCCAGAAGGCAATAATAAGAGAGCCATCCAACTTCTCATAGACATGGAATGACTCAGCAGGCCAAGTCTGATCTCTTTCGCCCCAATTGAAAAACTTAGGAAATGGAGTCGCCACAATCTCACCGTCATGAGTTAGAATAATTCCTCGGGCAGAAATTGTTACATCATTCCAATTCCTGTCAAAAGAACACTTCTTGCTGTAACAATAAAGGATTAAATCATCTTTCTGAGATTTGATAACATTCCCATTTTCAAATTCCTCGTCTAGCTTTTGTTTTAGATTCGGAATTGCCCTTGAGACGTGAACCGACATTAGATTGCTCCAAATGTATAGACTTTTATGTATCCCAAAAAGTCTCCAGAGAGAATGTCTTTAAGATTGCTTCTAAATGTTTGCTCATGTTTGGCAATAAGGTCAAAACCCAAGGCGTTTCGCCAGCCACCATCGCGATATTTCTCTTCCATTGTCCTGTTAATAACGTGATACTCAATCCGAGTGGTTGAAGGCGCGCAATTGACGACAGCAAGACGGTCTTTATTCCTGATGTTTGTGGCATCGAAAACAACATCGATCCCGCTTCCCAAATAAAGCTTAATCAGTTTATGGGCAAGTTTAAAAACCTCGTCATTTTTGGTTTGGTCTTGAAAATTCCCACACATTTTCATTCGTAGATCATCAGAGGACACAACCACAAAGTTATTAAATTTATGGTTGTTTTTGATGTATGTTGATTTGCCGGCACAGGTGGGGCCAACCATGATCGCAAGAGTTGTCTGGTGATCGGGCATTATCTTGTCTCCATGCCATTCATTCTGAAAACATGTTAGGCCGTTCTCTCGCCACATAGCGACTACAGATGGGCGATCATCAAAAACTGCCAGCACATTATAGCCATCTTTGAGGATTTGGTCAAGAATTTCTTTTTTAACAATGTGATCTGGCCGAAAATCACCTGCCTGTCTAAAAAATGTTTTGTTGTATCGAACTCCGTTCATATCTAACCATTTTATTGTCCCGTCCAAATAATTAGATGGCCTGCCAGATACGATTAGGATGTCTGTTTCTGGGGAGGAGAGGGTATGGGTCAAGTCAATAGTGGCCTTGATTGGGGCGTCTTTGGATAGTTCGCTGTAAAATCCCTCATAATCTCGCTTCTTGCCTGTGACATAGTGCAGGCGATGAGTGCAGTCTGCAAGAGTTCCATCTATATCAAAGATATAGCAGTTTTTTGAACGAAGCATGTTGGTTCTCCATTTTAGAATTATACAGAATACCAAAGACTGCTGGGATGTGTCAATAGAAAATCTAAATTAAGATATACTATATATAAATTTTGATAATCTCTGAAATTTCTTTTATGCATAATTCATTGTAATGTCCAACATTCTTAATGGGAAAAACAAAAATCTTGCTATCTCTATCTCTTAGGTAAAGGCGAATCTTCTCACTTTTAATGTATTTATTATATTTGAGCAGAAGCAAATTCATAAAATCTTTGGATTTTTGGCAATCAAAAAATATATCTTTACCCCTCTTATCTTCAAAAAACCACCACAAAACTGACAAAAAACTTGCGAAATCAGTGTGATGAAACGCTAAAAGATTTTCTATCGTTTCTTCATTTACAAATTCATTCCATAGTCCATTGGAGAAAGGCTCTAAATTCTCTACTAAACCATAAAAGACATTCTTGTTGTCTCTGTAGCAGAAATTCATAAAAAGCCAAAAATCATAGAAACACTCGCTATATCTTTCAACATGCATCCAGTAAGGATACATGTCTGGATTTTTCTGAGCAACAGAAAATAATGCAACAACAGTATCAGGCAAATCCAGTCTAGATTTTATCAAGGATTTATAATAATCCTCTAAAATCTCTCTTGTAAAAATCATTCTGCTATCCAGTAATTGACTGTTAGAGTTAATTTTCTGTTCGTCTGATTTCCGGCGGGGCTCCATGCTCAAGAGCTTCTACGGGGTCTCTTGGGGCATGGAATGTCGCATTGTCTTTCTGGGCATTTATCTTACCCCCTAGATAAATTGAGGCTAGGGATTGGAATGCTCCGGTTAGGCCAGGATCAACGGGCATGAGGTCTAAGATCTCGGCGAGAGGTCTTAGCTCCTCTGACATTTCTAGGCTGGCAATGGGGGGCATGTCAACAGATTTCCGGCGCTCACCCCAAGTTTTGGCATTTTCACGGGTCTGGAACTCGCGTGCATCTTCCTTTGGGGATATTCCGCAGAACTGGAATTTAAGGTTAGGCCAGTTCGCTTTAATAATGTATTTGTCTATTAAAGTTTGAAGATGGCCTAGAAGAACAATGCGGCCCGTGTCCTCAGTGTCTAGAGAGTCCTCCTTGGGGTCTAGGGTCTTTGGAGTGGGGCCATTGCCGCTCGCCCTAAATCCAAAGCGAGAGGCCGGCATACGATAGAGCGCGCAAAACAGAGAGAAGGACATATTCATGTGGTCCTGATAGCGGGCCTCTGATCCCTTGATACCACTCATGTCTAGGACTTCGATTTCAGCTTCCTTGGGTAGGCTAACTAGGGGTAGAGCCCAGCCCTTGCTTAGGCCGCGCTTGGCGTTCATCCACTCACGGGCTAGAATGTCTGTTAGGTTTCGGTTAGCGCCGACCAAGCCCTTGAGCACTAGCATGCCATATGGCGTGGCATTAGAGGTAAAGGTAGAGGCATTTAGCTGGAAGGCTTGCTGAAATGAGTCAATTAGACGTGAGCCATATTCGATCTCGGACATGCCATAGTTGAAGGCATTGGGGGAGTTTTGGGGGTTTCTAACATACCAAATGAATTGATTGCGCTTGAAGGTGTTGACTACCTCGCCTGTAGGATTGCAGGCAACCGCTACTACATCCTGCTCGCCCTCAAATACTCCATCTCTGACTAACCTAATCATGCTAGTTGGGAATGGGGCATAAGCCTCAATCATGTTATTCTCATTCCTCTGGGTCCAGATTGAAATGCCATCATAGGTTAGACTGTCGCGGGTAATTCTTGCCAAAAACTCAGGGAAATAGAGTAAGTTCTTTTCATACATGGTGATCGAGTCACCATTTGTTGTGTAGATATTTGAGTGGTGAATGAAACGCTTGGCAAGCTCGATTTCCTCTTTTTCTTGGTCGCTTGGGGCCAGGGCTTCGTTTTCCATAACTATACGCCACCCAGGCTTCCAGGATTGGTCGCTATACTGTGCATATCTTAGAACATCATCTACTCGGGTGTTGATTAGAATGATGGGGGCTAAATTGACCTGTGCCCAACGCTCAATGGTCTCAAAGGGCAAGCCGGGCTTGGGCATGATCTCGGAAAGAGATTTCTCAGGGACTACTGAGATATTAGCGTAGTTAAAGATGTTCGGGGGATGGTCAAGGAAGCTCTGAGAGAGATTCATTGGTCCCATTTTGTTCTTTTTGATGAGGCTAATACGGGACTTGATGATTTCTTCGTCTGAGAGAAGTTGATCTAGTGATGCTACATAACTATCTATTGTTATGGCCCGCTCCGGGTGATGCATGCCAAAAGCCTCAAGAGAGGGAAGGCCGGAAGTTTCGGGGTCAATGAAGGAGATGGTCATGTCGGAAAAATGTATCATTTTTCGGACATAAAGGCAAGTGTTGTTCGGGGGGTCGGGTAATAAGGAAATTAAACTGAGTTATTAACTTGTCCTAACAAATCAACGAGATATCTTTGGATTTTAATTTCAGCCTTATTTAAGTCAGTAAATGACAACCTATTATTATACAATTTCAAACATAGTTTTGTATTGTAGTTCTCCAGACTATTTAATTTCCCAAACAAATGTCCGAAATACTCTATTGACTCTTGACATTTTAGCAATTCCATACTAGTGTCTGAATAAAATTTACTCTTTATAACAAAAGAGTATATAATAAAACTTATAAAATCTGGATAAATCTTGATTTCTGAATTAGTTCTATACTTTAATATAATATTGTTCTGAAGATATTTCCAAAATTTAGATTTGTATGGCAGTATAGATTCTATTATTTTGTGCCGTCCCTCTGCTGATGGTATATGATCCAAGAAATCAAACATATCCTTTTCTTCTAAAGCAATCCAATAAGGATATATAGAAGTGTCATCTAACGCATATGCAGCAAAGTTCAGAAAAGATGCTTTCTGGGTCTTGAATAAGGGATTACTATCATTTGCTAAGTCATTGTAGAATTTATTTGCTAATTCCCTCAATTAATAGACCTCCACTCCAGAATAATCAGCGCAAGAGTAGAACATATGGCAAGCAATCTTTCTTAGAGAGCAGTGATTGTCAGAAAAGTTTGCGCATGTTCCACAGACTCTAGCACTTCCAAAGGTGTTTCTTATATACTCTGCCTTACTGATGTTTTCGGGAGTTGGGAGAAAGTTTGTGATGGGTGACATTGGCTCTACTTTGGTTTCGGGTTCTTTGACTAGAGGCGCTTCGCCACGGTTGGTTATACTGATGGCATAGTTTACTAAATGGACAAGAGCATCTACTTGGTCCGAGACGCCGGTCCCGTCAAAGGATAGGAGTTCTTCTGCGAGCGCGTTTGTCCAAGGTTGGTTGGCCAGAATGTTTACACGCCCCATTTGGAACCAGCCTTGAGTGGAAGCGACATTTCCACCGATGGCTTGGATTGCTCTGGCTCGTTTGGATACCGTGGCCTTTACTCGCTCAATGGGCACTCCTACGTTCGGCAGGACGTTAGCTAGGTTTGAGCCAGAGCTTCGGTCCTCAATTATTACTTTATCTGTTTTCCATTTTTGGTGGGATTCGCGGATGGCATCATAGAGCTTGTCAAACTCAAATTTCTCTCGGAAAACATCTACTATTGTTACATCCATATGGACATCACACTCGCCATAAAGGCTTTCATTTGATCTATGCCATTTTTGGCATGGGTTGAGAATGGCAACGATGCCGGCACTAAAAGATGAGTCTGTGTTGCGGGAGTTCGCCGTGTCCCAAGCAGATATTATGGTTGTGTTCTCGTCTATGGTTGGTTGGATGTGGGTTAGGTTTATGTCCTCTGGCTTGAATACCATCTGCTCACTTGAGGCGGGAGAGCACTGGTAAACTGTCTTAGCGATGTATGGGTTAGATCGCTTGTTTGAGTAGTATTCTGTTTTCTTTTGGATGTTGTTGGGCCAGAAAAAGCCATCTTCTTCCTTGCCATAGAAGATTTTGAATTTTCTGTGCCCAGGAATGTCTGAGACTACCTCTTGGCCCATACCTTCTGTAAAGATGTTGGTTTTCTTTTCTGGGACAGAAACATCCCACCATAGGTCTTTGCTTCTTGGTCTTTCGGCGGGTAGGGTTAAGGTTGTCCATTCACCATCACGTTCTAGGTAGCCATAGAGGTCATCTACTAGCCAGCGGCGGCCCACTACTATATAGCGGCATCCCCCGGGATCTGCGCGGCCCATTAAGGTCATGTGGTATCGATCTATTACGGCTCGGCATGCGGCTGATGTAGAAGCATTTTCCTTAGAATGCACATCATCTAGAATCATTATTTTGCAGTGCTTCCCCTCGATGGCATTGCTGTTTATGCCTACGCCCAGATATGAGGCATCTGGAAGCTGAGGGGGTTTGCCGGTGACGTTAAAACCTCTTTCAGATGACCAGCCAGCATTTTTGTCAGGCTGAACATTGGGGAATAAAACTTTGTAGTTATTGTCAAATTCTATGATCTTCATGGCAGATCCAACAAATCCTGTCATTAGGTCAGAGGCTGCGCTAATTCCAATGATGGTTTTTGTCGGATCATTGCCAAGAAGCCAAGTAGGGTAGATGATGCTGATTAGTTGGGATTTGCCGGCTCCTGGGCTTACGATAACTTGGAGTTTGTCTATCCGGGTGTCTTCTAGGGCTAGAGCAACAGGAATTAGATGGGGCGGAAGCTGATAACTAGCACTCCGGCTTATAATGTTGTAGTAAGAGATTAGGTTGGGGGTCCGGCTCATAATTTAATTTAATATATAACAGTTTTGGGCGGGTGTCAATCAGACGTTTTGACAGGGTAGTGTCTCAGTGTAGTTTTCTTGACAATAAATCCCGAATGCCATATAATCCCATTATGTTTCTGACATACAAATACCTTTTACTGCCTACCAAGAGGCAGCGTCAGGAGCTAGATTCAATCTGTGAGGAGCAGAGGCAGTCAGGGGGTAGTGACTCCTGGGCACGCTGCCGGGAATGTCAGTTTTGGTTCAAACTGTTGCACCGCCATAAAATCATTCTACAACATTTCAGCGCTACAGTCAAGAATCCAATTTGAGATTTCCTAAATTATATCTGAATAGCCGTTTTCTCGCAGCCTTTCCTTTATCTTTGTCTTAATGTTATATGAATGGAAGT
>JAEHJW020005389.1_pt1 | contig 21719 bp, 26 predicted proteins | sample 9271431 | NCBI WGS metagenome assembly JAEHJW02 | reverse complement strand
CAGCAGCGCGCCGTACCCGGCGACCAGCTCTCCACCCTGCAGCGCGCCGGCGCCCGGAAACTGGATCGGTAACGCACCCAGCCCGTTGACATTCAGCGTCGAGCCGCCCGTGTTGCTGGCCACGATGGCGTCGATAGCCACCAGCATTCCGGGCGTGAGCGCAGCCGGCGCAGGCGACAGCGTGATCGCGTAGGCGTTGGCAACTCCGGTGTCGGCCGCGGTGATGTAGGACGCAGCTTGCACAGTGGCCGGGTCGAAGCCGATCCATCCAGCCCCCCCCGTGTCAGGGTCCGTCGTGTTGGAGTCCGAGAGATTCAGCCAGAAGCCTGGGCCAGCTCCCTTCGCAAGCAAAGAGCCTTTCGCGTAGCCGCTGTTGTCGCTGTTCCAGGTCGCGTCGTACCCGAACATGCCACCGCCGCACTGCCATTGCTGGATCACGGTGATTGCATTCAGGATGCCGTTGAAGTCTGCCCCGAACGGCGGAACACCACCGGACGCAATCGGCGTGAAGGTCAGTGGCGGGAATCCATCCGTGTAGCTGGCCTTCCCGGGCGTCACGCTGATCTGCGACGGAATCGGGATGGTGTTCTTCGTGCCGCTGGTGGCGAAGGGCAGGTAGACCTTTGAAGGTGCGTTACTGGCTTGCATGGGTCAGGCCCGAGTTGGACAACATGGTTCCTTCGCCGAAGGTCGCTTGCGCGCCGGCTTCGGCGAATCCGAAGGTTTGGGTCGGGGGCGCCACGAGCACCCACGCTGCGACTCCTGCGCTGCGCGGCACGGCGCCTGAATTCACCAGAATTGCGAGCTGGTACGCCGTGGGGTTGAACTCCAGGACGTACCGCTGCGACATGACGCCTGTGTCTTGCGCATAGGCGCGGCTTGCGCTGGTGGGGCTCAAGCCGAGCGCAGCGCAAAGAAGCTTGTTCAGGGAGGGCGCCGTCAGGTCGCAGATGTTGGCGAGCGCCTTGACCAGGATGAGCTGGCGATAGGCGTCGTCAGCCAGTTCGAGCGTCTGCGTGGACATCTCGCCTGGGTACATCGGCGCAGAGCCCAGCGAGTCCAGGTTGTCGCCGGACACATGGGCCTCGCTAAATCCCAGGAAAACCTGCGTTGCCGTGACAGTCAGGTACGGCGACACCCCGACGATCTGCCCCCAGTTCTTCAGGCCCTGACCGACCGCCGTCGAAATGTCGAACAGGTTCGCATACAGGTTCTGCAGGTCGACGCTCGGATCGATCGCATCGTTGAGCGACTCGATGAGCGCGGAAATCGTCGGGCCGCTGGCGTACTGGCTCAGCAGCGTCTCGCCCCAGTTCTGCATGACGTCAGGCCAGCGTCACCGCAACGTCGGCGGCATCCAGCGTCGGCAACTGGTCGATGCCGAAGGTCAAGGCGGTGAGCGTCGCGCCACCCGACGAAAAGCCCATTAGGATCGACTCGATCTGCACGCTCGGATCGATGGCTGCCACGTTGGCGTAGTAGCGCCCGGCAACCGTGGTCTGATTGATCCGCGCCTTGGGTCCGCCGTCCTGGCCCGAGAAGGACGCGAGGACGGCGCCCTGCACCAGCGAGATGATGTTCGACGGAAGCGCCGCGTTGTTCTTGAGCGTGACCGCCAAGAAGGCCGGCGTCGCCGTCGGCGTCAGCCAGGTGACGTTGTAGGTCGGATAGGGCTCGGCGTAACTGGTGTCCGGCACCGCGTAGGACGTGTTGCCGTTGTACGAGCAGCCCAAGGACTTCTTCGACCAGATCGCCTGCGCGATGGCCGCGGCAGACCCTCCGGCGACGGACACGGTCAGTGAGTTGGCCGCCATCGCGTAATTGGTGGATCCGTAGCTGATCGCAGCATCGGTTGGGTTGTCCACGACGTAGGCGTCGATGACGTCTGCGACGGATAGCACGGCCCCGAGAATCGACTGCACCGAGTTGACGCTGTTCTTGGCCACCGACTGCTGCCTGCGCAGCTCGAAGGCCTGGGGAGATTCCACGTTGTTGCCCAGCGAGCCGGCCGACGCGTTGGTTATCGTGTCCCATCCGGGAACGGCCGACACGATTTTCGACAGAGCCCCTGCCGCGCACGCGATCGGCCCCGTCGTCAGGTTCTGGAACTGCACTTGCGCGGTGCCGTTGGCCCCGATCACCGCGGCAGCGGTCGACGCGTACGTGTAGCCATTCGTGTCTTGCGCCTGCGAGCCCGCAGGAATCGGCGTGTTCACGGCTCCCGTGCAGGTCGCCGTGACGACGGTGCCAGCTGCCGGGATGCGCGTCAGGAAGTACAGCGCCGCGATCGCGTCCTGCCACTGTCCCTGCGACGTCGCGGGGTTGAGCATGTTCGCGATGTAGGCGATCTGGTTGTTCTTGTCGCCGATGATGGCGGTCTGCGATTGCGCGAGTTGCCCTTGCGGCGTGGACAACTGCGTGTTCATGCCGCCGCCGAAGGCCTGCGACTGGTCCGCCTGAACGCCGGCCAGGATGGCGCTTTCGGCGGGCAGCACGGGGCTACCATTCGCCCAAGTGATCGCCGGTACGTTTGTCGTCATGGGAGGTCAGGAAATGCGAACAGCAGCCATCATTTCGGCCGCGCTCTTTTTCTTGCTGTCAGGAACTGCACTCGCGGATGTCACGATCAGCGGAACCTTGGAGCGCGGCACCTTCGTGAATTGCTGCTCGCTTGGGAAGGCGACAAAGCAGCCGTACACCTATCTTCGACTCGATCAACCGAATGGATATCGTCGAGTGCAAATCGTCGGCATGACACTGCCAACCTATGGCAGTCACGAGATCGACGTCTGCAAGGGCAATATCCATTCCGCCGAGAGCGGTCATTACGCGCTTCGGCATTACTGCGAGCTTCGATACGTTCAGGAGGACACTGCGCCGAAGCACAGCGCGGCGCCCACACCGCACCAAGGCCCGAAATCGGTTCCCATGTCGTGGATGACTTGCGGAAACATCGCGTACGTCTACACGATGGCGGCCGCCGAAAAGGGCGCTGGCCTATCCCCGCAGCAGGTTTATCGAAGCCGGACCATGCAGTCCGTCATTCAGGACAGCCACATTCAAAGCGCCGGCATCAAGCAGGCCATCAATGACGTGTTTTTCAACGCGTCCTTTGACTTGCCGCCCGAGGTATTACACAACGCCGTTTATGAGTCGTGCGAAAACATTCGCCACGGCCCTCGTTACAAGCCGCTGAAGTAGTCAGAATGCGATGGAGTTGGTGTTGCCGTCGGTGTCGGTGATCTGGATCTGTCCGCTCAGGGCGCGTGCGGAGAACTGCGTAAACGTCACGATCGCCGCGACCACATTCGGCACCGAAAGTGCGGCCTGCTCGATCTGCTTCTTGACGAACAGCATCGGGGGCAGCTGCCCGAGGATGGACTGCCAGTAGGGAAGGCCCAGCGACTGGTCGTACCAGCATTCGCCGAGGAAGGTGCGCACGGCGCTCGCCACGTCCTGCGCGATGCTGTACGGCGCGCCTGCCACGGCCCAGTTGCCGTTGGAATCGAGCACGAGATCCCAGGCCGTCTGGTCGAGCAGCAGCGTCGTCTGGTTGGTCGTCATTCGGCACTCACCACGGAGGTCTGCGCGTTAGCGCCAGGCGTCGTCGTCGGCGCGCTGGTCGTGCCGCCGCTGTAGGTGTGAACATGGCCTTGCGCCCAGATCGCGAACGCCGAATTCAGCAGCTTGAGCAGAGCGGATCCGGCGTTCTGCAGGTTGATGGCGGCCGCCTTGACCGTGACAGTCCCTGCGGCCGTGACCTGCGCGTTCCCTCCCGCCGTCACGTTGACGGCATTAGGCGAGATGATGTTGATGCCTGTCGAGGCGAACTGCACGTACTGGCTTGGCGTGCCGCCGATGATCGACTGCAGGTAGACGATGTCCGAGAGCGAGTGCTTGCGGTTACTCCCGGGACCCCCGACCTCCCCACTGGCCTTGATTGCCGTGATATCGCGATCGCACACCGAGGCAATCCCGATATCCCCGACTTCGGGGTCGAGGATCACAGCGTTCGAGCCGCCCTGGATCCGCAGGTAGGGCACGTTCTCGATCACCCCGTGCGCCCAGAGGTTGCCTTCGCCGTCCAGGGCGCCCACCATCGGCTGTACGCTCACGAATCCGATGGGCGACACGCCTCCATCATTCGTCACGGACATCACCTGCACGGGAAGCGCCGTGCGAACCCCAGAGAGCGCCGAGCGAATCAGGAAATTGAGTTTGCCGAGCTCGCTGGCGGCATCGGAGGCCCGCGCGTTAGTTACTTGGGACATAGGGCGGCGGCGATAGCCGGACCGTGGTGAACCAGGGGCCGTCTTCTTGCTGCGTGGACAGTTCGTGCGTGACCGACTGAGCCGGCCACACGCCGTTCGACTTCGGGATCACGCTGCTGAGCTGGATGCGGCGCCCGTACTCGAATTGCGGATTGAACTGCGACTTCACGATGAAGCCGGCCTCGTAGTAGCTCGGGTAGCCCACCATCCCGGTCTCGGCGCTCAGCGCAATGACCTCGCCGTCCCGATAGCCGTCGTTCGGCCAGATCGTGACGGTGTCGTGCGCGATCTCGATGGGCAGAGCTGCGTCGTGCGCGACCTTTTCGATCTGCTGGATGGGGCTCCCGTACAGGTACTCGTCGCGGATCACCGCATGGGCGCCCCCTTCGTTGACGAAGCGAAAGCCGATGCCGGCACAGAGCCCGCGAATGATGTCCTCGGCGTTGTTCGGTCCTGCGAAGTGGCGGGGAGCCGCAGGCGAGGCCTTCTGGTACATGCCGGTGATGGCCGACACCACGAGCGCGACATCCGGGATCGCCGAGAAGTCCATGAAGCTGCGGAAGATTGTGCCCTCGAAGACGTTGGACATCCTTCCGCCGGCGTCACCGGCCAGCACCGTGACGGTGGGCTTATTGATGGCGATCATTTGGCTTCCGACGCTCGAGAACCGATTCATCTGATCCAGCGTCATACCCCAGATCTGGGCCTGCAGCGACGCCGAGGCTTGGGTTCCCCCGGGCATGTCGACCACGGCCGAGACCTTCAGGCCGTCGAGCTCCAGCGTGCCCTGCACGTCGCTGAAAATCAGGTTGATCTGCCGCTCGGCGAAGCTCATGGCGTGTACGTCAGGACGAACCGCGTCCCGAGGGCCGTGTAATCAGGATCGTTGCTGCCCTGCGTGTCGATGAAGGCGAGTTGCCCGACAAACCCAAGGTAGGGCTGCTGTACCAGGCCGACGCCATTCATACACAGCATCGCCGTCACGAGAGGAACACCTTCGACGGTGAGATCGAAGAACAGGCCCGTCGATTTCTGGTAGAGGGCGATCGCGCAGGACTGACCGCCCAGTGAGGCCGAGAGCTGCTGGGACGCGACGGCGGTAAGCGGGATGATCTGCATCACCAACTGCCTGGCGTCGATATGCCGAAATTGACGTCCCCTTGCGCGCCGCTGTTGACGGGCGTGGCGTTGTAGGACGACTGCTGCTGCGCGGTCGGGCTCACCGCCGAGACCTGGCCGGAAGGCTGCGGATCAGCCCCGGATGGCGCCGCCGTCGTCTTGGCTGTCACGCCGTAGGCTCGAATCTCGTGGAACCACAGCTGCGCGGCGATCATCGACACGCCGGCTCGCGCATGGCGTCGGTAGTCGACGTGGATCAGGGAGCACGGCGAGTAGATCTCGTCGGGGGTCACGATGAACACCGGCACCAGCGCCTCGATGCCGCTGCGCAGCGATTCCACGGCGTTCAGGAACTGCTCGCGCGTCATGGCGCCGTTGCCGTTGCACGCGCAGGTCAGACGTGCATCGAAGGGCACGTATACCTTGTTGTAGGACTGGAAACCCCCGTTTTCGATGGGATACGTCGGGATCTTCATCTCGCCGCGGTACTCGAACTCGAGCACAGTATCCGGGATGAGGAGGGGGATACCCGACGCGTTCGTGATCTGCCACGACGTGGTCGCGTTGCTGTAGCCAGGCGTGGCCTGCGTGGGCTGCGCGAGAGCAGTCGGCGCCGGCTGGAAAGCTGTGTTCGCCGGCACCCTGGGAATCGGCGGAACGCCAGGAAGCGCCGGCACGTCCGGGTACGGGATCAGCGACATCTCAGGTCAACCCCACCATGCCACCGCTGATGAGCGTGTTGGTCTGCAGCGCGCTTCGCATGCCGCGCGCGACCCCGTTGGCGTCGGTCGCGTTCGGCGCATTGACGTGGATCGTCCCGATGTGGGTTTCCACCTGCGTGCCACCGGATGCCACCACGGGCCCGCGCGCCCGCGGGCCGAGCATGCGCGCGTAGGCGCCCCCGTTTTCCTGGATCATCATGGCCCGCTGCACCATGGCGTACTGCGAACCAGACAGCGCGGAATTGGCGCCGATGCCTGTCTGCTTACTCACGCTGGCGATGTAGGCGGCCGTATCGTTCTCGCTGTTGGGCGCCCACTTGGAGACGATCGCGGCGATCGTGTCGCGCCCCTGGGACCGGTAGACCTGCAGCAGGTCGGCCATCGCCCTTTCACCGGCCGCCATGGTCGGGAAAATGGCGAAGCCGCCGGCGTCCGCGCCGGTTGCGCCGTGGGCACGCGCGAACTTCCCGTAGCGGATGTTTCCGGGGTTGTTGTTGCGTATGCCGCGTGGCAGCGACCCAGGGGAGCCTTGAGCGTCAGTCGAACCAGGGACGCCTTGCGCGCCCATCGCGCCGGCGGCGGCTCGCTGCTGCGCGTAGCTGCGCCCGAGACCGATCCTGCTAGCCTCGTTGTCGATCCAGGAGGCACCCCAGATGTGCTGGTCAATCCACGACCCCATCTTGTCCTTGGGGTCGGCTATGTCAAGGCCGGCATTCGCCAGCAGCCCCACGATGCCCATGCGCCCCGCCACGCCGAGCCAACCCAGGGACTTCTCGAGCAGTCCAACCTCCCCGGCGGCTGCCCCGCCTTCAGCTGCGGCGCCTCCCTTCCCGAGTAGCGCGGCCGCGCTCTTGAGCATGGTGAACGGCGCGCGCAACGCCATGATGGCCACGCCGAGCGCGACTATCTTCCCGGTCCATCCGTCCGTAGCGCCGTCGAGCGCCCGAAAGTCCTTGAGTAGCGCCTGCGCGCCCGTTTCCAGGACGCCCAGCGCCGGCGCTAGGTCTGCGACGATCATCTCCTGCACGCCTTTGCCCTGCTGCTCGAGCAGCACCCACTTCTCGTACAGTTTCTGGGATTCGCGGACGTTCCTGCGCGTCGCGTCCGAGGCCTGGTACATCTGCTCGACCAGCGACTGCACCTTGCCGGGCCCCTGCATCAGTAGCATGAAGGTCCCCTTGTCGATGCCCATCTGCTGGGCGTAGTGCCAGGCGCCTTGAACGCCACCGGGAAGCGTCTTGGAGGCCTCCGTGATGTCGCGCGACATCGCGGTGAAATTCTTGAAGTCGCCCTGTTTGAGGCCGAGCCTGGCCATCGCGACCATGAAGGGCGAGTTGCCCTCGAGCTGGAACTTGGCAAACCCTCCTTCCAGGTTCTGCAGCGTGGATAGCACGCCCTGCTGGGAGCCGCCGAAGCTCTTCGCGGCACCCCCGTAGGCCTCCAGCAGCCGCGTGTGCATGCCAAGCATCTTGGACGATCGCCACAGCGACGTCTCATTGCCGACGGTACCCGACACCAGGTCTTTGATGCCGTTCACGCCGATCAAGGCGGTGCCGAAGCTCACGACGGCGTCGCGCAGCTGGCGGTAGCCCTCCGTGGTTTCCTTCAGGCGCTTTTCGTTCTCCTTCGAGTTCTTGCGCTGGATGTCCTCCATCTTGCGCAGGTTGTCGATGGTCTTCTTCTGTGCCTTGTCGAACTTGGAGGCATCCAGCCCCAACTGCAGCACCAGTTCGTCGACGATGTTGGCCATGTCAGGGCTTGTTCAGGATGGCGTCGTTGTGCCGGTCCACCGCATTGACCTCCAGTAGCAGCCACATGTCCTCGGCGCCGTAGACGGTGTCGAGTTCGTGCAGCGTGGCCAGCCGCGAGGACACTACGGTGCAGACCGCCGCGGAGGCGCCTTGATAGTCGAGGAGCTTGCGGGCTGGGCCGGCCCCACCGACGCCGAAGTCGAGGGGCCGGCGCCGGAGAAAAAATCGGTATGCAGGTTCCAGATCGCAGTGCGCAGCTTCAGGCGCGTCGAGACTTCTTCAATGTCGTCTTCCACCAGGGAGCGCGTGACGGTCTGCTCGATGCGCTGCACGCACCCCATCATCTCGTCGAGCAGCGGCAGCGCGTCCTCGGGGTCGATCCGCAGCATGTTGGTGAATAGCGTCACCTTCAAGACCCCAAGCAGAGCCGCCACGAATTGCGCGCCATCGTCGTCGGGGTTTTGCAGCACCGACATCAGACCGGCCAGCCCCTGTTGGCGCAGGGCCTCCGGGACTTCGATGCCGGCTTTGCCCATGGCCAGCATCATGCGGATCGCCCAGGACTCGGCCCGCGTTGCCGACATCTCGCGGAGCTGGAACTGCTTGCCCGCGTCACGGCCATCGGTGGCCGTGAATACCGCCTCCTTGCGCGCCATGGTCAGAACCCGATCACCGCCGTCGGCGCCGAGAAGATGCGCTCCCAGGTGATCTCGTACTTGAGCGCTTCGAGGATCTTCTTTCCGCTGGGGAACGGCACGGCGTTGGTGAGGTAGCCGCGCGCCAGCGTGTACGCCATGCCGGTTGAGGGCAGCACCAGGCTGCCGTCGATGCGGAACACGTCGTAGGCGGCGTCCTGCTGCTGGCGCAGCGTCTCGAAGAACTGCACCGAGGGAGAGCTCGCGAGCAAGCTGATGGTCATCTTGTAGGGCACCCACACCTTGCCGGCGCTCATGTGCCCATCGACGCCCATTTGGACTTCGGCCTGCTCGACCGATTCGCTCTCGAAGGCATCGTCCACGGCGTAGCCCTGGATGGTCTGCGGGGCCGAGAAGATGCCCTGCACGGCGAGGGAGAGCTGCGAGTTTGCAGAGGTCAGGGTAGCCATAGGGATCTTCCAAAAGAAAAGGCCCCGCGCGATGCGAGGCCCTGATGGGTGGGGATGGGTTACTGGACGGTGATCGACGCCAGGCTGAGCTTCTGGATCGACTCACCATCCTGGTAGTACAGGGTCATCGGGGGCGATCCGCGGCCCACGCGCACGCTGGCCGGCGCCGGCTGGATCTGCAGGTAGTAGCCGGTGGCGGTGATCTGCGCGGAGGCATCGAAGCCCAGCGCGTACTTGATCTCCGCGACCTGGGCTGCCGAGAGCTGGACGCCCTTGCGGATGGCGCCGAAGGTCACGGCTTGATTGATCGGGTCGGACGCCGCGGCGTTGACCAGGCTGTAGCCCTGCGCGTTGTAGGGCAGCGACTTCACGGCCAGCATCAGGTTGACCATCGCCAGCTGCAGGTTGGCGTTCAGCCAGATCTGGTTCAGGTAGGTGTCGGCCCACTTCCAGACGCCCGACACGGAGCCGGGCATCATCCAGGCCTGGTTGTTCGCTGGGTTGTTGCTGCCGAAGTAGCTGTAGACGTTGTAGCCGTTGGACAGCACCGCGGTGTAGCTGTTGATGTCGCTCACCGCGGCCGGAAGTCCCGACTGCATCTTGAACGCCAGCGTCGCGCGGCCGTTCTCCTCGTTGAAGTTCAGCGCGGCCGCGTAGCCGCTGACGAAAGCCGCATACTGGTTGTTCGTGTCGGTGTTCGGCCCCCACACGGGAAGCGTCCCCACGAGGTTGTTGGTCTGCAGGTAGTTGCCGAAGGTCAGCGTGCTGTTCGCCACCAGCGCGTTGACATCGGAGTCCTGCGACACGTAGAGGTAGCGCGGCGCCACGCTGTTGCTCCACGTCGCGAAGGCCTCCTTCTCGGCCAGGACGCTCTCCCAGGTCGTGAAGAAGGTCGCCCAGTTCTGCGTCTGCGTGAGCAGGTTGGCCATGAAGACGCCCGGAGTCGCCGCGGCCGCGCCTTGCGAGAGGATCGCGCCGTCGGCCTGATCGAGCTTGAGCGACGCGGCCAGCGTGCCCGTGGCGTAGGCTGCCGAGGACGTCGCGCCGGTGATGCCCGAGGTGATGATGAAGGCGTTTGCCGTGCTGTTGAACGTCACGCTCGGCGCGACGTACTGCGCGGTCAGCGCTTCGCTGGCGACCGTCTGCGAGGTGTTCACCGTGTAGGTGCCGTCCGCCCCGGTGCCGGTCCCGAATCCGGTGATGACCGTCCCCGCCGTGACCCCGACGCCGGTGACCTCCTGGCCGATCGCGAGCGCGCCGCTGGCAACGGCCGTCACGGTCAGTTCGGTACCGGTGATCGAGCCCGTGAAGTCAGCCGCAGTCTGCGAGGTCGCCGCCAGCGCGGTCTGGATCGCCGCAGCGGCTGCCGAGAAGCTGGTCGCGGCCGACAGGCTGATGGACGCCGCCGCCCAGGTGAAGCCGTCCATCACCACCGACAGGGATCCGGTCAGCGCCTGCAGCTGGGCGATCGTGACGTTGGCCAGTGAGCCCGAGCGCAGCCACGCCGCGATCGCCGACTCCGGGTAGGCCGTGACGTACAAGGCCCCCGGCTGGGCCGAGGCGATGGAGAAGCCGTTGAAATAGTCGGCGGCGAGTCCCGCCTCGGTGCTGCTGGCACCGAAGTAGTCCTGGACGCCGGTTTCATCGGCGAAGTCGAGGACGGTCCCGTAGGGAGCCAGGGGGTTCTGCGTGAGCATCACGCCGTTCAGGTCCACCGCCACGCCACCGGCCGACAGGACCGACGGGATGACGTTGACCACCTCGGAAAACGGGATCGCTTGGGGCATGAGAGGCTCCGGAATGAAAAAAGCCCGCACGCGGCGGGCTCTGGGTCAAGAGAGGCGCGCTCAGGGCGCGAAGTTCTGGTCGATCGGCTCAAGGCCGATTTGCAGCTGGTCGGCGGTCTCGGTCGCCAGCGTCACGGTGCCGTTGACCTGGGCGGAAAGCTCCATGCGCCAACGCTGTAGCCAGTTCTCGCCGGCGGTGATCAAGGGCAGCTGCTTGGGGTCGCTGCAGTACAGCGGCACCACCGGCGCCGGGAAGTTGTCGGTTCCGTACTCGCTTCGCAGCAGCCCAGCCAGCAGGGCTGCGTACTGCTGCCCGTTGGGCGAATAGATGTCCAGCGCGATCTCGACGCGCCAGGGCGTCATGCTCGCGAGCGCCGACCCCGACGCCGCGGTATAGGAGTAGCTGTCCATGCTGTACGACAGGCGCTCCATGGAGGCGAGCGTCATGACGATGAAATCGCCCGTAGGCATCGGCGCCTGGTTATCCAGGCCCGCGACCACCTGCACGCTCGTCGGCAGCACGGAGGTCAGGAACGAGCGAACCGCCGTCAGGATGGCGTCGCCGCTGATGTCGATGACGGTGCTCATTGCAGGACCACGATCACGCAGGCCCAGGTCGGCCAGGTCTCCACGACGCTGACCACCTTCCAGTTCATCACCGGACCGCCGGGGACTTCGGGAAACTGCAGGACGTCGCCGCCGCGCTGGTCGGGGCGACTGATGCCCAGCACGTTGCCGTACAGGTACACGCGCCGGCTGACGCCCTGGATGTTGATGTTGTCGAGCAGCTGCAGGTCCTTGGACGACGTGGCCTGCACTTGCGCCTGTACCGTCGTCGTCTGCTGGATGGGCGCGCGATGGCCGGCCGCATCCGTCGCATATCCGCCGGTGGACTGCACCCAGTTGATCTGCTGGTTGACGTTCACACCCTGGATGGCAGAGCGCGCGAGGCCGAAGAGGTTCATAGCGGCTTGCCGACCTTGAAGTTCACCGACGCGAGCATCGTCCCCGTATCGACCAGGGGCTTGGTGCTGGCGCCGTAATTCGTCTCCTTGTCCTCCACGCGCTGCGCCGCCTCGCCGACCGTCTTGCCGGTCACGACCAGGCTCGTGTCATTGCGACGCATGCCGCGCAGCATGACGGTGACCGGGGAGAGCGCTGGCGAATCGGTCGCCGCGATCGCGCCCTGGATGTCGGCTGCCATGGCGCCCCCGATCTGGTCCAGGACCTGCGCACCAGTTCGCGTTCCCTTGACCACGGCACGCACGCCGCGCGCGGCGTCCTTCACCCACTGCTCCCGGTTGTCTGCCGAGGCCGCGCGCATGAACGGTCGCGGCGGAATGTTGTGGGAGGGGTCGCCATACTCCTGGATGGCCGCCACGTACGCCACCGGCGTTCCGCCGCCTGCTCCGGGTGTGTAATACTCGGCGTTCCCGATGAAGCCGGCCTGCGCAGCCTGTCCCTTGAATTCGTCGACGCGCTGGGCGATCTTCACCAGGATCAGATCTTCGACGCGCTTTTTCGCTGCCATGGACAAGGCCCTGCGCTCACGAATTCTTGAGGAACTGCTGCCGCTGCAATGCGACGCCTGCGGCTACGGGTTCGAGCGCACGCTGGCCGAGTACTTCGACATCGGCGTCAAGTGCCCCCAGTGCCAGGAGCCCATCGAGCTGGAGGAAGGCGAGCTCGAGGCGATCATGACCGCGCTGGCGATGCTGCATGGAGAGCCCTAGCAGAAGGTGCCCCCGACCTTGCGAAATGCCCGGCGCTCGGGAAGGCCGCCGACGTACGCGCCGCCTGCCATCGAGACGCACAGGTTGGCCCAGAGCATGCGGCCGTAAGGCGAGCTCGACAGGTAATACTGCAGCCCGGTCTTGATCGGAGGCGCTGCGAACGATGCACTCACGCTGCCCTGGCTCGCGCTGGTGACGGCACCCCCGGGGGCGCCTCCCGATGTGCTGTCGGACGCCTGCGTGAGCAGGTGACCGACGTGCGCGACCATCAGCTGCTGATCGGCCGGCGTAGCGTTCGTGAACCAGTCCGCCTGCGGGGACGCCAGGATGAGGTTGACCCACGCCTCCACCGTCACGGCCGATACCGACATGAATGCCGGGAAGGTCGCCATGAACGCCGCGACGTCGAAGTTCATCTCAGACCTTCACCTGCGTGTTCACGCGCAGCACGGTGGGATCGTCCTTCGCGCCTTCCTTGAACATCTGCGGGTTCATGGGCTGCGAGGCGTCTCCCAACTTCATGTTGTGGGCCGCGACTTCGCCTTCGGGCTTGCCTTTGGCGATGACCTTCACGAACCCGGCCTTGGCATGCTCCTGGAAATGCGAGTGGCGCTCCAGGAACTCGACGTCGGCGTCGCTGACCGGCGTCAGGATGGCGCCTTGCGGGGTCACGAACTGCTTGTTCGCCAGGCCGAAGCCGCCCTTGACGGTGACGGAATGGCCCTCGATCAGCCGGCCGTCCGCGTTGCGCGTCCAGTCGGTGTAGCGGGTGTCGCTGGTCAAGGTGGATGCGATGTGGGGCATGCTTGCTCTCCGACCTCCTGGAATGGGTGCGCGGCCGCGCCGCCGTAGGAGGCGTCGGGCGGCTTCGGGGGCGACCCTAGGCCGCGCAGAAACGATAAGCCCCGCCGAGACGGGGCCTACGGGTACTTCTCGCGATCAGATGCCGGTCGCCCGGTACACGGCCCACGGACGCTTGCACATCGTGCCGCCGGTGGCCGAGACGAAGTCCTCGATGTAGCGCTTGGCCTCCTGCTGGACTCCCAGGGTCTGCAGCTTGGCCGGGACCGCTTGCATCCAGGTGCGCCCGTCGTCGCTGGACTCGGGGTCGCTCTCGACCTTGTCGGCGTACAGGTAGAACACGTTGGCCGAGCCGTTGGCCGCCTGCAGCTGCGGGGCGGTCACGACGCGCGACTTCGGGTAGTTCTCCTTCAGCCACTCGCCGGCCGAGTACCCCAGGGTGGTCGGGGTGCCGAGGTAGGCATCCCAGCCGGTGGGCAGCGCCAGCGTGGTGCCGTCGACCTTCGGCTGGATGTTGCCCCCCGACTGGACTTCCAGGGTCTGGAAGGCCTGAATCAGGTCGGCGATGATGTCCAGCGTCGACTTGGTCGACCACAGCGGGCTACCGCTGGTCGCGCCGTTGGCCACCGTGACATAGGCCGGCAGGTACGGGTCGTTCAGGAAGCCGTACGTGCGGTCGCTGCCGCCGTTGTAGCCGACGAAGCCGACCTGGTTGCGCTGGATGTCGAGCGCGGTCGCCGCAGCGATGCGCTTTTCCGCTTGCGAGGAAACGCGCAGAGCGGCCGCGCGAGCCTCTTCCAGGCGGCCGACGTAGAAGCCCTTCTCGAAGCGCACGATGGTGCGGCGCTCCCAGTTCAGGTTCCAGTCCGACATCGGGACGTTGGAGAGGTCACCGTATGGCACGGCGTCGCCCATCGACTCGATGGCGCCCTGCACGACTTCCTCGTCGCTCCACTCGCCGATCGTGGTGATGCCCACCAGTTCGTCGATCACGCGGATCTTGAACACGGCGCGCACCAGGCCGGGCAGCCACGCCTGCAGGAACTGCACCGGCGTGCCGATGCTTCCCGTCAGGACGCCGCCCTGGGCATCGTCCATGGCGAACGCGGCCATGGCGTTGATCTTCTCGGCATCGAGGCCGAGGCCGACCGCCCGGAGCTGGGCGAAGGCATTGACGTCGGCTTGGTCCATGGCGAACAGGGACTTGCCGGCGGCGCGGCGCGCAGCGGCCTCGCGACCGCTGACGTGGAAATGCTCTTTGGAGGATTGCATCTTCATTTCTTGGTTCCTTCCGTCTGCGGTCGCAGAAACGAAAAAGCCCGGCTCAAGGCCGGGCCATCGAGGGGACGAGGTGGATCAGTTGGTCAGGCGCGCGACGGTCAGGCCACCGCCGGAAGCGGTCACCGGGTAGCGGTAGATCACGGCGCCCGGCACCTGCAGGCAGCCGGCCGGCGGGTTGCCGCCGGGGGCGAAGGTGCTCAGCGCGCCGGTCGACACGTTGTAGGCCACGTTGTCGCCGATGTGGCAAGCGGTCCCGACCTGGACGATCACGTCACCCATAACCGCGAAGTCGGCCTGCGCGTCGTCGGGAATCGCCAGGGTCGGCGCCAGCGTGTCGCCGGTGTCGCCCCACAGCGTGGCTTCCTTCGGGTTGCACATCAGGCCGCCGATCACCAGCGCGTCGCCGGCCGAAGTCATGGCCTCGCTCGCGACCGTCTGGCTCGCGCTCACCGTGTAGGTTCCGGTGCCGCCCACGCCGGTGCCGAAGCCCGTGATGGTGGTCCCGGCGGTAACGCCCGCGCCGCTGACGGTCTGACCGACCTGCAGGGCGCCCGAGGCCACCGCGCTGACGGTCATTGTGGTGCCGGCGATCGCCGCGGTGAAGCTCGCGGCGCCCTGGCCGATGACGTTGCCCATCTGGGCGACGTCATTCGTGGCGTCCTTGGTGGCGAAGTACCCGTAGGTGTTCGGGGTGCGGCCGCCGCTGTTGACGAGCAGGTTCTCGACCCGCGTCGGGCTTTGCAGATCCAGATCGCCCGGGACGCCGAAGCCCTGGTAGAGGTTGACGGACTGTTGGAACATGGTGTTGTTCTCCGGGGATGGGGATCAGCGGCCCAGGGCCGCGGCTTGCTTTTGCAGCCAGTCGCCACCGTCCATGGTGGCGGCCTTGGTGGTGCGCTGCTCGGACGGCGGCTTGTGCGTGCTGAAGTACACGCTGAGCGCCGTGGATTCGTGCCCCGCGGGGACCTTTAGGCCGAGCTTCTTGCAGCCGTACGAGGCGACTTGGTGCTCGTCCATGTCCGCGTGGTCGAAGGTGCCGACGTGCTTGGCCAGCTGCTCCGCCAGGCGGTTGCGCGCGGCCATGCGCGAAGACACGCGGCGCATGATCTCGGCCTCATCCATCCCGGCACTTTCGCGGCGGCGGCGTTCTTCCTCGGTCTCGGCGTCGCGGCCCTTTCCGTCCTTGGCGTCCTTGCCTTTGCCGTCCTTGGCGTCGCCGCGGGCGGCTTCGGCCCTGCGCTCCATCGTGGCCTCGCCGTACTTCTCGCGGCCGATGTCGGCAGCGATCTTCTTCGCGGCTTCCTCGGTGTAGCCCTTGCCGACCAGGTGCTCGACCAGCTTGTCGAAGCCGACGTGCTCGTCCTTGGTGCCCTTGTCCGCGCCATTGGCGATGGCTTCGGCTTGGCCCGGTTCGCCTTCGAGCGCACGCACCTTCTCCTTCTCACCGCCCTCGCCGGGCGCCGGATCGTCGTGGCCGGAGTCCGTGCCGCCGAGCTTGTCCTTCAGGGTCGCGACGCCCTGCAGGGCCTCGTCGACCTTCGCCACGACCTGCGCGAAGGCCTCGCGCAGTTCCTCCAGCGACGCGCCGCCGCTGGCGCCGCCCTCGGCGGCATTCGTGCTGGTGTTTTCAGCCATGGTGGTAGTTCCGATTGGGGAATCACAGGTGATGGAAAGGTCGGCGTCGCTGTGATCCAACACCGCCACACCGGGCCCCATCCGACCCTTCTTGACGAGGGCCAGGTGGTTGCCGCGGATGCTTCGCTGCACTGCGTCGTAAGGCTTGCCGTTCCACGTCCCGGGCGTCCAGTCGTAGTCACAGCGGTAGCCACACGAGAGTTCCTTCTTGCCGGCGTCGATCAGATCCTTCATCGCCGACGAAAAGAGCTTGATGTTTCCCAGCAGCGCGCCGTCCCCGAGCGCCTTCGGATCGAAGCGCACGTCCTGGCCGGTGACGCCTTGCACACCCTTCTGCTCGGGGCGCATGAGGCCCTGTTCCTCGCGGCCGAGCATCGCGTGGTTGTCGATCCACGGCAGCAGCTTGAAACTGTCGATCGTCTCAGGCGAGCCCAGCTCTTCGGCTGGGCGCAGGATGCTGTACATCCGGTTCGGGTCCAGCGTGACGCGGTCGCGCTGATGCTCGGGCACCGTCAGCTGCGAGCCGCGGTACTGGAAGATCCCGACCTTCGACAGGGGGTTGTCCTTGATCTCGGGCCAGCCGTTGAAGTCCTCGACCCGGGCGGACTTGTCCATCGCCCAGGCATCGGCGAACGCGACGCGCGCCGCCAGGCCGTCGGCTTCGTCCATGCCGCCGCCTTGCTGCGCGGCCTGCTCGACAGCTTCGGCCACCCCCGGATGCAAGGGCTTCGGAAGATCGTCCACGGGAGCCCAGACGTAGCCCATCGACTCGTCGTTGAGCTTGGGCGTGAAGACGTCGCGCGCCAGGAACAGCGCGAAGCCATCCGCATCGAATAGCGGCTCGACCGACTCTGGCGCGTGGCCGACTTCCTCCTGGCTCTCGCGCAGCGCCGCCTGCTTGGCGTCCTCTCCTGCTTCGACATGTCCGGCAGGAAAGCCCCACGTCCCCGGATGGTCGGACGCCTCGGGCGAGCGCATCAGCAGCAGCACGCGGCCGGCGTTCAGGTAGAGGACGCCGGCGGCCGCAGCTCCGTCCATCCCCTGGTCCTCGCGCCGTTCCTCGGCCTGCGTCTGCGGAGTCTCGGGCACGACGGTGTTGACCGTCCAGGGATCGGTCTTCTCGGGCGCCCGGGCTTCGATCTGCACCATCTCCTGGCTGGCGTCGAGGACCGGCAATTTCGCGCTGCCTGCGGCTTTCTGGCTCTCGCCCGGCGGCGGCGCGTCCGGCTTGTCGCCGCGGAACGCCGCCCATCGCGCCATCAGGCTATCGACGGTCGGCGCTTCGTCCTGGGCCAGCAGCAGCCCCATGCGCGCCCATGCCGCCTGCAGCGCAGCAACGTTGCGCCCGCGCGCGGCTTGCTGCCGACGATTCACAGGCTCGCCTTGGCCTGGTCGACCAGCGACTGGATCTTGCGACCCAGCAGCCCCGCGCGGTCGTGATCGGCGTAGAGCTGCGCCTGGCCGGCCAGCGCGCGGATCTCGTCGAGCGCGGCGATCGCTGCCTCCTTCGCCTTCGGCGCGGCCTTCGCTTCACCCTTCGCCTTCGGCGCGGGTTCTTTGGTGTCACTCATCGTCGTCATCTCCGAAATCGAGTACAGGCCTGGCAAAGCACCGGCAATTGATGGCTTGCCCGGGAAGAACAGGACCAAAGCGATCATCCACCGGCGGATCGTCGTAGCTGAAGACCTTGCCGTCCCAGCCCAGGTGTTGCTTGCGCGGATCGTGGCCGCCGTGGCTGTGCTTCCAGATGAACTTCTTGACCCCGGCGTCCTGCATGCGCTGGGCCGACAGGCTGCTGTAGGCTTTGCGTGTCTGGTCCAGCGCGACGTTCTTGGCCTTGCGCATGTTCTGGCCGTACTTCTCTGCCAGGAACGGCGTCAGGTCCGCGAGTCCCCGACCGGTGGTGATGGCGCGCATCGCCTGCCCCTGGACTTGGGCCAGGAACTCCTCGGGGATCGTCTTGATGAGCTGCGCCGCCTCCTGGGTGCTCGCGGCCACGATCTCCTTCAGCCGCGGGGTCCATGCCTCCTTCAGCTGGAAGGCCTTGGACATCTCGCGCAGGCTCATGCCGGCCGTTGCGTCGACGTGCTTGATCGTCTGCCGAATCATGCGGTTCGTCGCGGTCGCGGCCACGTCCTCGAATCGCGCGCGGTACTTGTCCAGCAACTTGTTGATGATGATCCGGGCCCGAGCGGCTGGGCTTCCGGTCTTGACCCGCCGCAGGCTGCGCATGCTGTCATCCAGCGCGTAGCCCGGGGCGTTGAACATAGCCGCTAGTTGCTCGTGCGTCTCGCGCACCATCAGCCGGATCAGAGCCTGGACCGTCTTGGCGTACTTGTCGCCGATCGCAGCGCTCGAGATCAGCGGCGCGCCGACGATTCCCTTATCCGAGTCCGAGAGCTTCCGCGGCTTCGATGCCGGCATCGCTCAATCCCAGGTCGGAAAGGTCGGACTCGTCGTCATTGCCGAGTTGCGCGTATCCGGAGTCCGGATCGGTGGCCAGGCGTCGGCGCACGTCTTCGCCGTCGATTGCGCCCACCTGCACCAGTGCCGCATCCGTCTGCGCCTTGGACAGGTTCGTCTCCGCCAGCTCCTTCGCCGTCGGTGCATCCAGCGGGCGCCAGGTGACCGTGGTTTCCACGTCCTGGATGCCGTTCGAACGCAACACCAGCATGTGGTGGCGCTCCAAGAACGGCGTCAGGTCGTGCTCCTCGATCGACTCCAGGAACTCGTGATAGTTTGCTTCCTCGTAGTCGCCGGTCGAGTTGAAGCCCTTCGGCTGAGTGCCGAGCAGCTTCGTCGCGGGCACGCTGGAAGCGGCGGCGACGAGTTGGTACTGCGTCATGATGACCGTGTCCAGGTCCGACAGGCTCGTCTCGAACTGCTCGAATTGGTCGCCTTCCTTGTCGCCGATCTTGATGCCGTAGTTGTCGCGGTACGACACCCACTGCTGGATCTTGTCCTTCGCGTTGTCGCCGGCCTGCTGGAACGCCGCCATGTCGGTCAGCCAGACGTTCGTGCGCTTGCTCTGCGCCAGCAGCGGCGCTTCGTTGGCGGTGCGTTCGGCGGCATACACGCGCTCCATGATGAGCTGCGTGATCGGGATCCCGCCGTACAGGTACATCGGCTTGAGGATGTCCGGTGGCTCCGGCGTGCGGAAGATGTGCAGGTGCGTGCGGTGGACCTGCAGGCCGCCGATCATCCAGTACGTCGGCTCGTAGAAGTGGATGCTCGCGGGATCGCCGGACGCCGCGGCGTCGAGGATCGGCGCGCACCAGTAGGGGTCGATCTGGGCAATGCCCTTGTAGCTTCCCTCGGTCACGCCGTCCGGGTTGAACGGGTTCAGGTAGTAGTCGGGATCCGTGGAGTCGACCTTGAACAGCGCGATACGGATGCCGAACACGCGGCCCAGGCGCACCAACTGCTCGGCCTGGAATTTCATCCGGAAGGCCTTGTCGTAGGACTTGAGCAACTTGGCGTGCTCGTCCGCGAGCGTTTCGCCGTCCACGCGGACGATGTCCCAGCCGTTGCGCGTGGCGTCGCGCGCCGGCATGCTGATGGCGCGGTCGATCAGCCAGTTCTGCGCCAGCAGCGCACACGCCTGCCAGCCGATGAAGCCCTGCAGGGCGTACCAATCCATGATGGCCGGATTGATCGCCTGGTTCGGGTAGGTCTGCAGCTTCAGGCCGAAGGTGCCGCTGCCTTCCTCGTCCTGGGCGCCTCCCACGACCTTCGGCAGACTGGATACGGCCTGCGCGAGCACTTGCGCAGCGAGGTTCGTCTTGGACTGCCGCGCTACGTGCGTTGAGAAGAAGCTCTCCGGCGGCCGCGCTTCCCGCTGCGGGGTCGGAGCGGGTTTGCGTTTGAACCAGTGGAACATGAGGTCAGCCGAAGAAGGAGGTGCGATTCGTGATCAGGCCGCCGAAAGCCCGGCTGCAGGCGTCGATCTGGTCATCGTTGGTGCCGTTCGGAAACATTCGCATTTCGTTCAGCAGGGTCTCATTCCAAGCCCCGCGCACCATCAGCACATTGCCCACGTTGACCTGCGCGGCCAGCGGCTCGGCGCGGGTCACCTTGTCGCCGCTCTCCGGGCTCGTGTGCACGCGAAAGCCGGCGAATTGCCGGGTGAGGTAGGCCACCTGCGTCTTGCCGGCCTGCCCCGGGTCCTGGGGGATGCTCACGCGCACGCGGGCCGTGTCGCGCCGGGCGGTGTTGAGCATCGCCGCGTCGCGCTGGTCGGGCCCTTCCTGCACCCGCACCATGTCGCAGATCACGTAGCGCCCGTCGGGGAGCTTCCCGAGCTTGGCGCCGGCCGTCCAGTCGCCTCCGTCGGCCACAGAGGCCAGATCCCACCCACGCACCATTTGCATGCCGGCGGGCTCGGCGTCGATCACCTCGATGCGGTCGGGCTTGAACAGGCCACCCTCGGCCGGCGCTGGCCTTTGCATGTATTGGCCGGCGAAGGTGTAAGGCATCGCCTGCTCCATCCGACGCAGTTCCTCGATGCTGTGCTTTTCGGGCCACAACGCCGTGCCGTCGGCCTGGATGGCCGGCAGGCACACATGCGTCCATTCCTCGCCGGTCCCACCGCCGAGCAGCCAGCCGGCCAAGTCCTGCTCGTGCAGGCGCTGCATGATCAGGATGATCGGCGTATCGGGGCTGTTCAGGCGGCTCTGCAGCGTGTCGCGGTACCAGTCGATGACGTTGGCTCGCATCGTCTCGCTGCGCGCCTCGTCGGCCTTGTGAGGATCGTCGATGATGATCGCGCCGCCAAAGCCTGGCCGGTACTTGCCCGCACCGTAGCCTGTGATGGTGCCCCCGGCGCCGGTCGCATAGACCATGCCGCCCACGATGGTGCGCCATTCGTCCTTCGCCTGGCTGTCCTGGCGCAGCTGGACGCCCGGAAAGATTTGCCGGTACTCGGCGTCCTCGAGCATCAGGCGCACGTCGAAGCTGCTGGCCGTCGCCAGCCGGCCGGAGTAGCTGGTGTAGATCCACTCGCTGTCGGGCACGCGCCCGAGCCCCCAGGCCATGAAGGCCTTGGCCAGCTCCGTCTTGCTGTAGCGGGGGGGGATGTTGATGATGAGGCGCTTTGTGCGCCCCTCGAAGACAGACTGCAGCGCGTCGGTGATCGCGTCATGGTGCGCGCTGCGCTGCCATGCGTATTTGCGACGGCTCCAGAAGATCAGGCGGTTGAACCACGCGAGGTCGACGGCGCCGAGAGCCCGCGCGGCGGCCAGTTGCCGCTCGCTCGGGATCACAGCGGCGCCGCGCCGCTCTTGTCCGCCTCGAGCAGCGCCTTGATGTCGGCCATCGTCGCCACGTCTTGATGCTGGACCGGGCCGCCATCCTTGCCTGTCAACTCGACCTTGCTCGGGAACATGCCGAGGTGCTTGGCGATGTTGGCCAGCGCGGCGTCCTGGTCGCGCATGCGGACTTCCAGGCCGTCCTTGCCGAGCTTCACGCCAGCGTAGAGGCGTCGCGCGGCGCCGCGTAGATGCCGCGTGTCGGCCA
>JAEHJW020008314.1_pt1 | contig 21732 bp, 33 predicted proteins | sample 9271431 | NCBI WGS metagenome assembly JAEHJW02 | reverse complement strand
ATGGCTACCACCTTCGAAAAAATATGGCACTTCGACATGAACAGGTCGTATGCTGCTGCATCCGCGCTTGATTCGATGCGCCACATCATGTGGTCGTGGGCAGCCTACCTGACGGGGAACCTGGGCACTCTGGTGTCAGGATACTGGACCCTCTACGCTTCATCTGACTCTGTTACTTCTGGAACAGACGCGACTGACAGGTGGGTGTTGCTCGGCCCCTATGATGGCACGAAACTTGTAAGAGCGGCCGAGGGTGTTGCTCACTCCTGGATCGTACTGAAGTCTCCCACTACTTACGGTGGCTCATACTACTACCTCATCCTGAGCCTGGGTTCTGCGGCAGATACGGCAGTGAGAATCAGCGTGTCTAAGACGGCTCCGACCGCTGGCAGTACTACAGCCACACCTGGCGCGACCGATCAGTGGTGGCCCGGCAACGGTTCTCGCGCGGCCGTGGATTCGACGATATGTGCCAACGCCGTAGATATCACAAGAACCTCGATTGGTTTGGCCACCGATGGTTCATTCTGGTTTGCTACAGTTAAATCCGGCGCAGGACTGGTCAATGGAATGCACATGTTTAATGTGCTTGCGGATTCCAACGCAGCAGACCTTTACCCTGTAATTTTGCACACCGACTACGTAGCCACGGGTGCTGCACGACAGAATTCCTACTTCTTTGGTGGTAGTTCGAGCACTGGTATCGGGATGGCTTCGCTTCACCCAACAAACGGTACTCCGATTTATTCGGCTAATTCAACGCTACTTCCTTTCATGAGTTCGGGCGGCGGTGGCTCGTTGATCTTGAACCTGGCTGCGGCTGATGTGCTTTCTTCTAAGTATATTGACTGGCCAATTTACGTCTTTTCTGGAACAAACGTCACCGCCACATCGCTTCGCGGACGCATTGCCGATTTTGCGTATTGCCCGCACTCAATCGCTACATTGGCTGAGGGTTCTGTAGCTCCTGCGGTGGGTGGAGTTGACTCCACTCGTATCGGGAATCTCTGGGTACCCGCTAACGCGGCTATTACCCTCTAAGGTGATTTATGGCCGTCGATCGACAAGGCCTAATGACTTCGGCCGTGCTACCAGGGTCCAATAACTTCCCGGCAGGACGGGTGCCTCAGCGCCAATTCCACTGGAACCATCTGGTCAACCCAGTCACTTATAATGCTGCCGCAACGGCGGTTGATACGGTCACTGTGTTGTTTGGGACAACGTTGGGGGCGGTTAGCTCTACGACGACCAATTACTCGATCAGTGGCCCATCGGCGGTCACGGTCAATGCTGTCAACTTCACAGCGGAGCGTTCGTACTTTACTTTGACTGTAACCAGCGCCTGGGCAGCCGGAACTTACGTGTTGACGATAACGTCGGGAGCCGTCACCGATGTCGCCGGGAGAAACGCGACTGGAACAGCTTCGTTTGCAGCGGCGACGACGGCTGGTGGCGGTTCTAATTTCAACACAGGATTCAACTAGTCATGATCGAAGTCAAAAACGGCGTAGACTCGTGGGTTCCTGTTCGTATCGTGAATACGACCGGTGCAGGTGTGGCCGGGATTGCCTTCGGTTCCGTGACTGCTACTGCCTGCAAGGCCGGTGGTACAACCGCCAACATCAGTCCTGCGGCAGGTGCTGACTGGGTAGAGGTCACCGCTGGTGCATTCGCGGGTACGGGCGTCTACCAACTGAAGATCCTGGCCGCTGTCCTCAACACCAATGGCGTGCTGGAGATAGCTGTGACGAATGGTGTCAACGTCACCTACGTAGGTGCGGTCAAGGTTGTGGCCAACGAGGAGTACGACACCTACACCAGCCTGACTGGCGGCGTGACCCTGAAGAACGTACGTCACACCATCCGAGGCATCACGGCGATTGAGAATGACGGCACCCCGCCCCTGGTTCTCCAGACCGCGACCGCCGCTTCGGCCCTGTACCTGAACGCTGGCGCTGCCGGTACCGCACTTCGGGCAGACGGCTTCACTCATGGCTTCCAGATCAGTGGTCGGACACACGGTATCTACACCTACGGTGGCGTGGACGGTACGCTGTCTGAGGGCGAATCGGCTGGCTTCAAGGCCCAGGGCAACGTGGGCCTGGACATCTACGGGGCCGACAACGACCTGTTCGCGGGCGCAGCCTTCCCTACATCCAAAATCACCGACCTGCACGACGCCCTCCTGGGCGAGTGGAAGATCTTCACTTCTGGCCCAGACGCCAACCGCCTGGTGCTCTATCGCCCCAGCGCCGCTGTCCTCAAGAAGTTCGACCTCCAGGATTCGGCGGGCAACCCCACTTCCCTGCGCCCCTACCGGCGCGTCCCGGTGTAAACCATGGCCGGTCTTGTCATCACACAGGGCTACGGCGAGGGCGGTGGCGTCCCGCTTACGCTCTTCAGCCTGGTCCAGACGGACAACAACATCCGGGTCACGTTCGATCGGAATGTCCTGGACTCGGTTCAGCTGCGCGATCTCAGCAACTGGTCGGTCACCGGGCCCTCGACCATCACGATCACTGCTGTCACCCCAGGCACCAACTATGTGGATGTCACCTTGTACGGTGGCATGACCGGTGGCGGGGCCTACACCCTCCACATCGGGGCGGGGACAGTTCGAGCCCTGTCTGATGAAGGCATGAATGATGCCATCGACAAGGCATTCGTGGGCGTCCACTACGGGCCCGTGATCATGAACAATCGTGTGGTAGACTGTAGGGAACTGGCCATCTTCTGGAACGCTCCAGTGGTCGAGGCTGACGCGACCAACCCGGTCAACTACACCCTCTCGGGCGGGCTGACCGTCACGGCGGCCCGGAAGCTCTCCAGCATCGAGTACCGGCTCACGACGGACAAGCAGCTGGTGGGGACGGGCTACACTCTCACGGCCTCAAACATCAATGATTTCACGGGGAACGTGACGTAGAGGAGCTAACTTAATGGCGCGTAAGTTAACCCCAGAGCAGGAGATGGTGATCATGGACCTGGTGCGTGAGCGTCTGGGGGATGAAGCGGCCGAGGCCCTTCAGCTTGACCTGCATCCACCTGAAATTCCTACAATTGATGTAGATACGGACGGTCCGCCTTCGTCTGCATTTCTACCTGGACAGGTGACCTTCGCAACCGATCAGTCCAATATCGTCAACGACGACTTCTGGCTCCAGGGTGGTGGGGGCGGATTCACGTTGGTACCTAAATAGCGGCAATCTTGGTGTTATCATGTCTCTCGACTTGACAGGTCAAACATTTGGACGCCTCATGGTACTGGGGCGCGCTTCGACTTCCAAGTCAACGGGGGTTCGCTGGCTTTGCAGGTGTGCGTGTGGAGTTGAAAAGGCCATTCAGATTCGTCGGACTCCGGGCCGAGCTACCCAGAGTTGTGGTTGTCTCCAGCGTGAGACCCAGCGTCAAGCAGTGACTCGGTACCCAGGTATCCCACCAGCTTTTAACGACATGATTTCTCGTTACAGAACCCAGGCTCAGCGCCGTGGAATTGAATTCGCCCTTGACAATACACTCTGCTACAGCTTAATGAGCCAGATTTGTCACTATTGTGGTATCCCGCCTAGCACTTCTCATTCTATTCGGAATGCTACTATTTTGTGCAATGGCCTGGACCGCTGTGACAGTCAGCTGGGATACGTAGAAGGCAATGTAGTATCTTGCTGTAAAATATGCAACATCGCGAAGAGCACCATGTCAGAGAAAGAATTTCTGGCCTGGGTAAACCGTGTGTTTGCTTTCCAGAATCGGGTGTAACGTGGCGGGTCGAGACATCGAATCTGTAACAGCACGACTTGACGCCAATGGCGGGACGGACGGGTACGCCACGATGGTGAGCGTGTCTGGCTTCGTCCTGGGTGCCAAGGTCCAGCTGCAAGCGTGGCGGTTCACCCTGGACTTTGATGGCCAGACAGCCAACTTCACCGTGGGCCAGGTAGTCACGGGTGGAACGAGCGGCGCGACCGGTCTGATCCTTTCCCAGGTAGACGCAGGCCTGACCGGCACGCTGACTCTGACCACGGTCTCGGGCACGTTCCAGGACAACGAGGGCATCACCGATCCCCTGGGTGGGGCCGCAAAGGTGAACGGGACCCAGACCCTGAGTGTCACCCAGACGGCTCGCGGGAAGATCGTGGATATCATCGCGGCCACCAAGAAGCTGGGCATCCACCTGGAGACCGACTGGGACGACAAGCTGCACGGCATGGGCTACGGACAGAGCACCCTGGCCGCATTCCTCAAGGCTGAGCACGCGACGGTGTACCAGAGCGAGCAATTGGTGTACGGCGATGCGACGCCCACACCGTAGGAGAGTACCATGGCCGGACGCGATGTACCAGCATTGAGCGCCAACTTCGCAGCAGACGGGACCTCTGAGGGTGTCGTCCAGCTGGCGAGCACCACGGGCTTCTGGGCCGGTGCCGTCGTGTTCCTGTCGAGCGCAACGGTTGTCCCGGTCAAGGCCCGCATCGTGAAGGTCATCGACGCCACCCACCTGGCCGTGCGGCTGGAACCTGGTGACCTGGATGACGCGGTGCGCCTGAAGCCTGCGGTCTACGGGCGATCGGATCTGTCGGCCTTTCACCTGGCGGACACAGCACAGATCCATCAGGACAAGCAGTTCATCTACTCGGCGGTTTAGAGCGGCAATCTTCAGACCATGAGCAAGTATCTGGTTTATGGTCTGGTTGATCCTCGTACACACCATCTCAGGTATGTTGGAAAATCTGAGAGCGGGTCAATTCGTCCCCGACAACACGTTGAACCGGCTCGGCTTGTGATCGATCACACCCATAAGGGCAACTGGCTTCGTAGGCTTTTGGCCGAGGGTTTGAAGCCAGAGATTGTTGTCATCCAAGAATTTGACGACAATGAAATTCTAGGTCAGGCCGAGATCTTTTGGATTGCCTACTTCAAGCGTTTAGGCCATTCTCTTACTAATCATTGTCGTGGCGGCGAGGGATTTATAGGGCCACACACTTCTGAAACTAAAGCAAAAATTGGTGCCGCCCATCGGGGTCGGAAGCGCTCTCAAGAGACTAAAGACCGGATGAGAGCTAAAGCTCTTGGCCGAATCCATACTCAGGAATCTAAGGACCGTATGTCAAGAGCAAAGCGGGGTTCTGTGGTTGCTTTTGAGGTTCGTGAAAGAATAGCTGCTTCTTTACGTAATTGGTGTAAGATCAACCGAACTTCTGAAAGACGGAAAACCCAGACCGAAGAGTAGTCCTGGGTCCGTAGCTCAGCCTGGTAGAGCACCCGGCCTTTAACCGGATTGTCGTCGGTTCGAATCCGACCGGACTCACAGCTTCGCGTTGGTGAAGCAGAGGAGCGCTGCGTCCAGGAGCATGTCTCTCGCTGCGCTCTTCCTCTTCTCAGCATAGTATCAATTCTTCTTGGGTCCGCCCAGGTCGATGTTCGCTCGGTGGTACTTGTGGGCCTCGGCGCGAGGAACTGTGGCCAGGAAGCGCGTGCCTCCCTCCTCCTTCTCTACCAGCACGTCGTCGGTGTCTGTAACCTCGACGATGACGTAGAAGCGCTGGGCCAGGTCAGTGGGGCTCATACGCTCCAGGATCTGGAGCTTCCACACAGTGTCGCAGACGGGGCAACAGAACTTGCTCCAGTACGGGTCGAAGGTGAGCTTCCCGTCGTCCTTGGCGTGGTACAGCGTCTGATCAACCGACCGTGCTGGGTATTTCATGCCCACGGCTCACCCCTTTGCTTTGCTTGACCTTGCCTCATGATTGGCGAACGCACACCGCCGCACCCACCAGCGGTCCCATGAGATTGGCCCCTCACAGGACGAGTTCTCAAAGTCCCCGTCCTCTGCGTAGATCCACATGAAGTGCCCGGAGTCCAGCTGCACGATCCGGTAGCCCGGAGGAAGAGGCTTCATGTGCTTCGGGAATTGGACGTTCTCGTTCCAGAGCATCAAGGAGCCTTGGTCTCGTCGGTCATGGGGGTTTCCTTTCTGGACATCCGGGTTGATGGCCGTTCCTGAACAGGTTGGGGCAGGTGCAAACGGGTGCCGGTGGCGGCTGGTAGGTCTGCGATCCATGCATGGAAGGGGTGGCGTTCGGATCGGGCGGCTGAAGCGAGGCTGGCCCCAGGCAGTTCGCGCAGAAGCAGGTGCAGAAGACGCCGTTGCATGGATAGCCAGCGTGGTTGCATCCTGCAACGTATTTGGGCTTTGCGGGGTGTGCCAGAGCGCAGTACAAGTCCTGGTGGGAATGCCCACAGTTCCAAGCGCAGTTCGGGCAGGGGTGGATGATCGGAACGCTCGTGAACTTGTAGTTGCACTTGACGCACTTCCACCAAGCATCGGTCCCGTCATCGCTCAGGTAAACCCGCCATTCTACAGGGGATACGAGGCAGTTGCCGAGGTAGTTCAACGCGGGTTTTGCCTTGGTAGAGACCTCCAGGTTACATCGACGGCACTGGTAATCCCCTGTCTTGGCCCCGATCTGGAAGTCGTGGTAGCCCATCAGCGCCCTCGACCCCACAGTCCGTCCACGCCGCAGCCAGGCTCCAGGCCGTGCTCACGGCAGAACCGCCGAGACTCCTCCAGGCAGGCCTGCTCCATCATGAGGGAATTCGGGTAAGCCCTGAGGCATCCTTCCAGACGACTGCTTGCCCAAGCCCGGAGGTTGGCACGAGGGGTGGTGGCGCAGGACGCCAGGAACAGCATCAAAAGAAGGATTCGTCTCATACCCTGCATATATCAGTTCTGTCCCAATCTTCTGGGCATGGCTTCCATCAGGGTATTCCCTTCGTCAACTCTCTTTACAGCCGATGGCACGGCAGGTGGCGGCATCGGTATCCTCAACCCCTTCATGTTCAAGATCGGGTCAAAGGGCACGGTGGTGGAGGTGATGGGCCCTCATCGCTTCTTCTCCGGGCAGCCCTTGTCGTGGCCGATGGCCATCAGGTTCTTGATGTCGCAGACGCACTTGGGCGGCGGAAGAGCACAGGAGCCGTGGTCTCCCAGAGGGATCTCGCCGCAGGGGTTGTCGTAGAGGGCGTGCTTCACTTGACCCCCGTTTTTGATGGCCACAAGGGGGTGTCCAGGGCAGCCCTCGGTCCACCCAGGGGGCTGAGCCACGAGACCGTTGACTTTGTAACCGCATCGGTTACATGTCAAGATGCAAGTGAGGACCGCTCCGAAATCGTGCTTCATGGCTCCTCCACCCCACTCATATCAATTCCGCGAAGGAAGTACCAGGCCCGATCTGTGGTGGGAAAAGGAACCACCTGGATCTTCCTGTCCTCGGTGACCTTCACGTCCCATTGGATCTCGTCCAGGATGGGGTAGAAGGCCTTGGTCTGGTTGGCGTAGTCCTTCATCATCTGGGTGATGACTGCCTGGATCTCCATGACGTTGCGCTGAGTCAGGGGCACCCCGATGAAGTCCTTGCACCGGACGCTGATCGTCGCCGCAACAGCCGCCTTGACGCTCTCGATCTCTTCGTTGGTCATGGCAGGGGGACAGACGCCTTCAGGTCAGCGACCCACTTGATGCACTTCTGGCGGCTCTTCTCGTTGTCCTCGATCTTCCCCTTGTGGTACGCGATGCCGTCCTTGAGGAACTGGATCTCAAAGGCCCGCAGCGTCTCCCAGTTCTGGAGCTTGGGCTCCTCAGGCTTGCTGTTGAACCGGATGCTGCCTTCCAGCTGTTCGAGCATGAACACCTTCAGGCCGTTGTGGTCCTGGGTCGGGGGTGCCCAGGCGATGACCTTCTCGCGCATCGCGTCGAAGATCTGGGTCGTCTTCTCCCACTCGCTGAGCACCTTGCGGTAGTACTCCATGTCCTTCTTGTACCGCTCCTCCGCAAGCGCAGCCCACTCTAGGGGCGTCTTCTTCGTGGCCTCTGCCAGTTCCTTCTCCTTCTCAGCAAGCCGGATGGCGTCGTAGCTGTCGGCGGGAGGGGTCGTGGGTGGCTTGTCCATGTCTTCGTCCCGCATGTGGTACAGCGGGCTGAAGGCCTTGGCGCAGCGCCAGAGGAATTCGTTGAAGGTGCAACTGGGCTTGTCGAGAATGGCGGTGTAGGCTGAGCGCATGTCCTACTTATATCAAATCTCCGACCACGGTTCGTCTTCCCAGCGCTTCCCGTTGGATCGGATGTGGTATGCAACAACCCTGCCTTTGGATGTCAAGACGGGCTCCAGGTAGGTGTCAGAAGCCCAGACCAGGGTGCTCGGCTCATCTTCCTGGCAGTCCCCACCACGGCAGACTCGCATCAGGATCACGGCATCTTTCATGCCGTCCTCACGTAGAACCACTTGGCCGATGGGAGGGATCAAGCGTGCTTCGGGCACCAGTCGGAATGGAAGTTGCTTCCGCACTTCTCGGCACCGCATTCGCAGCGCTTGACGATCCAGGTGTCTCGCGGATCGTACTCCGTGCTGTAGTCGTAGCTGGGGTGGATGGCCATCAGCTTGCCGCCCAAATACACCTGGGCTCGGGCCCCTGTGACTACCCTTGGAGCCTCGATGGGCATCTTCCAGGCGTTCTCGACGCTGCCGATGGCTGCTTCGAACTGCTGTCGAAGTTCAGCAGTACGACGGATACAGTAGTGACAGTATTCCGGGAACATACAGCTTCCCAGGGGATGAGATTCTGGTTCAGGAGACAGAACCCACTCACGAAACGACTCTTCGTCCCAGCACATCAGAAGGGCCCTCCCTGGCTTGGATGGTCGTAGCAGTCGGTGTGCCTGTCGAGACCCCTCTCCACTTGGGTTTCGATGACCATCAAGAGCCACTCGACCGTGTTGGGCGGAAGCGATTGGGTTTCCTTCTTGCATCTATCACACGAAGCCCGGAATGTCATCCGCCACTCCGCGTAATCCACCTCGACAGGATTGTTGCAAAACCGACATCGGGTGTGATGGGTGATGCCATGAGGGTCGTTCATAGAGGCTCCGTCATGCTCTTACTGATGCCGAGGCACAGCTTGGACATAGAGTCTATATATCAGGTCTGGAGAAATTCCAGGATTTGGGCCCAGCTTTCGTCGGGGGTTTTACGGTGTACGGATTCGTCCACTCGGAACAATCGGATTCCGACTTCCAGACACTGAATCCCCTTTTCCCTATCTCTAGCCCTGACGATTTCTGATGAGTGCCAGTACACCCCATCAAGCTCAATCGCCTTTTGAAGGCTTGGAATGTAGATGTCGAGTTCAAAGCGCTTGTTGCGAAGGAGTCCTGTGGGGGCGTGGATGGCGTCTGGGTATAGGGCCTTGACACGTTCGTATAACACTAGCTCTGGTTTTGAGTGTTTTGAATAGGAACACAGTCTGCACCAGTGTCCGTGGTTGATCACGTTGTTGGCGCTGCCCCTCCAACGGTGACTCTTCTTACACTCCCAGTCGTAGTGTCCCAAGATCCCGCCGTAGTTTTGGGAGAGGCATTTGCCACCTAGTTTTGCGGCAAAAAGCTGGAGATCCTTAAGGGTATGTGGGGCAGTCCTTGCGCACTTGGGGCACCAGGTCTTGTTGTGAAGAACATTAGTTGCTTCGGCTTGCCATTCGTGACCAACAGCGCACTGCCATTCGTATCGAGAGTCTACGTTTTTGTAGGTTTTCGTAAGACACTCGCCCCCACGCTGTTTTGCGATGGCCTGGAGGTATTCTATCGAAAGCTTTTTGTGGCCGCTACACTCTAGACACCAGCGCTTCCCAGTAAGAACGTTGCTGCCCTTGGCGAACCAATGATGCCCCTTGGAGCATTCCCATCCATATTTCGCGTCGATGTGGGTAAATGTTGTTGATAGGCACTTGCCACCATGGCTCGCCGCACACCGCTGAAGATCTTGTAGGCTTCTTCTCATCACTCACCCCCTTGACTTATAAGGTTGTGAGCGCCTTCGGGACTCCAAGGCAGACGGTGGTAGTAGTTCTAGCTCTAGTTAAACTTGTATATAACCAACGTTTACCAAAGTCAGTATTGAATCTAATAGATGGCTCAAGTAGTACCAGACATCTATCGAATTCGGATCCTTGTGCTTTATGACAGGTCAGGACGTAGCCGAAATTGCAGTGCAGGTAGGGAGGGCCGACGATCTCGTTCACTTCCTTCTCAGGCAGTTCGTCGGCGTTGTCGGGAATCTCCCTGTTGACACCCATCACCACCCGCGCTGCCTTGGCCAGCGGCTTCAGGCTGACGTGGCTGAACCGACCGAAGACCTGCTCCACTCCCAGGAGGCACTGGGCGTAGGGGTCACCCTGGACGTGCTCCAGCTGAGCCCAGCCGAATGCGGTCGAGGGCTTCTGCTTCTTGAACCAGTCGTTGACGACGTGCTGGCCTCTCGGCTCTTCGATCCAGTTCTCGAACTTGACGATCTCACCGTTGAACCGGTAGAGCCGGGGCATGTTCTGGAGGACCAGCAATGGCTCCCCAGGGACGATGCGATCGGGGGGCAACCCAAATGCCTCGCGTGCCATCAGGTTGAGTCGGAGCCGGGTATTATTGCGGTGGCAGATGATCGCTCCGTTGTCCCGAAGCTCCTTGGCGTAGGTCAGGATCTCCTTCGGAGAGATGCGGGGCAGCTGATTGATGGCATCGAACAGCTGGCCGTCTCGCACCAACATGCTGGCGCGAATGATGGGGTTGTCCTGGGCCTGCCGCACCACCTCGGTCATCATCACTTTCTGGTCAGATCGGAACTCTGCGCTCAGGAGGCTGAAGAAGGTCTCGTCGTCGTCCTCCTTCGTCACGGGCGGCAGCTGGCCAGGGTCGCCCACGATCAGGACGTTCATCTTCATCAGGAGGCAGGTGTCGTAGATGTCGTCCCAGAGATCCTGGCCCACCATGCTTGCTTCGTCGATGACCAGGAGGCCGATCTCGCCGGGGTCGATGAGTTCGATCTCCTTGCGGGTGTAGGTCACCTCGCCCGTGTTGAAGTCCTCCTTGGGGGAGTACATCCACGAGTGGATCGTCTGGGCCTTGAGACCGGTGGCTTCACGGACCCGGAGTGCCGCCTTGCCCGTGGGGCAGACGATGACGGGGCAGCCATCGAGGACGTTGGGGACTTCACCGATCAGGGTGGACTTGCCCGTTCCGGCGTAGCCCGCCAGCACCCCGATCTTGGGGTGGCCGCTCCACTCACGCAGACCATCGATCATCGCGAGGGCCCGCTCCTGATCCTTGGTGAAATTCACTTGAAGCGGCCGTCCCGAAAGCAGTCGTGGGAGGCGTACTCAGGGTCTCGTGTGGTGCTGGTGTCGGGATTGCAAACCTTGCAGGTATCGGGGTGTCCTTCGTGTGCAACTCCCGCTACAACATGAAGACCGTCGTCCTCAACCTTCTTGAGAAGCTCGTCCTGGAGAGCCTCCTTCTCGATCATCAGTTGGGTGACAGCTTCGACGGGGTTGGGGTACTTGAGGAGCAGGGCCTTGGCCTTGGCGTTCATGTCCTTGATCCAGGTCGGGTCCATCTTGGGCGGACGATCGTCTGTGTACTGGCCACGGATCATGCAGTCCCGGAGGACCATCAGGGTCGCGATGGCCTTGGTGACGTGGTGAACGCCGCTGTCGGGGTCGATGTCCTCTCCCTCCCAGTATGACCAGGCATGTCGCATGAGGGCGTCAAAGTACACGCTCGCACGCACACCCACCTTCCGGTAGTTGGATCTGCCGTACTTGAGCGCCCCCTCCATCATGGCCAACCCCACTTCCATCAGAACTGGGCCGGACAAAGTACTCATAGGAACCTTGGCGATTCCAACGGCGTCCTTGGGGTTTGTTTCTTTCTTATTAGACATTGGGTGTTCTCCGATACCGGATGATGCGTTGAATGATGTCGGGGTCCGCGTCGATGGTGCCCAGATACCAGTTGCACTGATGACAGAGCAGGCCTCTGATTCGATCGGTTCGATGATCGTGGTCTACATGCAACGGCCGTTCTCCTGGCTTCCTGTTACAAATGGCACACCCACCGCCCTGGGCTAACAGTATGTTATTGTAGCCTTCTAGGGTCAGGCCATACTTTTTGAGCAGCAAGCGCTCTCTTTTGACCAAAGGATCGAGGTTTTTCCTATACTTGCGAGAGTTGGATGCCGTTTTGTCCCGGTTCTCTTTGGCCCATCGGTTGCTACTTTCCTGCTGGCGCTTCTTAAGTTCTGGGTTTCTTGCGAGATTCCAGGCGGCGTAACACGCCCCGCACATTCCGCGAGCTTGGTGTTTTCTGTTGGGATGACATGTAGCTAGCTGCAAGCGGCCCTCCGGTTCTACAGGAAGTATATCAGTTCCGGGACCTTCACTAAATTGAACGTCAATCTTCCTGCCATAAAGGCTTTTAGGAGGCCACATGTTCAAGACAATGGACCCACTTCCCGCTGGTCGCCACCGTGCCGCATGTGCTGCTTGGCACAACAACCTCTACGTCCTGGGCGGGGCGTCCAACTCCGGCAGCACCGCTGGTCCGACGACCATCCTGAAGTCCCGGATCAACGCGGTGGACGACGGCAACACCCCCTGGGTTGAGTGTGCGTCTGAGTTCCCGACCGCCAAGATCGGCGCGAAGGCCATCGTCCTTGACGCGAATCGAGGCGGGGGCAACGGCGTCCTGATGGTCATCGGTGGGCGAGGCGCAACTGTTCAGGCCGCTGACGTGAATGCCGCCGCCGACATCTGGATCGGCAAGCTGGACTCGGACGGCAACATTCCCCGGTGGAATCACCTGGTTGGCGTGCTCCCCAGTAACCTGACCGACGTGTCAGTGATGCGTTCGGACAGCCACATCTTCCTGGTGGGCGGCCTGGACATCAAGGTCATCATGAGCTTCAAGACCCAGACCACAGAGACCCGCCTGAAGTACAAGACCCAGACGGTCAACTTCACAGTCGGCCAGGTTCTGACAGGTGGCACATCCGGTGCGACTGGCACCATCTCGGCCGATGTGGACGCCGGGGCGACCGGTACTCTCACCCTCACAGGTGTTGTTGGTACCTTCCAGAACAACGAGGCGATCACTGACGCCCTCGGCGGTGCGGCTGTTGCCAACGGCACTCAGTACAGCTGGGGCGATTTCGTTGCTGGTGAAGTCATCACGGGCGGCACTTCGGCGGCCACTGCGACGATTGTGTCGGTCAACGACGCGGGCGCGACTGGCACTCTCATCCTGAAGGATGTGAGCGGCACCTTCGTGAACAACGAAGACCTGACGGGCAACCTCGTGGGCTTCGCCAAGGCGGACGGCACGACCGCTCTCTACCAGACCGCGCAGAACAAGATCTGGCGGGCGAAGCTGGACAGCGATGGCATGAGCCTGGGCGGGTTCAGTCAGGTGGGTCTGCTCCCTGCGGCCATCTCGCCCATCAACGCGGTGGCCATGGACCGCAAGCGCCTGGTGATCAGCGATACCACATCGGTCTACACGGCCCGCATCGAGCCCTCGGGCGAGATCCTTCCCTGGGTGACCAGCACGGCTCCTGAGTCGAAGGTGGATCACGCGATGGTCCTCATGCAGAACAACGACCTCGTGGTTCTCGGCGGATACAACGGCGCGAACGTCAAGCCCTCGTGCTGGTCCACCAGCATCGAGCCGGACGGTGGCCTCAAGCGGTGGACGCTCCAGTCGAGTATGATCACCGAGGCCATGAACTGTGGCGTCGCTGTCATGGGCGACCGCATCTTCATGATCGGTGGCCTCGACGACGCGAGCAACGTGCTCACTTCGGTTCAGGTCTGCCGCGTGAACCCGGACGGTCAGTTCTAGATCTGATATACGTCTAGATGTAGCGAGTGAGTGACCGCAGCGGTGAGACGAGTGAGACAAGTGAATAGGGGTTTCCGGCCGGTTAGAACCTACAAGCTCGCCTCGTAAGGGGCACCATCCAACGGCCGCAGTACCCCGGTAAAATACCAGGCAAGGTCCTGGGAAAGGACCGGGGCTTGCTCTAGCCACTCGGGGGCCCCGTCCCCACCAGGATCCTACAGGAAATAGTCTGTGCCTGGTGGGCGTAGTTTTTGTGCGGGATAGATCAGCCAGGTAGATCGCCGGGCTCATACCCCGGAGGCCGTGGGTTCGAATCCCTCTCCCGCAATCAGACGTTCTTCATCAGGTACAGGTCGTGGCACATCGCGCTGTACATCTGCCAGAGCGCCTCGGCCTCCTCGGGCGTTGGGTTCTCCTTCTTCATGACCTCGGGGCCACCCCGGCACTCCATCACGCCGTTGACCATGACGGCCCGGACGGTGCTCTGGTTGAAGTAGTGGACCCTCCCCCGGCACTCCATCACGCCGTTGACCATGACGGCCCGGACGGTGCTCTGGTTGAAGTAGTGGACCCTCCAGAACTTCTGGTCCGTGCACTCCATCACGCCGTTGACCATGACGGCCCGGACGGTGCTCTGGTTGAAGTAGTGGACCCTCCAGAACTTCTGGTCCGTGCCCTTCATCGGCGGCACTTCGGCCTTGCCCTCGATGATTGTGCCCCACTCCTCCTGCTTCAGAGACGTGGAGTCGTACCAGTAGGGGATGCCGTTCCAGAGGTATATGGTGTTGTGGAACAGCACGGGCCCGGTGAATTGGGTGTTGTATTGGTTTTTTAGTGAATTGATGGCCAGGCGCTCCGGCCGCTTGTTATAGAAAGAGATCTTCAGGCGATAGACCAGTTTGTGGGCGACGGTGATGGTCCGCCCGTCCTCGCGGGTGAGGGTGCGAGGCTTCTTCAGCTTCCGGATGCCGTAGAGGTAGGTGCCCATGGTCGGGATTTATACATGGATTAATTCCGGATGTCAAATGCCCCCAGCAATCTTCTACCTATGAGCATCAACCTGTACGCAAGCATCTCGTGCGACTGGATGGACCAGGCGATCGATCGGCTGGTGTACCAGGAGGACGAGGCCGGTCTGAAGCGCCTCAACCAAGCCCTTGAAAACGCTCAGGCAATCTGGGATGGATGGGCCCTGGAGTTCGACGCCACCGTGCTCTGCCGTGGCATCACCGTCCGCATCAAGTTCCCCGCTGAGCACCTGAGCGACATCCCCGGTCTCCGGAAGCAGTTCGCCCAGGCGATCGACAACCCGGTGTCGGTGGGTGTGGGTACGTCCCTGGACGACGCCGAACGGGCCCAGGAAGTCGCCCTCCACCGGGGCGGCGATCAGATGGTCCTTTGGACCCCTGAGCTTGGCGAGGAGCTTGAGGAGTCGCAGGAACTGAGCAAGGCCTTCAAGGCAGCCGCCTTCCGGCACCTCAAGACCGGCGAGATCGTAGACACGGGCGCATTCCATGACCTCAATATGCTCCCAGGTGGTGAGGACGACATCGGGAACTACGAGTCTGGCTTCCTGGACGACGCGGGCCACTTCTTCAATCGCGCCCAGGCCAGGGCCAAGACCCACCAGTCTCCTCAGAGCGAGACGCTTCTGGGTGGGTTGGGTCAGGTCAAGAAGAACCTCAAAAAGGCCAACGAGGGGCCAGGCAGCCCCGGTCCCGGTGAGAGTCCCGAGACGACCGCTCAGCCCAATAAGCCCAGCGCTGGTGGCGGCATTTCTTACCGTCAGCAACCTAACCAGGGCGGGGTGCCGCAACCTCCCATGGCTGAGGCTAGTGAGCACAGTCAGGGCGAGGCGATGCGGTCTCTGGCCGACGAGACCAGTTCCCCTGAGGGCTCAGGCGTAGCCGAGGACTTCGAAGGCGCGCTGCACGATCACGCCCAGGAGCAAGACAAGAAGGACAAGGACGCCGAGGAAGCGGCCAACGGCAAGGCCGAGGCCCGCAAGAAGGTCGTTGAGATCCTCACCCAGGTCAAGCAGTTCGCTCCCCAGCTGGAGACGCTCAAGGAGCAGGCTCCGGACCTCTACGGTGCGGTCATCGGCCTCGTCCAGGCCCTGATGATCACCGGCCAGGGGCTCCTGGAGGGCCAGGAGAGCGACAGCGAGAAGGTCGTGGATCAGAAGGGTGAGGAATCCTCAGACAAGGGCGATACCTCAGGGGGCGGTGAGGTATCCAAGAGCGAGCTTCAGAAGGCCTGGCCCCGGAGCGAACAAGAGAACCAGGAAGCCCAGGTAGCTCAGGATCAGCTGGAGTCGCGTGAGGGTAGCCAGGAGCTTGGGGTCAAGAGCACCCTGCCCCTCCGAAGCCAGAAGTGGGAAGGGTCAAGGCTTTCTCTGGACATGGGGCCTGGTGGGAAGCCTGCCAGGCTCGATGCCATGCGAGCGGAGGCGGCCGGGATCCCGCCCAACGCCCCGCCTGTGACAAATCGAGCAGCAGTAAGCGCTCGTACGGCAAGTGTTCCACAGGTTCTGGATCCTTCCCCCTTGATCTCGAACGTAGTCCCCGGCAAGGAGACCGCAGTCGGCTACAAGCGGTCCTGGCAGACCCGGGCGAACGAGAACAATCCAGAGCGGTACGGCCCATCGCTGGACGTGGCTCACTACGGCGGCAAGCACCCCGACTGGTCCAAGCACTGGGCCGACAAGCCAATGGACAACCCTGGCGAGACAGGGACCGAGAACACTGTGTGGAGTGGCGTGGCCGATCGGGCACTCGATGCGGCTGTGCCTTTCCCCGCCTGGCCTGCCAATGACGGCCGTCAGCTGCACTTCAAGTGGCAGACCCTGGGTCCAGACGCAACCCATCACGCTCTGAGCGTGTACGCCCGCTGGCCAGAGGCGTGGACAGGTTCGAAATGGCTCGCCTGGCTCCCCGTCAACAAGCAGACCGGTCAGGTGGACATGAACTACCGAGACACGGACGGAAGCGCCCCACGGCTTGACGACGAGTACCAGCATCTTCCCGAACTGATCAACGAGCACCTGAAGGACAAGACGGGGCTCATCAAGTCGGAGTCGCTGGAAAAGGCTGAGACGCCTGAGCAGGTCTACGATCCGATGAAGTTCGATCCCCAGGTCTTGGCGGCTGCCACGGATGTGGAACTTGAACATACGAGTGATAGATACCAAGCGCAGAAAATCGCTCTCGAACACTTGACAGAAGACCCTAATTATTACCAAAAACTGAAAGGCTTTGAAAAGGAAGAGCTTTCTAAAGGAAAACTTCCTTTGCCTGAAAACCAGCCCAGACATACACACATTGAGCTTCCAATAGGCGCTACAAAAGATTCTAAAATAAAAGTCAAAGATCCGGAAGAAGGTGGAGAAAGCGGAAGAACTCATTGGGTAAGCGTGAGGGCGGGGCAGGTTTTGAGCAATTCGGGGCACCCAATAAGCTCACGCAATCCGTCTGGTAAATAATGGACTCCTTCGTAATTTATGCTCTTACTTGTCCTAAATGCGGGTGTCCACGCTATATCGGAAAAACTACACAGGGCTATAAAAGATACTTGAGCCACATCTCAGAGTCGGAGTTCTCTGCCAACCTTAGAACACCGCACTAACTTGGCTAAAGCCCATCAAGGAAAGAAGATGTCTCGCGAGGCTACCACCAATCGCTTGGCAACAATCGGGTTTCTTCCGTTTTTTGATGAATGCGGAAACAAATACCAAACGGCTACGGAGGCGGCTCGACTGCTTGGGGTTCCTCGTTCAAGCGTCTGTGATGTATTAAGTGGAAGGCGGAAGGCTACTGGCGGTCACGTTTTTCGGAGGTAGTAATGCTTATCCTACCCATCAAGCTGACCAGCCTTGATCCACAGCACATCAAATTCGGAAAACTGTCGGGTTACGGCCTGGACTTCAAGTGTCCGCATTGTGATGGGGCGCGTATTGCCGTTCTCTTCATGAACACGATGGATGGTCGGCCCAGTGTTCCCAACGAAGCAAGACACTACGGGAACAACGAGGGCTACCGTTGGGCCCGTTCAGGCCTCACCTGGGATGACCTGTCACTCCACCCAGGCGTCAACGTCGTCGGGCACGGGGAGTGGTGGGTTCTGAATGGTCAAATATATGGCTAATATAGTGTATGCTTTGATAGATCCTCTGACCCATCTCCCTCGTTATGTAGATATCAAATCTCGCGATATCTCCTGCACATTCCGGAATTTAAAGCTTACTTAGAGACCCTCTTCAAGCCTGGAATGGATTGGAAAAATCACGCCAAGGGTGGGTGGCACATCGACCATATTAAGCCGTTGGCAGGTTTTGATTTGACCGATCCGGCTCAACAGAAGGCTGCCTGTCATTACACCAACTTGCAGCCGCTCTGGGCAAGTGAGAATTTAAGTAAGGCGGACCATTACCCCTCTTTGCGAAGAAGGTAATCGGAACCCGCGAACTTGAGGGCAACCCGGCCGCACCGAGGATCCATGCGCTCGATAGCGGGCTTGACCACGACGCCTTCGCACATGTGGCTTGCGAGAGTGGACTTGCCGGTGTTGGCATAGGTCAGGGCAGCAGCCTTGGTCCCCTCGGTCCAGGCGGCGATCGTGGGACCGCAGGTCTCGTTGTTGAACGTGACGATCGGTACGATGTCGGTGGGCTGAAGGCCGATCTCCTCCACGAAGACCCGGAAGTCAGCGTAGTCCAGGAAGCGCTGGTTCTTCAGGTCGTACACGTCGAAGGCACGGAACTTGCGGCCCTTGGGGGAGTCGTAGGTGAACCCGGCCTGGACCCCCTCACCGTAGATCTCGCCGTAGAGGACGAAACCGGGCTTCTTGCTCAGCTTCTCCTTCAGCTTGTACTGCTCCGCGATCTCCCACCACACATCACCCACGTTGCCAACCAGGTGGGCACGGTGCTCGATGCCGAGGAAGTTGAAGAGCTTGATCTTCATCTGGCTGAAGAACTCCACGATTCGGTGGCGAGTGCTCCCGCGCATCGTCTTGTGGCTGCCCACCCACAGGCGGCTGCCATCGTGGTAGTAGCGGGCGTTGCAGCCATGGATCTTCTCGGTGATGACGACCTCCTCACCCTCCTGGAGGACATCGCCGTACTTCCGGAGCGGGTCAAGGCCGTAGACCGGGAGCTTCGGACCCTTCTTCTTCGGCCGGTTGCCGCCAGTCAGGCCCTGGCTCAGGAGGGCACGCTCCTCAGGCGGGATGTACTTCTCGATGCCCAGGTATTCGTGGAGGGGGAGGCTGTAGGGAGGGTCGGTGCTGGTGATCACGTTGTTCGCGATCTCCTCCTCGGTGAAGGTCTCACCCTGGGGCTTGACCAGCAGGCCCATAGAGAAGATGCCGCGCAGCTTGGCGGCACGGATGCGGTGGGTGTCCTTGCCTTCGTGCTTGAGGAAGGCGAACTCGGGCCGGGTCGTGGGGACGATCGCGTCCACCGGAACGTAGACGGCCAGGTCACCTGTCTTGTAGTCCTCGGTGCGGACGACGACAGGGTAGCCATCCACGCTGACCAGACTGAGCTTGTCGGCGTTGGGATGGCGGGTCATCTCACCGATGCGTACGAACTTCACCTGAAACTCGGTCTTCTCGGCTGTGGTGTCCATGGATCCTCTTATATCAGAACTCGATGTCCGGCATGGTGGTGGTGACGACACACTTCACTGCGGGGATGTCCTTCTCCTGGGCCTGGGAGAGAGCCCGACTGAGCGTCTTGCGGTCCAGGCGAATGGTCGTCCGGAAGTGGCCGTGGGCCAGGGTGAGGATGACGGCCTCGTTTCCCATCTTAATCTCGTCGCTGGACTTCTGGGTCCAGATCTGAAGCTCACCCGGTTCCTTGATGCAGCAGACCGACTTGCGAAGCTCGTCCAGCTTGACCTCGCACTCCTTGATCTTCTCTAGAAGCTCTTCGTATCCTTCGGTCATGGGATGTACGGACGACGGTGCCACCCGGTGGGACACTCAGATCCGCCTCCATCTGTAAACTGGATGGTTGGCAGTCCACGACGTTTCAAGTCTTCGTCGATGCACTGAATGAGCCAGGCTTCGGTGATTGCGGCGTCACGCCCCATCTGTGCGAGGTGGCGCTCGTGTTCCTTGCGGAGCCGATCGTACTCCTGTCGAAGCTCGATCACAATGGGCTTCACCGTGTCTTCGTCGATGCAGGTGCCTCCGTTCTGACAGATACGCTTGAATTCTTTCACGGTATCGATGAAGGGAAGATGCAGCAGCTTGGCGATGGTGGTGATCATGGCTTCTTCATCTCGCGTGCGATGATGTCGTCGATCTGGCTGTCGGTGATCCAGGCGTCTTCTTCCAGATCCATGGCGTCACGAACCTCGGTGGCCACTTTCTTGGCCAGCGCCGCCCTGAGGGCCTCGATCAACCCTGGCGCGTGGCCCAACTCCACCCCGATGGGTGAAAGGGTCTTGCGAACTTCGATCATCTCCTTGACGTGTTCAATCTGTCGATCGAGTTCCGCCCGGAGAATCCGAATCTCGCCCCGGAGACTCTTGATGGTGCAGCATAGTTTCTCAAACCGCTTGGCCATCTGAGCGTCCACGTCCAGGGAGACGATGTGCCGGAGTCGCCGGATCTCCTTGTGGGCCGTCTCCAGATCGGCAGGCATCGGGGCTTCACGGTGCGGGTTGATGTCGCTCATTTGTGCCTCCAGCATTCTTTTTGTCGTGCTTGCGTTCACCTGACACACTCATATCACAGAGCCAGTGGGTGAGTCCATTGGGGTGCTCTTCGCCCGCCTTGTTTCTCTCGTACCCACATGTTCCAAGTTCCTTGATCACCGACATGCTGGGCTTGAGGCCGGTGGGGCAGCAAACGATAGTGAGTGGCCAGCGATGAGCCGGGTGGAAGGTCTCGGTCGTTTTGATCGGGATCCCGTTCTTGTCCCGAGGCGGGTTGTGGTTGGGATCAAGGCCCATGTTACACGTCCGGCATCAAGGCGCAGAGGGGGGCGATAGAGCAAGTGAAGGGGTAATTCCCTGTCGTAATGCCCTCGCTCTCCACGATGACTTGGGGGCCCATGACGGGAAGGTCCATGGTAGCAATTCCACGCACGACACCGCGCATGTGACGGCCAGGGAAGCCCAGGAATTCGCCGGGCCACGAAACCTTCAGTCCATCGTAGAGGTCATCGCGCGTAAAGGAATTCATGAGAGAATGATCCATGACCTGTATATATCAAATCTCGGACCGCCGCTCTGGCACGGCAACGTGTTTATTCTTGATGTAATGGAGCGTTAATCTTCCTAACATGAGACTCTGCTCTAAATGTGGCCAAGAGAAACCCCCAGAGTGGAAGGGCGGCTGGTGTCCTGCTTGTAGGAAAAATTACATGAGGGTGTATTATGCTAAAAACAAAGAACGTCTTGCGGCTCAAATGCGAGCTTACCGTCAGGCTAATCCCGAACAAATAGCCTTTTTGAATCAACAATATAGTCGTGAGTATCGTTCACAACTTAATGCTGAGGCGGCAGTATACCGAGAAACCTTCAAAGAGGAAATTAAGAAAAGAGGCAGCGCTCGTAAACTTGAAAAAAGAGAGTTGGTTCGGCAAGCAAAGGACGTGCCGTGTGTTGATTGCGGACGCAGATTCCCCGCTTGTGCCATGGATTTTGACCATGTTGCGGGAATCAAGAAGTACAATATCGCGGCAATGGCAGGCGGCCCCCACTCGTTGGCCGCGATGTTAGAGGAAATGGCAAAATGCGAAGTGGTTTGCGCTTGTTGTCATCGGGTAAGAACCGCAAATAGAATAAAAGGAAAGGCGGTTGAATCAAATGTTTCTGCTTCACCTTGATGTTTCAGATCTGCTGAAGCTTGATGATAGCTTTCGTCCCGCCGTGGATAAGGCAATGAAAAGGGCGGCAGAAACTCTTGCTGCCCAGGTCCACGCGCATATTGTCGAAAATGTACAGCAAAAACTGCGTTCGACCCGCGAGACGTACTTGGATCATCTTGGTTTTCATCAGGTG
>JAEHJW020006683.1_pt1 | contig 21733 bp, 21 predicted proteins | sample 9271431 | NCBI WGS metagenome assembly JAEHJW02 | reverse complement strand
CTGGCCCGTACCTCGAACTGTTCGCGCGCGGGCCGCGCGAGGGCTGGCATGTTTGGGGCAACCAAGCGGACGACTATTACCCAACCTGGCCGACTTACTCAAATCACTCCCAGGCTGATCGAGCAGCGCGTGTCCAGGAAACGCATGGCACCAAAGTGACACTCATGCGGATATCAGAGCGGCGTCCTATGCGCAGCCCCGCTTCGTTCCTCTGTAACGTCTGCAAGTACGAGTGGGAAGCCACGCTAGGTGGGGTCATACGGGATAAGAAGCCCTCTGGTTGTCCGTCATGTAGTGGGAGGGAGCGACTAACTACAGCCAGATTCATCCAAAAGGCTAGATTAGTCCACGGTTCTGCCTACGATTACTCCAGGGTTGAGTACCAAGGGTCTCAGACCAACGTCCAGATAGTCTGCCCGAAGCATGGGGTTTTCGAGCAGCAGCCAAACAACCACCTTCAGGGTAAGGGCTGCCCCTCTTGCGTACCGACTATAACCGTGTCATCGCAGGAACGCTCCTTGCAGGACTTTTTGATGGAGCTTGATGTTCCCGTAGAGACCAGCGTTCGTGGGCTTTTCCCGGACAATCCCCGCCTGGAGGTAGATATCTACCTGCCAGAGCACAAGTTGGCCATTGAGGTGAACGGGGTTTATTGGCACTCCGAGACTAAGGGGAAGGATCGAGATTACCACTACCGGAAGACGGTGGAACTCAAGCGGCAAGGCATTCAACTCCTGCACTTCTGGGATTTCGAGATTGGACAGAAGCCGGACTTGGTACTGTCCATGATCCGACAGAAGCTGGGTCTTTCTAAGAGGTTGTACGCCCGGAAGTTAGTGGTTGACCGGGACGTTCCCGCAGATGAGGCCCGGGAGTTCTTAGGGAGTAACCATCTTCAAGGCTCGGTCAACTCCAAGCTGCGGTACGGTCTGCGGGCTAAGACTTCCGGCAAGTTAGCCTGTCTCATGACGTTTGGGAAGTCTAGGTTTGACAAGAACGGAGCTATGGAACTTCTGCGGTTCGCTTCGGCCCAAGGAATTACAGTGGTATGGGGGGCTTCTCGTCTGTTGGCAGCTTTTCAGAAAGACCACCCGAACGAGGGCTTGGTAAGCTACGCTGACTTGAGACATTCCCAAGGCAACCTCTACCGGAAGCTGGGTTTCAAGTTCTCCCACAGAAGTACCCCGAACTACTTCTGGTTTGGTAACAACGAAAGATTCCCAAGGTACAAAACCCAGAAGCACAAGCTACCAGAGCTTCTCGGGGATGCCTTCGATCCTAGTTTAACCGAAGTTCAGAACATGCAAAGGGCTGGTTTTTCCCGGGTTTTCGACTGTGGGAATTTGATTTTCACGACCTTTGGACGGATTTGAGCTAATTTGAGTCCGGCACCCACAGTCTCGCCACAGCTAGTCCTCTTCTTTGTTGGGTGATTAAAGATGCCGTCTTTGATGTTCGGGGGATTAGGAGCAAACATCGCGCTGCCTGTCTCTAACAGCCAGACGCTACAGCGTGCTGAGGGGCTAGTTGGCGCAATTGACCCCCAACTAGGGCAGATAGTCTCCGCCCTAGCTCCAACTTCCTGGTACGCCAAAGCGGCTGCCCGTAACGACCCGCACCTGCACATTGACTGGCTAGTGCAGATGCCTTGGGGGTTTCCTGCCGAAATGGTAGAGTCTATGACTGCCCCTATCCTAGAGTACGGGTCGGCCGGTGGCATCTTCCGCGGTGGGACGTTCATATACATCCCTGAGTTAGGGGACATTGGTACGTTGAACCTGACGTTCTACGAGGACAACAAGTTCAACAGCACCAACTACCTCACTAACTGGCGGAACCTTATCGGGTTCAATGGCATCTACAACTACCCCGTCAACTACAAAAAGACCATCGCTGTAGCGGCAACGGATGTAGTAGGGAACGTCATTGGGGTGTTTCGATACCACGGATGCTGGCCGCAGAAGAGCCAAGGGGGGTACACCCTAGGTAGCGATAGCTCCGAGAGAACCACGGTAGCCGTAGAGTTCGCGGTGGACTACATGTCCGTCACTACGCCTATGGCGGGCGGTTCCGCAAGTTCAAATGGTCTTGCGGGGTTCCTCAATCCCAACAATCTGATCTCGGCCGCTACCTCCATGCTCAACAACGGGCCAGTCTCGATAGTAGGGAGTGCTAACTCCCTCCTTAACAGCGTCACATTCTGATCCTGGAACATACACATGAAAATTCGTCAAATCCAACCGCCAGCGTCGGGCGACGCACCACCCCTTGCGTCGGGGTCCGAAGTCTCTATGACTCTCGACCAACTGCAAGGGGCGTTCGCCCAGCACACTGGGACTATGGGACGCAGACCCGCTGCCCCTGCACCGGCACCTACCCCTGTGGTCGAGAAGTCGTTGGCAGAGCAGGACCCACGCTTTGTCGAGATCGGGCACGTGGTTCCCTCGAAGTTGGCATTCTACGAGTTTGACACCCTGGCAATTCGCCCCTTCTCTCTGTTGGAGGTGCAGAAGATGCATCGGGCGATCTCGTCTGGTAGTCTGCGCCTCCAGATCGAGGCGATCTCTTCGTGCCTCAGTGTGTCGGCCCTGAACCTTACGTGGGGTGACTACCAGTATGTGCAGTATTGGTTGCGCATCAACAGCTACAAGAAGCACCCAATCGCCGTGCCGTTCGTTTGTACCAATCCGGATCACGTTCAGTGGGCGGCTGCCGGATGTAAGCCCGACCCCTCGAACCCTGATGCCACAATCCCGGTGGATCAACAGAGCTTGAAGGGGACGCATCTGGTGCAGAAGGATGATCTGGAGTCTCGTATTCTGCAAGTGTCTGTGGCGAATGCGTACCTGGAGGAGTTCTTCAAAGAGTATGGTCTGTACCTGTGGTCGCCACTCGTATCTGACCTGCTGGAGATGGAGACAGACCTGCTGGCCGCGCAAGCAGCAGCTCAGGCGCAGAAGCTCCCGGAACCAGAGTTCGACAGCACACTGGACTATATCAACCGTTTCGCTACCATGCTCAATCCGATCCGTCACGGGAAGACCTTGCGTGAGCGACGTGAGTTTTACCAAAACATGGCGCAGACGGCGTCGCCAGATGTCGCATCTGACATGATGCAGTGGGAGGAACTCGCGGAGCATGGAGTTCGCCAGTATGTAAACCCGGTTTGCAAGGAGTGCGGGCAAGCGGTTGGGGACGTTCCCTTCCGTATCGACCCGCTCTCATTTCTCCCCAGCGCGTGATCTCCGTGGGTATCTGAAGGCGGTAGCCGGTTTTTTCCCACACTACTCGTTACGTCTGCTGTCCGATATGGAGTCTAGCTTCATGTCTTGGTGGCATGTCCGGGTAGATCGCGGGGTGGACTTTCGTACTTTCTCGTACCAGTGTGACCAGATTCAGAAGGACATCAAGGACACGCTGGAAGAGCGCAAGAAGGCAGAGGCGCGTGCCAAGAAGGCTGCGGCTAAGAAGGGGTGAAAATGGCAATCAGCGTAGTGAAGTTCATGGAGGAGCGGGGACTGGTGGGTAGTTCGCACCGGAATGCCCATGGTCCAGTCACGAACCTCTCCGATGATAGCGTCCAGATGATCCGAGCGGCGCTGAAAAAATATAGCCAGATCGCCGTAGATCAGTACCATGACCTCGTAGACGTTCAGAAGGAGACGGGCAGCAAGGATACAGCCCTGATGGAGTCTATCCAGAGCCTAAGCTCCCTTATCAAGACGATGAAGTCCATTGATAGCAAGGGAGCAACAACCAACTCGCTGAACGAGTTCTTCAAGAAGTACGAGGCTGTCTTTCGCTCCCTGGATACACGCAAAGGAGCGCAGGATGGTTCCTACTCCGAAATGTCCAGGCGTATTGCGCGGGACGAGGAAGCACGCTCTAAGGAGCTGAAAGACCTGGGTGACGAGCTCTCCACGAAGCTTGGTGAGAACTTCGAGAGTGTGATATCCCAACACGCGTCCCAGATTGGGAGCGTTCAGGGGTCGGCCCTGAAGGTGGCGCTGTCTTCCCTGCTCGGGCCTGCGGCCCCGCTCGTTGCTGTCGTGGACAAGCTGTTCGATGTCGACGAGAGCATGGCGAAAGCCACGACGAAGACTTTTGGTCTGATCGGAAGCGGTCTGGGTAAGATTCGGTCCCTGCTGTCCGACAAGAAGGACGCAGAGGATGATGACCAGGAGGACCGCCGTAGCCGTGAGCGTCACCAACGGAAGAAGGACGGTTGGTTTGAGTCGATCCTGAACCTTCTGGGTATCGTTGCCCATTCGTCAGAAGAGCAGACTAAGGCCCACAAGCAAGGGCTGTTTGGGTCACTAGGGTCTGCCATCCTTCGTGCTATCAAGAAGCCCTTTGCGATGCTGGAGAAGATCCCAGGCTTCCACGCGGCGAAGAAGCTGCTGGGCGCGCTCGGTATAGCAGGCGGCAAGAAGGCTCTTGGTGTAGTAGGTGGCGTTCTCTCGAAAGCCCCTCTGGTTGGTCGACTGTTTACGAAGGGTGGAGGAGCCGCTGCTACTGCCCTAGAAGGCGGTGAGGCTGCTGCCACTGTGGAGACGGGTGCGGCCGCCGAAGGTGCTGCGCTAGGGGCCGGTGCTCTGCCTGTCCTGGCCGGTGTGGCTGCTGTTGCCGCCGCTGGCTATGGGGTCTACGAGCTTTACAAGCACCGAAAAGAGGTCAAAGAGTTCCTGGAGAAAACAGGGGCTATCAAGGCGGCTACTAAAGTCCTGCATGGGCTATCGGCGATAGCGGTGTCTATCGTAGGTGGGATCAACCAGATCGGGAAGGCTATCGCAGCGTCTACTATCGGGAAAGCCCTGAGTGACCTTGGCGTCGCTTTCGGGCACCTTGGGGAGCGTGTTCTCTCCATACTGTCCGGATTGGGCGGTACCGCTGCGGATGAGCTAGGGAAATTCTTCGGTGGCACTAACCGGGTTCTAGACTTCCTAGGCCAGGTTTGGGGGATGCTGTCGAACTCCGCTCTGCTGAAGACGGTGGGTAGCCTAGGACTCGCTGGCATACAGTCCCTTTTCTCTGGTATCGGGTCGATAGTAGAGTGGGTAGCGAGTTTCGTAGACGCCCTGGCAGCAGGTAATGTAAAGCAGTTCATGGGCAAGCAGTGGCAGCAAATCCAGGACGGCGTAGTGTCTGGGCTGCAAGCCGTACAGCGGGTTTTCAAGTGGATAGCCACGAACGTAGGTCCGGTCTTGGTCTCCCCTATTGTCCATGTACTAGGTGGTCTGAAGATGACTATTGGGTCCGTACTGTCCAGTGTCGCCAACATGCTGACTACCGGGTGGGTCGGCAGGATCGTCAGCCACATACCTGGCGTAGGGAAGGCTCTCGCATCCCTGAGCAACGAGGGGAGCGCACTCACCCAAAGCGGCAGTCGAATGATTGCGCAGAACGACCAGGACATGTCTCGCGTCGTGTCTTCCGTTACGCCCTACGTAGCGTCTGGGGCCTCCCGCGTAGTAGGCGCTATGGCGTCTGCGCTGGGGTACTCTTCGCAGCAGTCCCAGGCACTTGCAGCTAGTACGTCTGGTGCTGTCTACCAAGCGGCACGGTACGCGGGTAAGTTGTTGATCCCTAACCCCACCGTCCGGCAGGTTATTGTCGATGCTGCCCGTCAGGTCGGCGTAGATCCTGGGTTGATGCTCGCAATAGCCTCTGCCGAATCCGGGTTTAACCCAAATGCAAAGGCGACCACTAGCTCCGCTACGGGGCTATACCAGTTCACTGCTGGGACTTGGTCTTCGATGGTCACCAAATACGGGTCGCAGTACGGCATACGGTCTGGTGACGCGCAGGACCCAAGGGCTAACGCGATAATGGGTGCGCTGTTCGTGCGCGACAATGCCAACGCCCTCGCAAAGGCCGGGGTGGCACCCGATGTACAGAACATCTATATGGCTCACTTCATGGGAGCCGGTGGTGCTATACAGTTCGTTCATGCCATGAACCGGAACCCCGGAGCGTCTGCGGCATCTATCTTCCCTGCCCAGGCTGCTGCGAATAAGTCCATTTTCTATGCAGGTGACGGTGCGCCCCGGTCGCTGGCGCAGGTTTACCAGCTTATGACGGACAACCCTGCCAAGGTAACGGTAGCGAAAGTCGCCTCCTATGACAGGATGATTGGCAGCACACAAAGCACCCCCGTCCTGGCTACCGCCTCTACACCCACGTTCAGTAGGGTATCGCCTACCCAGCAGCAGGAGCTGGCATCTTCTGCGACGGCAGCAACTACACCAGTAGCAACCCCCTCTGAGAGGAAGGCTGCGGCAGCAACCACGTCGCCGGTGGTTGCCTCGTCGTCGCTGTCGGTGGATAGTGTACCAAGCTTCATCACGGATGAGGGGCTTCTCATCTTGAACCTCCCTGGGGTAGCAGCATGACGATTGGTAGCTTTGTCTCCTCGTTCTCCAACTACGGGTCTAGTATCCAAAACAGCTTGGCCTCTGCGACGGCTGGGGTATCTTCAGCGGTAGGGAAAGCCTTCGGCGGAGCAATCAATCTGACTGGTGGTTTGAACGAGATCACCGGCGGCGGCACGTCTGGGGTTACTCGACCACAGGGTCGCCCAGAGTACGGCTTGGTAGTCCAACAAGCACCGTCTGGGTCGCGTCCCGGTAGATCTCTGTATGCCGAGCTACCAGCGGACTTTAACTTCAACTTGACCGCTGAGTGGGCTGCGCCTTTCGCCGAGGGTATCATCCATAGTGATCGCCTTAACATGATCGCTCAGATGATGGGGATGAAGTTCTCGAACCAGACATTCAGCTCGAATTTTTGGACAGGGTCGAGCGACGTATCCTTCTCGTTCCCCCTGACCTTCGTGGCGGAAACCTCGTACCAGGACGTGTTGAAGCCGATCCTCACGCTGGTCGAAATGGCACTCCCGACGATAGACCCCACGTCGGGCTTCTTTAGGGCACCAGGCCCTACCATCAAAGCCTCGTCGGATCTGCAACGAGAAGTGGGCGACATCATACAAACGGTTCGTAGCTTCTCACCCTCGCAGGCGATCTCTAGGTTGACGGGCGGCACGGCAACACCACCCGCTAACACCAATGTTGGGCAGGTGGGTTCGCAACCCCTATCCTTGGCTCAGAGCGCCGTCAATAAGCTCAAAGAGGAAATGCAGTTCGAGGGCCTGATTTCCCTGCAAATTGGCACCTTCCTTACCATCCCGTCGGTAGTCATAACCAGTATAAACAAGGACTTCAAGGTGCTAATAGGACCAGACGGTGTGCCTATGCAGGTGACGGCAACGGTGGATTTCAAGACCCATCAGACCCCCTCCGCTGCGGACATTGTCAGTTGGTACTCGCTCGGGGCGCTGGCATAAGGGGGCATGAAGAATGAGATCAATCTACGTTCCGGTCCAACTCATTACGCTCCCTGGCTCACCGAAAGCGACATCGTACGTCCCAGATTGGCTTAACACTCGGTATGTCGGACAGATCCAGAACCTTCCTGTCAGCCAGCGTATCGTCCTGGAGGATAGGTACGTTCCCTACCCGGAGCTGCTGTCGAACGACATCTACGGCACCGTTGACTACTGGTGGGTGCTGTGCATGTACAACGGGATCGTGGACATCTTCAACGATATGCAGGCAGGGCTGATATGGAACATCCCGGCCCTGTCCGACATACAAGCCATGCTCTCCCCTGGGGCAGCCGCTACCGCCGGTGGGTCTAGTGCGATTGGTACCGTAGCCGTTATCTAGCCATGCAGACCCAACACTTCGCCCTTAACATTTCCGCCAACGGCGTACCACTATCGCTGCGTAACATCGTGGTGCAACGTGTCGTTCTGGTTTCTAGCAAGTATCAGATCGTACCCACCGGGGAGTTGGTACTGTCTGATCCCAAGGGGGAGATAGCTAGTGGCGTGTCGCTGACGGACGGTACGCCGATCACCATTTCGCTAGGCAAAACAGCGAACAGCCAAGTCCAGTACAACTTCCGTATCTTCAAGGTAGGGAAGGTTCAGGGTGTGTCTGGGTTGACGTACCGCCTCATTCTCTACTGGGATAACCCCCTCTACTGGAAGGGGACCGCAACCCTCCCTGTTACGGGTAGCTCTGGTGCTGTCATTCAAAGCATAGCCAGTGACTGTGGCTTGAACGTGTACGTAGATCCTACGGCCGATTCTATGGTCTGGCTTCCGATGCGCAGAACCTATAGTGCTTGGGCGTATAGTGTGGCGCATCATGCCTACTACAATGACCAGAGCGCCTTTGCATTGGCGCTGCGCCTAGACAACGGGTTGGTTATGCGGAACATCGCGGGTCTGACATACACCGACTCGTCTATCCCTACTTTTGTGAGTGGTCTATCTACGGGTGGTCAGTCCGGTAGGATTCCGATCCAAAGTTTCAAGTCTGGCGTCGCGTCCGGCTTCAAGAACATGCGTGGCGGCTACCACCTACAGATGCAAGAGCAGACAGCCGTAGAAACCACAGAAACCCAAACGTACACTACAGTAGCCAAGGTGCAGGCCACACAGCAGTTCAATCTGAATCAATCAATCAAGGACACTCTGGCGAATGCGCCCCTGCTTCACCAGGCACCTATCTCCTGTGGTAATACGCACCCATTCTATATCCAGGCGGCGTATCAGAATGGTCGCGTCGATAAGCTATTTTCATCGGTGCTTGAGCTACTAACCAAAGAGCAGGCTGGTATAGATGTGCTAGACAGGTGCATTACCCAAGTGTACACCATGCCTGTGAGCGGCGATACGGCTCAGTTGGACTTGAATCATTCTGGTAACTACCACGTAGCCGGTAAGGTGGTGTACGCAGACGTAACTGGCGTGTATGCCGAGAAGTACATACTAGCCACGGACGGCCATAATACGGACCCGGGAAACGCCAGGAGTGACGTGTGATGGATGACAACCTAGTTCAACTCGGGAGTCCATACAAGGGCAAGAAATTTCTGGGCTCAGTCGTTCAGAATAATGATCCAGCCAAGCTGTACCGTTTGCAGATCCTCGTACCTGGTGTGTTTGACGGCGTGCCCGAAGCCAACTTGCCCTGGGCATTACCGGACGCGCACAGTGGTATAGGCGATACCGGGTCGGTGAATGTCTGTGCCGTCCCTCGCATCGGTGCTGTCTTGTGGGTGTGGTTTCAGGATGGTGATCCACACTACCCTGTGTATAGTGGTTGTGCGGCGATACCTGGAACGCTAAGTCCGGTTTTCGCCACGAACTACCCGGATAGGCAAGGTTGGTTGGACTCAAAGGGTAACCATTTCTACACCGACATGTCTACAGGGGATGTGGAACTGTCTCATTTCTCCGGGACGGTACTGCACATCAACCCAGACGGGTCGGTACACCTCGTAGCTGTCCAGCCTATTACGTCATCCGCCCCTGCGTGGAATCACACGGGGCCGGTCAACATAACTGGGAATGTGGACATCACGGGGAACTGCACCGTATCCGGAAACGAGTCAGTTGGCGGGAACTTGACGGTCACCGGGTCTTCAACGCTAGGGTAACAACATGGCAACTGATAACGTGGCGGTCCTTAACAGCACATCGTCGCACGGTGGGGTTATGTCGTCGGCCTCTGGTTCTCATGCCACAACCCCGCAAGGGGCTGTTTGTGTGGAGGGGGATCTCCACAACTGCCCTATACAGGGTCACGGGATTACGCCAGTTACCTCTGTCGCCACGAAAACTATGGTGAACGGCAAGTTAGTCATCATAAATGGGTCCGTCGCCGGATGTGGTGCAATCATTAACGGTGCCTTTGCTACGAATGTGAGTGCAACGTGAGTGTCGTTACGCTTCTCTCCAGCGGTTTTACCTGGGCGGATGTAAACTCCCAGATAGGGGTGAACGGTAAGCCTGACATCCTGTTTGACTATGGGGCTATCGAGAACTCGATCAGCAACATCCTGACGTGCCCGTTAGGGAGCCGTGGGTGGCACCCTACCTTCGGGTCGAATGTACCCCAGTTGCTATGGGAGCCCTGTGACTTTATCACGGCGAACCAGATCAAGGCCGCCACGATCACCGCCCTTCGCCGCTGGGAGCCTCGGATCACCCTTGTCGCGGGAAAATCTTCGGTCGTCCCGCTCCCTGACGGTACTGGCTATACAGTGACCTTGGTTTACCAAGTGAACGTAACGTCCACCCCTAGAACCACGGTATTCCAACTAACAAGGTGAGTTGATGGGAACCACTAGCGTTTCAACAAGTAGCCCAGTGAACGTAGACGTTCAGCAGATTATCACCGCCCTCCAGCAGAAGCTCGCTTCGCTTGATTCTTGGGTTGATCTGCTTACGTCCGGTACCGGAACCACCCTGATCGAGCTGGTGGCTACCGCTACTGGGTTTAGCATCTTCGCGGTAGAGCGCGCCTTCCAGGAAGCGTTCCCTGACTCCGCCATCCTTCCGAGTAGCCTATACTCGATTGCGCGGCTGTTAGGGTCTCGCATCTCCAGGAAACTCCCTGCGTCTTGCAGCGTTCTGATTACGAAGCCTGCGGATGGGAACGCTTACTCCATCCCTGCGTACTCCACGTTCTCGTATCCGGGTGGCTTCCTGTTTAACCGCCAGGCAATCAATTTCTCGTCTACCCAGGTTTCGCAGACCGTCACCCTCTACCAGGGGCAGGTGAAAACCCTGTTCCTGTCTGGCCTAGGGACGGACTACCAGACCTTCATCAGCGCAGACGCGAGTTTTGGTGTATCGGATGCGGATGTTCAGGTATCGGTGAGTGGGTCGGCTATACCAGTCGTGACGGATGGGCTTTGGCGGTACCCAGCGAGTATCAATAGCTCGACTGGCGTAGTCACCCCTAACCCTGCGGTTCAGGACCGTACTACGCTGAATGGTGCCCTGGAGTTGAATTTTGGGAACTCAACCTACGGTACGTCGCCCGGGCTAGGGGCGCCAGTCAACATCCTGTATGCGGTAACGAATGGCTTGTCTGGTAACAATGCCAACTTCTCCGGGACATCCATCGCGTACGATACGTACTCGACGGTAGTAGCAAGCAGTGGTCTGACAGGTGGTGCGGATCAACTTCCGCCGTCTCTTTACCAGCGTATAGCGCCACCCGTCTCCGCCTCTCAGGGGAGGGCCTGCACGTATTCAGAATACAACGCCATCGCTGTGACGTACCCAGGTGTGTATGACGCTAAGATCCAAGGTCAGGCTCAGATCGCGCCGTCTCTCCCGTCCTATATGGCAGTCCTGCGTCTGTCATTGTTCACTACGTCTACATGGTCTGCCGCACAGTACGCCACCTTCCTGAGTTGGTTGCAAGCCAGATCGATGTCCCCGATGAATTTCTGGCGGGTTGACCCGGTAGGGTTCCAGTTTTCGATCACCGCCAACGTATACTGTAACGCCACGGCTGACCTTGCTACGGTGCAAGGGAATGTCAATAACGCACTGGCAGCCCTCGTTGCCCCACAGCCCGGCATCATTGGCCGAACGACGTACATGAGCGATATCTACGGCGCCATCGAGAATGCCGATCCAGAGGTGCTGTACACCCAGGTATTGACACCGACTACCCCTGTGGTGACATCCCCTTCGCTGTACAATCTGGCTGCATCGGTGACCGCTAGTGGTTCTATTCCTGCGGCAGGGCGTACCTACCAGGTAACGTGCGTCTCGATGCTAAATGGCGTGGCGAACGAGAGCGTCCCTGTATCCGTGTCTGCGTCAAACCAGAATGGCTCCAACTTCGAGGCTACCCTGTCCTGGGTACCTATGAATGGGGCAGTCAACTTCATCAACATCTACACCACGAATACACAGGGTCAGCTAGGGTTGCTGGCACAAGTGGCAGGGACAGTCTCCTCGTACGTCGATACTGGTAACGTAGCGCCTAACATAGCGTTGACGCCACCTACAGTAGACGGTTTCCCACTCTTTTATCCCGAGATTCTGGCTATCAACTTGAACATGTACTACGCGAGTGATCGAGGGATTGGTCAGGAGTAATGGGATGAGCAACCTAGAAGACCGCCTCCCTACATACCTGAGTGACACCCCCGCGTGGGTAGATTTCAGCTCGTCTGTGCAAAGCGTGCTGGCTCCGTATACCCAAAACCAAGTACAGAAGCTGCTGGCTTTGCGGGATGTCAATAACATCACCCCTACCAATAAGGCGGCAGTGGTGGGGACTGCCTTGTTTGACGCCTCTGCGGCCTTGGACAGTGGCGTTCCCTGGCAAGACCCCCAAAACCGAATGAAGACTGCCGCTATGCTGGGCATGAACTTCTACAACTTTCTGAACCTGACTGGTATCTCTATCGACCAGTTGATTAAGACGGTTGGTGAATACTACGGTGAGCAGGGGACGCCTAGCTGGTGGCAATACCTGGGGTTCCTGACTGGGACGGTTGTAGATGCCGTACAGTTATGGGATTCCACAGCGGAGGTAGACACCGGGTTGGCGTTCGGTGCCGGTGATGGTTCTACCACGTCATTCTACCTACGTGACGCGGAGGGGGGTTTTGCGCCTAACACCATTACGCGTAGGTCGTGGGATGGCTTGCAAGTCCTGTACCCGAGCGCCCGCACCAACCTGATAGGCGGCGTAGCGTACAACATCAACGCGAGTGCGACTGTAGCCACAGGGTTTGCTGACCCCGCAGGTGGGACAGCGGCTATCCAGGTAACCCCTTCGGCCACAGGGGGTTCTGGTGTGTATTGGGTTGTCAGCCCTCCTGCGAACACAGAAATAACTGACTCGGTGTGGTTGCGAGCTGATGTACCTAACGTTCAGGTTAGCTTCGGTGACGACCAGGTAATAGGTGGCACAACCACAGTTACGCTGACGACGTACTGGCAAAGGTTTGACATATCAGCCAATACGGGGACGAGTGCCCATACGTCGCTCGTGGCCTATAACGAAAACAATAGTACCACTCCATTTTACATTGCCTTCCCCCAGATCGAGTTAGGCCCGTTCGCTTCGACCTACATCAGTGGTGCCGGGGCCGTTACGGACTACACGGTGAGTGGTACGACAGTAACCTTGGCGTCTGCCCCCGCCAGTGGTGAGCTTGTCTTCGTCAACGGGGTTCTGGCGCTTACCGGGAATGGCACAGCCAACACCTTTCAGATGTCCCCCTCGGACACGTTGGCAGTGAGCGCGATTTACGACGCGGACTGGCAGACCGACACGTTGATGTCCTCGACGGCGCGTACTAATCTGCTGCTGTACTCGCAATCATTTGGTACAGCGCCTTGGACAGCCGGGCTGACTGCGAGTGTTAGTGCTACTGGTCAGATTGAAGCCCCGGATACCTCCATCACCGGGACGTTGGTGACTGCTACGGCCGCAGGTGGTTACGTCCAACAGGCCGTATCAGGCGTTGCGGGCAATGGTTACTACGCATACTCGATCTTCGTTCGGAACTCAGCCACATCGCCGTTAACGAGCGTCAACCTGACGTGGACTTTCGGTTCTAGCACCACAGAGGCGCACTCGGCCACGTTCAACTTCGTGTCCGGCTCGGTCACATCTAGCTACGCGCAGAATGGTAGCACTCTGTATGAAGTGGATACCTTCCCGAACGGCTGGTACAGGGTAACCCTTCTCGTATTTGGCGTGACGGCTGCGAATACTGCCGCCACAGCCGGTGTAACCTTCAATCAGGCCGGTTCGATCTACCTCTGGGGTGCTCAGGCCGAGACGGGTCAAACATCCACGCGCTACATCGAGACGCAGGGCACCACAGTCACAACCACAGACTACTCTGTGAACCTAGTGTCTGGTCTAGTAACATTTGCTGTACCCCCGCTGCAAGGTGCCGCACTATCGTGGTCAGGCTCGATCAGCGGACGTGGTAACACGAAATTCCAGTATCTATACCCAGCCGGTGACGCCCGGATTGGTACACCTGTGTGGGAGGGCGGTACGTGGTACCCTACCTACAACTACAACGTCACCATCACTCCAGGTGCGTCAAACACTAATTTCAATTCACAGAAAAGTCTCGACACCCTGTTGGAGCTGATAGCCTTCCTAGTTCCAATAAACGTGGTGATTCGGAACCTAGTGACTAGCTCCACCTTTGCTACTTTCAGCCCTGCGCTCTTGTCGGCGGCTGGTGTGATTAACGTGGTTTGGCTCAATTGATGGGGACAGGATGACTACGTCAAACCTGATTTTTCAGATAACGAACACTGGTGTAAATGCGGCCGCCAACGCAAATCAAGGTGGCCCGAAGATCGACATCACGTCGTTCTCTGTGGGGTCGGCGTACGGGTATACCCCGAGCGCCACAGACACCGCGCTGCATGGTACGACTCTCTACACTGGTCAGATTTCCTCCTACTCGGTCACCAGCAATGACGAGGTCAACTACGTCATTCAGATGGATCAGAATGTTGGATCCTTCTACTTCGGTGAGATCGGGCTATTTGACGCCAACGGCAACCTCTTTGCGCTCGGTGCGCTGGCGGCGCTACAGGAGAAGGTTCAGGCATCTGGCAGCAATCCTGGTAACGTAGTATCCTTCCAGGTCAAACTCGTCCTGACCAACATTGCCCCGGCTATCACCTGGGTTCAGAATACCATCAGTGACGCTCAGTTGTTGGAGGTAGCGGCACCTGCCGGACTGCCTACGCCTGGTCCTGTCGCTCCGGGAAACCCTAACGTCTACTCTATCCAGGGTGGAGACGAGGTCGGGAACGTTACGGTTGCTGTCCGGGATACGGCTCTCGGGCTGTGGTCATTCTCGACGCACGGGACTTCCATCTTCTCCGGGTCGATTACCACATCGTCGTCGGCCTCTGGTCTGAACTGCTCTAGCCTTGTCGCCGCTAACTTTGATTTTGCCACGAATCGGTACATCCTACAATTCACTAGTGGCACGAACAAGGGAAATGCCCAGTACGTAGGTAGCATCACCAATGGGGCGCTGACTACCACGTCTGCCTTCCAGAACGCCCCCGCACTGGGTGATACGTTCACGATCTACGAGTCCAACTACTACCGCTATGCGGACTACAACTTCGCCACAGATAGTGGGGCAGCAAACTCGTACGTCCTGACTACCCGCTATGCCATGCAGACTGTGGTAGGCGGTATGATCTTCTCCTTCACAGCCGCCAACTCGAATACGGGGGCGTCTACCGTTACTATCTTGGGTGTCACCTACCCGCTCTACGGTAGGGCAGGGGCGCTACAGGGCGGAGAGATAACTGGCGGAGCACGGGTCGAAGTGCTGTTCCATAATGGTGCTGGAAGGCTACTGTCCGCGTCATCTGGGGCTGTTCAGGTTGGCAATGCGACCCAGTCGGGACATGCGGTGGCTCTAGGTCAGTTGCAGAACTCGTCATTGGGCCTCAGCCTAGCATCCCTTGCGACGACGGGTGCTGCCCAAGTAGCCACAAACCTTGCGGTTAACGTCTCCGGTTTGGTTGTCGGTGTGACGCCACCTAGCGGTGAAGCAGCCGTCGTACTGGCTAATGCCCCATCGGGATATACCGATTGGCTAGAACAACTGATGGTGAATGGCGTTGTCAAGTGGCATGTAGACAGCACAGGGAACGCCGTGGCTGCGGGGAACGTTACTGCTGCCAGCCCTCCACAGTACGACCAGAGCAACTACCTGTCCACTACGAGCTGGGTTTGGCAGCAGCTTGGGAATTTCCGCGCCGCAGCAGGGATTGGGCTGACGAGTAGCACGTCAGTCGGTGCTAATCAAATGGGTGTGTGGTTCCAGATTCAGGCGACTGGTGTAACCGTCACGCTGCCTACCCCTGCCTCCTGTCCTACAGGTGGTGCAGTTTGGTTCGTAGCGGGAAATTACACGTACACTATAGCAGGCGCAACGAATCTAGGGTCTACCGTAGCAGTAAATGCTGGCGAGAGCGTCTGCTGTATCAACGACGGAGCAGGTGGTTGGTTCATAATCCGTATGGCACCCGGGAACAACCCCACGTTTACCGGCTCTGTAGTAGTTCCTGCCGCAACTGCTGCCAATCAAGCCACCAATCTCGGACAGTTGCAGAACGCCACAGAGGCTCTGTCGCTCAGTGGTTTGAGTTTTGGGAAACAGAGCCAGGGCGTCACCTTCCCGTATGTCGCCGGTACGACCCCCACCGTGCAGACAAGCGGTGTGTGGATCACGGGTGGCGAGGACACTGCGGGCTTAGGTGCGCTCAACGACTTGGCTATCCAGACGTGGTACGGTGTGTCGATCTCCCCGACTATTTCGGGTGAACCTATAGCGCAGGGAACGCCAGCCTGGTCGGTCAATGCCCGAACTGGCGAAATGTGGACCGCCGGGAACGCCTACATCGGTGGATACCAGACTCTAGGGGTTGGTCCAGCGCAGTGGGATGCATCCAACAAAGTACCTACGACAGCTTGGGTGCAGAGTGCGTTAGGCAACTTCTCCGGGGTGGTGGCAAGTGTTGCCACTTCTACAACCCTTACCGCAACGGCATACGGCAATGTCGTCCAAGTCGCTACAAGTGGGATTACCGTAACCCTTCCCCCTCCCGCTGGTCAGGTGGGTGGCGCAATTTGGTTCTACCCGGAATTTATGACTGGCTCTTTCACCATCAACGTAACGGGTGCTGGCGAATTCATCTACGCCCCAACTTGCGGGTGTGGCACAACCAACACCTCGATTACCGTAAATGCCGGTGAGTGGGTGTGCTTGATGAATCGCGCTGGCACCGAGTGGGACGTTGTTGCCGGGAGCTGGCTGCACAATCATCAAACCTCGCAGCCTGTGGTTATGTTAACCGGGCTGCAAGCGACTACCTTCTACGGCCAAGTCACCCGGGCGGCGGGTCAGGCATTCTTGATGTCCTCAACATCCAATGTTGGCGTTTACGAAGACCCCAGCGGTAATGGCCCAGGCGATCTGGTTGTTAGGACTGGGGTAGGGACAAACAATAGCTACTTCATATTTGAGAACAACGGGAATTTTTCTATCCCGGGGACGTATTACGGCAGTGGAATGGGTCTAAACCTACCAACGAGCTTCTCTGGTACTGGCTACGTGAAGCTGCCGGGCAACGGGAGTTTTGGCATTATCCTCCAATGGGGTCAGACGGGTTCGATACCTACCGGCAACAACAATAGCGGGCAGACGTCAAGCCCGTTCCCAATCGCGTTCCCGAACGCATGTCTCTCCGTTCAGCTAACAACCACGTATGGGTTCAACAACGGATCGGCTACGGATGTTCCAGTGGTGAATAGCTGGAACTCCAATTCTTTCCAGTGGCAGTTCTGGTCTCCGAATAACGGGAATGGCGCTTACTCACCGTGGGTACAATTCTTCGCAGTCGGATATTAAGAAAGATCAGTTATGGGACAAAAACAAGCCTCCTACAACGCCTCCGGCGCAATCATCGCGTTCTACGACACGGTGGACAGCCCTGCGCCCGCCAGCGCGACTGTGCTGGACATCACGAACGCGCAATGGCAGACCTGCCTCTCGAATCCGGGGTGGACCGTCGTTAATGGTGCGCTCGTTGCGCCTCCACCGGCGCCTGCACCTACGCTCGCACAACAAGCCGCCGCGCTCCTGGCTGGCACCGTGACCGTAACGAGCACGTCCACGCCGACCATCAACGGAACGTACTCGATCACGAACTTGGACCAGTCTCACCTCCAATCGGAGGTTTTGAGCATCATGCTCACAGGAAATTTCGCAGATGGGACGCAATCGATTGAGTGGCCTGACGCGGCAACGCCATCGGCGAACCACGCGATGACGATCGCTCAGTTCAAGACGTTTGCCATTGCCATCGGCGCGTTTGTTTCCGCGTGCATCAAGGTCGTCAAAGGGTCGGCGACGACGTTGCCGTCCAACCAACTGAGCATCCCGTGAAGCGTTTTATTGCTGCCGTTTTGCTCTGTCTGCTCTGCTCTCCCGCGCTCGCGTGGGAGGTTTCGGCGGGCCGTTCGTTGCAGCCGGATGACATTGACCTGTCCGCGACTGTGGGACACGTCCAGATCGAATATATCGACGAAGGCCATCAGCCAAACGGCATCCCTACAAGGGACCGTCCGCTAAATGTCGATTTGATTGACTCTGTTCCTATTTATGGCCTAGACGTTTTTGCGAAGAGCGGCCTTACATCCTCGATCCTGTCTACGGGCTGCGATCTCTGGTGCGGCGCGCACCTAACGCCACTCGGCGAGAATTTCGGCTTCGGGGCGGAGCGTATCTGGACTGACCACCTTGGAGTCAAATTTCAGTGGGTTCGTATGCACTACCAACAGGTTGGCTATCCGACGGGGGAATGGTTCAACTATGCGTCCCTGTCGGCTGTTTTTCGTTTCTAGCTTTCACACTCACCACTAATTTCAGCTCACACTGTCTGTGACACCAGACTGGCTGAAAACTCACACAAATCCCCCATCTTAGGAGGTTGGAAATGCGGGCAGAGAAAGTTAGCGGTATCGACTCTTTCCGGGCGGCCGTTGCGTCGGCTATGGCGGAAGGAAAACGGGTTATCGGCACCTACCACGCCGAGTTCATCGACAAGGATGGCAACCGTGTTTGGGAGGACGTTGCCGAGAACGTGGTGACGCAAGCTGGCATAGACTTGATGCTGGACTCCTTCATCACCGGCAGCGGCTTCACCCAGACCGGCCCGTACATGGGCCTGATTTCGTCCGTAGGTTGGACGAATCTCGCCACGACGATTTCTTCGCTGGCCAGCTACTCCCCCACGACGGGTATCGCAGCCATCAACACGGCAGCCGCCCATGGACTTCTGCCGGGAGACTCCGTTACCATCGCTTCGGCGGCTGGTACGGGAACCGACTACGCGGCTGTGAATGGCACGTTTACCTGCCAAGCGTCGACCGCCGCATCCGTCCTGTACATCTTCGTCGGGTATGGCCTGACGATCAGCACGCTGACGGGTGGTAACGTCACGACGACCAGTGGCACCCGCATCGGCGACACGATGGCGTCGCACGCGAACTGGACGGAAGCAGGCAGCACGAACGCGCCTACCTACACTTACGGTGGTTCGGGTGTTCGCGGGACGCCTACCTGGTCTGCGGCTTCGGGTGGTACGAAACAGACCAGCGCGGCGGTCTCGTTCGCAATCACCAGCAACGGTTCGGTCGAGGGCTGCTTCCTTGCTCTCGGATCCGGTGCAGTCAATACCTTCATGTCTACCGCTGGTACACTGTTCTCTGCCGGTGCCTTCGCCGGTGGGGCTCAAGCTGTATCGGGCGGTGGTACGCTGAACGTTTCGTACTCCCTCTCCATCCTCTAACCCTTCTAGCTAACACAAAGACGAGGAACTAGAAATGGCAAAGTTCAAAAAGGGTAACGCAGTACGCCAAGCCTTCGCTGCCCCTATCTGCGGGACCGTAGTAGGGTATGCGGCGTGCCAAAACACCGGCGACGTCCACGTTATTGTGGAGTATCAAGACACTGACGGCGTCACGCACCAGCGCACTTTCGTGGAAGATCAACTGGAGCTGAACGATCTTACCAAACCGGCTGCCATCTAACACCGGCTGGTTAGCGCACTTCAGCACTACTCTACATACAGGAGAATAACGTGAAAAAACTCGCACTTCTTTCGTGCCTATCCCTCGGTCTGCTGTCCGGCTGTGGTGGGGGTATCTCGCCTGTATCCATGCCTACTTCGGCAGGGGTCAGCGCGGCCCTCACCAAGTGGGAGACTACCGCTGCTACGTACAACTTCGCCAGCCCTGCGCTTACGGCAACTGCTACGTCCCCCGCAGTTGCCAGTGTCCCAGCGGTGCTGACGGTTGGTACGGGTGGTGCAATCTCCCTCTCCGTCAACGGAACGAGCGTGCTCTCGGGGACTGCCAAGTTCTCGGCCTCCGGGGACTACCTGGGTTTCACTACCACTAACGGCGCGGCCACCGATACGGCTACCACGCAGACCGCCCTCTCGACGATCACTTCGGTAGGGCAATCCGGGAACCTATACACTGGTAACCTGGTGTCAGCGGGGGTGTCTATCGGTACCACAGCCGTGACCTACGCGCTGACCGGCGTGGCTCCGAACTTGGCCGACTTCTGTGCCAATTTCACCTTCACGGCGCTGTCGGGGGTGTCTGGCCTGACAAGCTCTTCGGGTCAAGTGTGTTGGAACATCGATACGAGCACCAACACCGTCACGACGGTATTCATGGAGCTGAACACGACCAACGGTGCGTTACCGTTCCTGCAACAGTAAGATCACAAGGGGGTTGGTGTGACGTATTACACCAACCCCCTTGTTCGGAGGATCTGCGATGCGTTTGGTTGACCTTGAACCGCATTGGTACGGGCTAGAAGACGGTGGCCCAATAGTGGGGCTTACGTTCTTGTGCCCCCACTGCCGGAACGTCCGTATTGGTGTAGCATTTCATCACCACGGCAAAGCTATACTGGAGGATCAGTACATTCTCGCCCGTCATGGTGCGAATGATACGCAGCACATCTGGGATTTGCAGGGTCCGGATGACTTCGCCACACTCACGCTCACACCCTCCATAGACGCAAGCCAATCTGGCCATTGGCACGGATACATCACGAACGGAGAGATCAAGTGAGCGCGTCCCCGGATGACAAGTCGCCGCACCTATCCTACGGCATAGTCGACCCAGACTATGCCCGTGTCTACACGCAGGCACGGATCATCGCGTGGTCGTATGGGTATGCGTGCGTGATGCACGGGAGCTTCACCCGGGATCTGGATCTTCTGCTTGTGCCTTGGACCGACGAGGCCAGGGCGAATGGCGACCAACTCGTGAGGCTGATAGCGGGCGCATGTGGATTGCATTTCAGGGATGGAGAAGTTGAACTCCACAAGGCGACCGTGGATTGGACTGAGAAACCGCACGGGCGGAAATCGGTTTCCCTGCTTTTCCCTGGCACAGAGGACCGCAGATGGGTAGATGTGTCGATTCTCCCGCTAAAGGATTAGTGCCATGCTCTATGTGGAGGCCCGGTATCTACCAGGATCACATGGATACGAGCGTGGGTTCCGTGATTGGTGGACGCTGCTGTCCTGCTGGACGGTAGAGGACGCCGAGCGCGGCGCGGGGCATCTGCGCGGCCTGAAAGGAATCATGTCGTTCCGCATCCGCGACGGGAAGCATCCGCGCCGGATGGTCGGGCCGCAGATGCGGATGGCTCGGGGCAAACCGCTGACTGCCAAGCAGATCGCACGGGCCAAGGCCATGCGCGCCAAAGGCGTCCATTGGCAGGTCATCGCTGATCTGCTGGAGTGCTGCGCGCCAACAGTCAAGAAATATGTGAGGAGTGAGCATGGCATTCAAAACTGCTGACGCGGTTCACGAAACAACGGCTACGACTGGCGCGGCTACAAGCGTCACGCTCGCTGGTGCTGCGGCGAACTCGCAGACGTTCGGGACAAAACTTGCCACCGGCGACACCTGCAACATCGCCATCAAGTCCGGCACTTCGGTCTGGTGCGTGATCGAGGGCGCGACATACAACTCCACGGCTAACACGTTGACGTGGACGGCGGCGCAAGTCTTGGACGGATCGAGCGGACCTGGAACATTGGTGACGCTGGCCGGAACGTCCGATGTGTTTATGACAGGCTTCGCGGAGCGCGCTTTGGTACAGGCACCAGATTTTGGTGTGCCGATGGTCCAGCCGTCAGGGATGACGGCAGTTGCCACGCCTGGCGCAGGCATCACGACTATCATCCCAAGGGCATTGGCCGGGTATGGGACGTTGACCTCACTTGATGAGGCCGGGGTGGAACGCCTGTTCGAGC
>JAEHJW020008035.1_pt1 | contig 21750 bp, 24 predicted proteins | sample 9271431 | NCBI WGS metagenome assembly JAEHJW02 | reverse complement strand
CGCGATTACGAACTAACCATTGACAACCCGGCGACTATAGCTTAAGAACGTGCCCGGTTTCAATCGCTTTTGTTCGCGCCCGTAGCTCAGCTGGATAGAGCACCGGACTACGAATCCGTAGGTCGCCCGTTCGAATCGGGCCGGGCGCGCCACAGATATCAAGGGGTTACACAAATCGTGTTAACCCCTTTTTTGTTTCTTGGTCAAGGCTTTGTCAAGACTTGGTGTAACAAGTAACGCGCCGGATGGTTTGAAACCGCTTTTTCGATATTTACAGGTAGGGCTTTGGTCAGTTTGAGGGAAGGCTAGTAGGGGGTTATCATTTGCCCTGATTTTTCATATTTTTATATTTTACAGCATGCCTTTTACTTACAAACCGCACTCGTGAATGCGTTGAACCGGTTTTTCTATGATGAAATGAGCTTAAATATTTTATGAATTTCGGCATATATACAGTGAGAAGGATTATCAGGATCGTGTATACTAAAAAAAGGCAAAAAATTATCATTAAACCTTCTGTTCCTGAACTTTTGTCTGGAACTGGAGTTAAGGTAAGTTTTGGCGCTCGAGGCGAAATCAATAATACAGGGGCAGGGAGTTTATAATGCTTCTCGTTTCTTCCCTCAATCGCTGCGAGGCATATTTCAGCCATCTCTATAATATCAATCAGATAATTGTATTGTATTTCATACTCATTTCTTATTATTTCGCTGTTGGAGCTTTCAGCTTGAAGGGATAGAACCTCCTTGTTAAGTGTTACAATTTTATTTACCGTTTCATTTAATTGGGAACGTATATGTATTGCCTCAATCTGCTTTTCAAATTGTAGTTTCTCCTTTTCCAATCCATAGTTTAAGAACTGCCATAAGCCACCTGTGCCAAACATTATGCCAATAAGAAATGTTATTACATATGGCAAGAAAGGGTCTTTTGATTTCATCTCAGGCACACCTATCTCATTGATAATTATTTAACCATTATGATTGAAACCGCTTTTTCGATGCGTCTTATGTTATCTTCGGCGAGACTTGGTCAAGAACAGCACACTCAGACATCCTTACTCCAATCCTCGCTTCAATTATTTTCTCATCAACCCAGGCAGTAAATTTATCCATCGCATTTTTCAAGGCTGGTTCCTGTGCAACCAGGTAATGAGCATCCATTCCGGGCATAGCATGTCCAAGGATCATGTCTCGATGGGCCTTATCCACACCGGCTTCAAGCATGTAAGTTTTAACGCTTCGCCGAAAATCGTGAAATGTGATCCCACCGTTTTCACGCCCATAAGGTATTTTCGCTTTTACACATGCACCGATGAATGATTTTTTTAACCCGGTCGTACTGGTGATCGGCCTTCCTCTAAAAGTGAACACAAAATCGTGATCAATATGGCGAACCGTGCTATCCAAAATCTCTTGAACGTGGTGATTGATCGGAATGTTTTTTTCGCGAGCCTCTTTAGTGAAATCGGCCGGCAGTCGGATAAACTCGTTTTTTCGATCAATATGGGACCAACACAGAAGCCGGATTTCACCCAGGCGCATCCCGGTATTAAAAGCACAGATCAGAACGGGCAACAAATGGTCCGCAGCGGCTTCTGTTACCTTTATATATTCAGCAAAGGTTAGAATGCGCTTTCGGGCATTGGTTCCTCGTTTGAGCTTGCGCTTCACCGTTCGAAAAGCTTTAAGCGCCCGACCATCGATCATGTCATTATCGAATGCGCGTGTAACCATGGTCTTAACGATTGAAATTTCCATATCGATGGTTGCAGGCGCCCTACCAAGCTCAGATCTTTTGACTTGGTAATCTTCAAGATCAACACGCTTGATTGAACTGACTTGGCGATCACCGAAAACCTCATTGAAATTTGCGAGCGCCAATACAATGCGATCATAAGAAGCGAGCTTTTTAACCGATAGAAGCTTGGAATACCAATCACTTAAATTAGAAAAGGTCAAAGTGGTTTCGGGGAGTACATCCAGAATTCGGTTTTCAGCTCTTTTTCCCTTGATTTTACCATCTTCGGCGCGAGCGGTTTCTATACTGTACCCACTTTGAATTCGATACTGCTTGCCGGCAACCTGGTAATTTATCCAAAATTTTACGCGCCGGCTTCTTTTTGCTTTTTCCAGATCTTCACCACAGAATGCACAACTTTTGTTCCGTAAGGCTTGCTTACGGTGACAGCTTGGACATTCAGATAGAACAGCCATGGCATGCCCTCCTATTCCGACCCCGGAAATAAAATTGATTCATACCGCTGATCAGCTTCCAGGATCAACCGTTCGATTGCCTTGCTTGGCGTACAATTCCAGGCTTTGACCAGGCGGTCAAGGCGCCATGCAGCTTCAACGTTCACATAAACATCAAGCCGTTGACCCTGCCGGATCTTGGCGCGCCGGTATGCCGCCATTCGTTCGGCCTGGTTCGCAAATTTTCGCGGACGCCCCCGCCCCCTCTTTTTCGTTTCCGGTGATTTTTCTTCCATCATGCACCCCTATATTTTTTTAGTCACCGGTTTTTAAATATTGTTCGTGGTCGTTGTCAAGGTTTTTTGTCACCGGAAAAATAAAAACCCCGGCCTAAGCCGGGGTCTTCCGGGTATAGCGGCAGTGTCGATTGCCCGCCGGCAAGTAAGGCAAACCGTCAGCCTTAGATCATTGCAGACGCAATTAGGCATCGGGTTGTCTGTTGACGGGTTGCGGTTGTGGGGAATTCGTCCCCCACTGGCGCATTTGAGATTTAAGTGCGTCCCGGCAACGCACCACAAAAATCTAGTAAGATGATTCGAAGAAAATCATACAGCTAATGCATGTGACGCTCTTAATTCTCCTTTATTTGGAAAATCCAGCATCTAGACCCCGCCAAAGCTTTAACCCCATTGATAAGGTAACCAACGCCGAATCTTCCTTTCTCAAATCTTGCGACTCAATGAGCGAATCGTGCGCGCATTGTAGTACCGCCTTTACTTCTGTCAACCCATCCAGATACTTTTTTACTTCAATTTCCATTGCATTCTCCTTTCGAGTTTCTCTTTTCCGTTTGAAAAGTAATAGTGGTTTGCTTCCATGCTCAACCTTCCCGCTTTTCGCACGAAAACCCGACCTTTTCAAGCACAAAATAGTTGATTTCTTATTGTAATTATTGTGTTATTTTACACCGCTAAGGTTAAATTTTTAACAGGTGAAGTTAATTTCTTAACCGGCGCGGCTCTAATTTTTTTTCCAGACCTACATTATTTATCTATAATATAGGTTCACTTCTAAATTTGCGAAGAATTATAAAGACTTCTCGAATAATATTATAAGCGGATTTTTACGTTAACTTGAATGTTGTTCAAGTTACTGGTTTTTTTGCGTTTTTCATGTTTTATCTGGTTGACAATAAAAATGCGGAGAGTATCTTGGGGGCGTGACTAACCTATTAACTTTACTTCTTTTGGAGGGATAATAAAAATGAATGAGAAAATCGTAGTAGCGCAATTTGAGGGCAAAACGTTCCATGTCGGTCATTTCAAAACCTTTTGGGATATCGAACAAAAGCTTACCCAATCGTATATTGACGAAGGTTTTTTACTCCCTGCAAAGTACTCCAGCGGTTCGGGCGTTTATCATGTTTTTTATGTGCGAGAGACGATCAGGGCCGGAATCATATTCGCTTTGGTGAAACGTGCCGGCATGCTCCGGAAACCAGCATCGGAGCTGGTCTACGCAATATCAGATCATGACATAGATCGATTTCGTGATGGCGAGAACAAGTATTTGTGCTGGCTCACTGGCACCGATGGGACCATATCTCCACCTATGCTTCGTGATGAGTTTGAGATGGATGATGATCAGTCATTCTTGGGAGTTATCAACGTGCAAGAGATCATCGGCGCCATCGAAAAGGCTCTATAGGATGAGCCATATCCAATGCCGGCCCTGGGTGCCTTACCGGGGCCGGTGGAGATTAATCAATGTACCTACCTCTTAATGAAAACCGCAAATGGTGCTGCTTTTGCGGCGCCGAAGCCAAAAAACGGCTACCTGTAACACTTTATAATCGTTCTTTTAAATTGGAATTCGATTATCAAGTGTCGGTGTGCAATCGATGCGCCCGAGATTTTACGGATCAACAGTTTTCATGGGCCGATGCTGAAATCCAGGCAGAAGAAATAAACGCGGGGGTATCGGCGTGACCGTTGACACTGGCAGATTCGACAACCTTAAAGCGGCGCTTCCCCCCCTGCTGGAATTAATTTCCGGATGGCGCCAAGAAACCCCAACCGAATATTGTTCACCATGTCCACGATGCGGCGGCGATGATAGGTTCAGATTTTGGCCAGGCGAGGGGCGGTTTTGGTGCCGGGGGTGTAATTGGCGGGGGGACGTCGCCGACCTGGTGGCGTGGCGTGAAGGTTGTTCGCTTGCGGATCTATGCACCAAATACTTCCCTAATGGCGCCGGTAACGCCGATTACAAATCAAAAAATAGAAAGAAGCCAACCAAGCCAGCTCGGGATTATCGATCTACCAAAGAGGTTCAAGTCCGGTGGAGCCTTGCGCGCACATGGGATGCTGACAATCCATGGCATCCAGCAGAACGACCAGCAAGAAGAGAATTATTTGAATTCTTATGTGGGCAACGAAAAATCGCGCGGGATGTAGTCGAAGCCGCAATTACCACGGGGACCTTATGTCAATTCGAAATGCAACACCTATCTGTTGTTTTGAATAATTCCACCCTGCTGGATGAACCAACATGCTGCTTCCTGTATCGAACTCCAACTGGCGACCCCTGCGCAATTCAGCACGTATCGATTTCGGGCCGCCCCCTGCATGAGTCCGGCGCTTTAAAAGTCTTTGAACGAGGTCACAACTCCCCTGCCGGGTTCTTTTATTCAGGTGCGCCAATCGACCAGAGTAATATCATTATATTCGTGGAAGCGCCGGTCAATGCATTGTCGATCACAACAGCCCTGCCGGAAGTTTGCGCCGTTGCGTTCGGATCAACAAGTGGCGCCGGCCGCAAAGTCAAGCTTATCGAATCAAAATTGACAGGTAAAAAGCTGGTTGCCTTTTTCGACAATGACCAGCCCGGCAGGGATGCAGCGCTTGAGGTAGCCGAAGCATTTCCAGACATGCAAACTTATTCGGTCGAATGGGATTCAAAATACCCTGCGCATTTCGATGCGAACGACATTCTAAAAGGCAATGAATCGGATGTGATAATTAAAATGATACAAAATTCGAAAGTCATACAACTCCCGAAAAAAGATGAGCCACCCACAAAACAGCAACCGGAAGCACCCGAAAAGCAATATCTTCGAGGCTTCGAAACGATCACCCTGGAAGGTATTTATACAGAGCGGCGGCCGATTGAATCAATTATTGCGGGCCTGTGGAACGTCGGCGACGCCCTTATGGTTCACGCTGATGGTGGCACCGGGAAAAGTTTGATCGTCCAAGACCTCGCAATGTTTCTTGCCTGGCCTTTTAATGGAGATGACACCCCTTTAAAACTTTGGGGGCGATTCGATATCCCGAAGCCGCGCGCCACTCTTTTTGTTCAATCAGAAAACAGTCAAGCGATCCTGCACGCGCGAGTTCGCCCTAAATGCGATGGGTATCCGCTTTTCCTTAAAGGGCTGGACAGGATCTTCTTTCCACGAATCAAAAATGATGTGCAAGTCCGCGGCGACTTTTCCATTAACCAACCTAATTTTGCTGAGAAGATCCGCGAAACTATCGAGCAGATCCAGAACCAGCAAGATCATAAAATTGATATTTTGGTTGTCGATCCGCTGATTTCCTACGCCGACTGCGATGAAAATTCAAATCGCGAAATGCGCGCAGTACTGGATTTTATCGGTGATGAAGTTTGCAGGCCGGCAGGGGTAACTTTGCTTTTGGTGCACCACAACGCAAAAGATCGTGAGCGATACCGAGGCGCCACTTCATTATGGGATTATTGCCGAACGGTTATAGGCGTTTCTCGATCACAGGCGGCCAACGGATTAGAGTGCCTGAAATTTACGCATGAAAAGGCCAACAACACGCCCCGAGCTGAGGATTTTACACTCCTTATTGATGCCCACCTAAATCTTGTTCCCGTAACCAGTAAGACGGCATTACCACCAAGCATCCGGCAAAACTGTTTACAGGTCAAAGAAGCGCTGCGCCGAATGGGGGGAGAGACTTCCAGCCAGCAAGAGCTTATCAAGCAATACGTTTTGTTGACTGACCTAAAAGAGCGATCAGCAAAAAGCCATATCAAGCTGGCATGCGCTTATGATTTCATTCGGCGGGTGTTCGATACCGTTGATGAAGAGAAACCCGGCAGAGCGCGTGCGATAAATTATATCTTGGGCAGCGTTGACTAACCAAACCATCTTGACCTCTTAACGGATCATTTGTTCAATGATGATGAACACAGCATTCAAAATAGCCAGGAATGAGGCAGTGAAGACCATTTTAGGGTGCAAAATAGGTGCAACCCGAAATTTGCACTTATCTAACCTTCTAAACGCTGTAATTCCAATTATATATGATCAGCGTACTTGTTTGGTGCAAATAGAGTGCAACGAACCCCTTACACTTACTTTAGGTGCAAGGTGCAAGGGTGCAAAATTTGCACCTAAAAAAATTGCACCCTATTTAATCTATAAAAACAGCAGTTTAATTGCTTTGGTGCAATTTGCACCCAAAAAATGCATTGCACCCTATTTGTATAATAAATTCAGTCCGTTAATTAGGTGCAAAGGGTGCACCCATAAGGGGGGGGATGGATTGCACCCATCCAATCCACCCCCCAGAAAAAATGAAAAAAAAGAAGGGACAGCCCAAATGCATCCGCATGATCAGCATGAAACGAAAAGCGATACGAAAAGCGAAAGCCAAAGCAAGTGGGCCGACTGTCCATACAATTATGAGGTCCATAAATCATACGTGTCTGGATACCATGGGAACGGTATCTCCTATAGCTCTTATGTATACCACTCGAGCCGGTTGGACCGCTGCTTGGATTGGTTTTATAAGCATCATACAGCAAGGATCAAAGCTTCAGATATAGTTCGCCGAATCAATCAAAGAGCCAAAGCGAACCGGATATGACAACCGCATCAGTATCTATATACAAAGAACAATTTAAACTTTTCTTTTTTACTTCTGTATATCCATACGCGAAAGTCAAAACGAAAATAAAAAACTGTTGATCATATGTCATACGCGAAAGTCAAAACGATTAACGATTTCAAAACGGGTCCTTCCCGGCAGTCGGGCTATCGAGGTTGCGGCCAGCGCGACACGTTTGCAGGGGAAGGCCACTGAATATCCATCAACATCTATTTAGAGGTGTAAATAGATCATGAACGCGAATCAATACGCAATTCGTCGAGGCGTGAATAAAGCTTTAGTGAGTCGGTGGCTTCGTGACGGCCTTTTAGATGGGGCTTTCAAGAGGCGCGGCATTCGGTATGAGATCGAACCTGAAGTAGCCGACATGCTCCTGGAAGAGCGGCTCCATGAAAGTTTTCGCAAAAAGCCATCGCCACCTTCCACCACCCCTGCCGGGGGCTCTTCCCCTCCCGATTCTCCCGCACCTTTGGCGCCCCCTTCTGCCGGCGAAAAACCACTGACCCTGAATGAGGCTCGTACCCAAAAAGAATGTCACCTTGCTGCCTTGCGACAAATGGAGCTGGACGAAAAAACCGGCCGGCTCATCCCCAAGGATCAGGTTGAAAAGGAAGCCTTCGAGGTTGCCCGCCAGGTCCGGAATGCAATGCTTGGGATTCCATCGCGCGTGGCGGCGCAGCTTGCGGCGATGAGCGATGAATTTCAAATCATCCTGGTTTTGACCACAGAGATCCGGAACGCGCTTCAGGGGGTTGCGGAATGAGCTATTCAAAGGCTTTTAAGGCCGGGCTGATGCCTGACCCTGACACCGATTTGGTAGAGTGGGCCGAAGAAAACTTCTATTTGCCGCGTGAATCGACGGCCGAGTATGGCAAGTTTCGCATTGAGCGGACGCCGATGCTTCGTGAAATACTTTTGGCGTTATCTCCAGCATCAGGCGTTGAAGAAGTTGTGGTTCAAAAGCCCACACAAACAGGCGGCACGACGGCGGCCATCATATTCATGCTTGGCACGGCCGACATGCAACCAGGCCCGACCCTGCTAATCCAACCCACGGCAGAGTTAGCCAAATCATTTTCAAAAAAGAAGTTGAACCCGACAGTCAAGGCCACCATCGCAGGTTCGGGCCGTCTGGACGGCAAGATTAAGGACACAAAAAGCCGGGATGGAGACTCCACCATTTTGGAAAAAGTCTTTCCTGGCGGCTCCTGGCGCCTTGCCGGCAGCAATAGCCCTGCCGTCTATAGATCAGAGTCAGTTCGATATATCATCCTGGACGATTTTGACGGCTTCGAATTAAACATCGGCGGCGAAGGAGACCCCGGAGACCTGGCAGACCGGCGCACCGGAACCTTTCGGAACCGCAAGATTTATAAGAATTCAACGCCGACGCTAAAAGGCTTCTCCAACATCGAACGCGCCTACCTGGCCAGTAGCCAGGGGCTTTTTATGGTGCCATGTCCTCACTGTGGCGAGTTCCAATATTTAGTCTTTGGCGATCCGAAAACAAAGCACGGCATCAAATTTACCCGCGACACTGCCGGGCAAATCGTGGATTGCTGGTATGTATGCGAGCACTGCCAGGGGCGCATCGACGAGCACCATAAAGAGTTAATGCTGCCGCGTGGAAAGTACGTTCATAAATACCCTGAACGCAAGGTCAAAGGCTTTAAGTATAATGCGCTCCACACGCCATTAGGATGGGTAAACACTTGGAAGCATATTGCGGAATTGATTTTAGAGGCAAAAGACAGCCCGGAAAAGCTCCAGACATGGCAAAATACTTTAATGGCCGAAACGTTTGAACGCAAGGGCGCTCAACCTGATTGGGCCGCACTTCGCACCCGATGCGAACCTTACCCATTCCTTACAATCCCTGCCGGGGGTTATCTTCTCACTTGCGGCGCGGACGTTCAACATGACCGGCTTGCAGTCGTTATCCGCGCATGGGGCCGGCAGGAATGCTCCTTCCTGGTCTATTGGTCGGAGCTTTACGGCGACACCAGCCAGCCCGAAGTGTGGGGCCAGTTAGATCAACTTTTGAATCGCTCCTATCAACACGCAAGCGGCGCGGATCTTCAAATCGTAAGCACGGCCGTTGATTCGGGCGATGGAAACCGGACACAAGTGGTCTATAATTTCGTTCGAACGCGCGTGCCAAGGTGCTTTGCAGTGAAGGGCCAGTCTCAACCCGGTAAGCCTATCATCGGCCGACCTGTGGCCGTGGACGTGAGCTATAGAGGCACCATGATAAAGGGCGGCGTGCAGGTGTGGCCGGTCGGCAGCGACACTGGCAAGAGCACTATCTATTCCCGGCTCCAGCAAACCACCGGGCAGGGCGTCTACCATTGGCCTATCGGCCTTGATGACGGCTACTTCCAGCAGTTGACCGCCGAAAAACAGGTCACGCGATACTCCAAAGGCTATCCCGTTCTTGAGTGGGTAAAGACAGGCCCGCATAACGAGGCGCTTGATTGCGAGGTTTACGCCTACGCGGCGGCGATCCGGGCCGGTCTTCAGCGAATAAATTTTGATGAAGTTGAGCAACAAATGCACGTTCACGTCAACAGTAGTACTTCGATGATCCAAAACAGCAGCAACCAGCCACAACAGCAGCAAACAAGCAAAAGTAAAACACCGGTAGTAGCCCGATCAAGATGGATGAATCGATAATTTATAAGGTGAGCCAATGAGTAAATCTTCTAAATTACAGCAATTTATTCAGGTTTCAAAAGCCGCAAGAGCGTTGGATTGTTCTCACGAGTATGTTTTTAAACTCATCGCCGATGGCAAACTTGTTGCGATCAACCTTGGCCAACGCATGACCCGCGTGAATCAACAGTCTCTATTGGACTTTATAACAAGATCCAAAATTAATCCTGCCGACTATTTCAAGCAGCCTGAGCAGGAAAAATAAGCCTTCTTTGCTTGATTCAAACCGCTGAAGCATCCCCCTGCCGGTTTTGGCCTATTCTTATTAATCCCGCTTTATGGGAAATCTGCCTTGTCATGAGAACGTTTTTCATTTCCTCCGGGCGGTGCGTCTGTTTCTTCTCCAGGCAGGCGCACCGCCACTCCTAAAAAAGTGAGCTATGGCCTCGAACGATCAAACCTTCCTTCACGATACCGACGCCTTGGAAATCGAAGATTCTTTGCGCGCCGATTATCTTGCTATCCGTGCGGCCATCATAGAGCTTGCCACTGGACAGCGCACCGTTCGCTTAACCATCAATGGCAAAACCGCCGAATACGGCCAAGTCGATATATCCACCTTGCGCACCCTGCGCGATGAATTGGCCGACGAATTGCGCGCCGTGGCCGGGCGTACTTCCTACAAACCGAATTTGGTCATGACCAGCAAGGGGTTTTAAGCCGTGACCTATCTAAAAATACTTGACCAGCACGGCAATGAAATCAAGGCAAGCAGCGGACCCTATGAAGGCGCCAGCTTCACCAGGCGTTTGAATATTTGGGGAACGTCCACCTTGGGGCCTGATGCTTCCTTATTCGGTAGCCTTTCAACCCTGCGCGCGCGATCCCGCGAGCTGGTCCGCAACGACCCACTTGCAGGCGCCGGCCTGGATACGCTCGTTTCCAACCTCATCGGAACCGGTATAAGCCCCCGTTGGCAGATCACCGACGCCAACACCAAGCAGAGCCTTCAAACGCTTTGGAACGATTGGGCGCAAGAGTGCGATCATGACGGCATCGCCGATTTTTACGGGCTTCAAGCCCTAGCCTGCCGATGCATGATTGAATCCGGCGAGGTCCTTATTCGCTTTCTACCGCAGCAACCCGGCGCAATGTCCGTGCCCTTGAAACTTCAGATCATCGAGCCCGATCACCTTGACGAAACCTATTCCACCACCCTGGACAACGGCCGGGAAGTGCGCATGGGCATCGAGTTCGACGCATCCGGTCGCCGCGTGGCTTACCATCTATTCAAGGATCATCCTGGAGAAGCCTTTTTATCATCCGATACGACCACCCGCGTCAGAGTGCCGGCAAGCGAGATTCTTCACATCTATCGACCATTGCGGCCAGGTCAGAAACGCGGCCGACCGTGGCTATCGGCAGTGATCACCACCTTGCATGAGCTGAACAAGTATCTTGACGCCGAGCAGGTTCGAAAGGCTTCGGCGGCCATGTTCGGCGGGTTTATCACCGCACCGCCAGGCGAAGCCGACAGCGTTCCTAATATCTTCGGCACAGGCACCACCGACCCGACCGGAGCCGAAGTTATGGCCCTGGAGCCGGGCACCTTCCCGACCCTGCCGGCCGGCATGGACGTAAAATTCAGCGAACCCGCCGACGTGGGCGGCTCCTATGAATCCTTTGTCAAGCACATGGAACGCAGGATAGCGCGCGGCTTTGGCGGCCTGACCTATGAAAAGCTTTCCGGCGATCTTTCAAGTGTCAACTATTCATCGATCCGCGCCGGCAATCTTGAATTCCAGCGGCTTTGCCTTCAGATCATTGGCAACGTGCTTGTATTTCAGCTCTGTCAACCTGTGGCCCGCTACTGGATCAGTCAAGCCGTACTATCTGGAGCCGTCAAGATCATCGATTTTATCGAGCACCGCGCGCAATACTACAGGATCAAATGGTGCCCGGATGGCTGGCCCTGGGTTGATCCGCAGAAAGACCTTGAATCCGAAAAGCTTGCCATTCGATCCGGCTTGAAGTCGCGCGCTGAATCGGTAGCCGAACGCGGCCGGGACGTTGAAGAAATCGACTTCGAACAGGCTGAGGACAACACGCGCGCCGATGCCTTGGGCTTAGTTTACGACACCGACCCGCGCAAGAGCACAATAACCAAGGGAAAAGGGGCAAGTACCGATGCATAACCTCATGATCGATCCAGCGGCCCTTCAATCCGCTGCCCCTGCCAGGCGAGCTATCGGCGATCAATTGCCAACAATGGCGCGCGGCGTGGCACTGCTTCAGATCATCGGCCCCCTATCTCATCGTGGGCAAGGCGGCATTCTCTCCATGCTCTTCGGCGAAACCGCCACTTATGACCAGATCCGGGCAAACTTTCGCGCGGCCCTGAATGATGAAGCCATCGGTGCCATCGTCCTTGATATCGACAGCGCAGGGGGCGAGGTTGCCGGATGCTTTGACCTGGTGGAAGAGATCTACCAGGCGCGCGGCATCAAGCCTATTGTCGCCATAGCCAATGAAGCGGCATTATCGGCGGCCTATGCCATCGCCAGCGCTGCCGACCGTGTTTATCTGACCAGAACGGCCGCAATTGGCAGCGTCGGTGTTATGGCCGTTCATGTGGATCAATCGGCCTTGGATGAAAAGGCCGGTTTAAAGTTCACAGCGATTTATGCCGGCGCAAAAAAGAACGACGCAACCCCACATGAAGCCCTTACGCCGGAAGCGTCCAAGGACATCCAGGCGCGCGTCGATAAAACCTATTCGCTCTTCTGCCAAACCGTGGCCCGCAACCGCGGCCTTAATGAATCCACCATCAAGGCCACCGATGCGAGTATCTATACGGGCACCGACGCAGTAACGGCCGGCTTGGCGGATGGCGTGCTTTCATATGATCAATTACTTCAAAACACCATAGAGGAAAGTTTTATGTCTCTGAAAACCGAAGTTCGAACACTCTTAGCGGGCAAAAAGCCCGAAGAAATCGCCGAAGCCATGGCGGCGTGCGGCTTCATTCCTGCCGGTCAACAACAGGCCGGTGGTAACGACCAAGGCCAGGGGCAGAAGATTCAAGGCATCCTGGAACTGTGCGAAGTCGCGGGCGTCAAGGATTTCCGCTTTGTCAAAACGATCATCGCTGATGGGCTGGACGTGGAAAATGCCAAGGCGGCGATCTTGGCGGCCAAAGCCGACGCGGCCAAGGCGGCTCAAATCTTTTCAACCGTATCCGCGACCAGCACGGGCGAGGTCAACCCCTTGCTTGCCGATGCCAAGCGGCGCGCGGGCAAATAGCATAGGAGAAAATCAAAATGGCAGTATCTACCGAACGAATTTACAATTCTGACTGGCTGGCCTGGGAGCAAGAAAACGACTTCAGCCGGGAGAAAGTCACCATCGGCGTTTCCCAAACGATCATCAAGGGCGAAGTATTGGCCATCGTGACGGCGACCGGACACTATGCGGCCTTCAACCAGGATAACGTGCCGGCCGGTACCAATGCCCCGAGGGGAATCGCCTTGGGTGATTATACGACCGGGGCCGGTGCCACTGTGCAGGGTGCGGCCATCGTGCGCGATGCCATCGTGATCGAAGGCAAACTGACATTTCCATCCGACATCGAAGCCGCTGAACAAGTAACAGCCATGGCGGCCCTGAAGACCCTGGGCATCATTGCTCGACAGGAGGTTTAACATCATGCTCAATCCATTTCTGACGAATGACGCTTTCAACATGGTCAGCCTGACCAAATCGATCAACCTCTTGCCGAACAACTATGGCCGGCTTCGCGAGATGAACCTGATGCCGGGAAAAGGTGTCCGAACCCGTTCCATCATCGTCGAAGAGCAGAACGGCATTTTGACCCTGCTGCAAACTCAGCCGGTGGGTTCTCCTGGCCTTCAGAACAAAATGGGAAAGCGCAATGTGCGGAACTTCACCATTCCTCACATCCCGCTGGATGACGTTATTCTGCCGGATGAGTATCAAGGGGTCCGCGCGTTCGGCCAGGAAAACGATATGGCGGCCGTGGCGCAAGTGGTCAATGATCATCTTCAGACCATGCGCAACAAGCACGCGATCACCTTGGAGCACCTGCGCATGGGGGCGTTGAAGGGCGTGATCCTGGATGCCGATGCTTCGACCCTCTACAATCTCTATACCGAATTTGGAATCACGGCCAAGACGGTTGATTTCGAATTCGAAACCGATCCCCTTGCCGACATCGCGGTTAAATGCCGTGAGGTTCACAGGCATATTGAAGCCAATCTCATGGGTGAGATCATGGGCGGCGTTCACTGCCTTTGCAGTCCGGAATTCTTCGACGGCCTTGTGGCCAATGACAGCGTTAAAGAAGCGTATCTCAATTACAGTGAAGCGGCGCAGCGCATCGGCGGCGACAATCGCAAAGGGTTCAAGTTCGTCGGTATCACCTTCGAAGAATACGTCGGATCGGCGCCAGATGCGGCCGGCACTGTTCGCCGGTTCATTGCTGCCAATGACGCGCATTTTTTCCCGACCAACACCATGTCCACCTTTGAAACGCTCTATGCGCCGGCCGATTTTATCGAGACCGCCAACACTTTGGGCCTTGAGGTCTACGCTAAGCAAGAGCCGCGCAAGTTCGGCCGTGGCGTCGATCTTCACACGCAAAGCAACCCGCTACCGATTTGCTATCGGCCCGGCGTCCTGGTTCGTGGGTACTTCGCTTAATGAAATTTGAAGATGCCAAATCAGCAGCCCTTGAAGAGTGGTTCAGACCGGATTTTTCCGAAGCTATCATCTACAATGGCGCGAACATTCAGGGCCATATCACCTATGGGGGACCCAATTCGCTTATAGCGGATCAGGCCGTTCTAACCGTAAGGGTTTCAGACGTTCCAGCGCCGGCCTATCGTGACACTGTGGTGATAGGCGGCCAGGCGTGGCGGGTCTATCAGGATGAAAAGCAAGGCGTGATCATCAAGGGGGACTCTATGACCTGGGACTTGATGCTTATCCGGGGGGAACGGAAAGCGATATGAATATCAACGGCATTATCGATTTGTTTTCCTCGGGGGTTGCTGCCCACCCGGCTTTAACGACATGGGCAAACACTACCTATGGTAGATCCCATAAGATCTTCGTCAATTTCGATAAGCGCAATCCACCGGGCGAAGCCGAATGTCCTTTCGTCGTCATTTATCCGATGAGCAAAACGGCGGGCATCAGCGTGGGCGAAAAGAAACACGCTTTTGAAGTCGATTGCTGCATTTACGATGAAAGCACCCGTTCAACCGGACAGATCATCGAATACAACAGCGTCCGGCGCATAGAAGAAATGCGTAAGCTTGTCGAAAACGTTTTGGTTGCAACCGACCTTGGCAACGCTTTGATGCAGACCGTTGATATTGAATATGACGTGATCGAATCCTTCCCCTTTGCCTGGGCCGGTATGGTGATCGAAATATCGGAATTATTTACTTTGGGGAGCGATCCCTTAGAATAATGAGGTAAAACAATGGCACAAGTTTTAGGTTATAAATCGCGCCTGGTAATGGACTTTGAAAGTACTTTCGGCCTTGATCCCGCTGTCCCTGCTGGCCTAGTGATGCCGGTCAATACCTTCAGCTTGAAAAGCAAGCGGGCGAAAAATTCGGCTCAGACGATTACCGGGACCCGGAACCCGGTGAAACCATTCGATGGGAACCTTCAAGACGGTGGTGAAGGCGTTGTCCCGGTCGATGCCGTCTGCTTTGGGTACTGGCTCAAGGCCATGTTCGGCAACCCCACGACGACCGGAGTCGGTCCGTATGTGCATGAGTTCAAGGTCGGCGACTTGATGCCTTCACAGGTCATGGAAATCCGTTATGCGGACGTTTCAAGCGTCATTGCCTACGCGAAGCACAACGGCTGCAAAATCGCCAGTTTCGCCATGACGGTCGGCGGCGACGGTGAATTGGTGGCCACGATCCGGATTGAGGCGTCAAAGGAAACTATTTCCGCGACCGTTTATGATGCGACGCCTACCACTTTGTCACTGAGCCGGTTTTCGAATTATCAAGCCGTTTTGCAAGAAGCCGGAGCTCCAATCCAAAAGATCACCGAGATGGATTTTTCCATAGATTTCGGCCTTGATACCGAGCTCTATACCATCGGTGATGGTGGAACTCGTGGCGAGATCCCGGAAGGTATTCTGGCCGTGACCGGCAACATAACGGCGCTTTTCCAGAACACGACGCTCTTGCAAAAGGCCATCGATAGCACCGAAACATCTTTGGTTTTGACCTTCACTGCCGGCACGAACACCCTGCAATTTGCCTTCAATGAGTTGCAGTTTGAGCGGAACACTCCCGGCATCGAGGGGCCGAAGGGCGTCAAGATTACGCTTCCATTCGTAGCGTATATGGACGATCACGCTTCCGCTTCGGTCGTTGTCGCTACCCTGACCAATAGTGTCGCTTCTTACGCATAACCAGCGCGCAAACGCGCAAAACTGAAGATACAATAAGAGGTTTAATACGATGAGAGAAATCAAGATTTCCGAAGGCAAAACCATCGAAGTGAAAGCCCTTACCCGTGGCCAGGTGAAAAAGCTCCGGGAGAAAGGGTTCAATCCCATTTCGTTGACCAAAGAGCAGGCCGAGGATGCCATGGACGAAACCTTTACCATGGCCTTGGATGCCGACACCATCACCGCCCTGGACGATGAGCCCTATCCCGTTTCATTAGCCGTATGGCGAGCGATCCTTGCAGAGACCTATGGAGCGCCGGCAGAGGAAAAAAACTCATAGAGGCTTGGCAGTCGGTCGCAGATCCCAAAAGGGTCGAGTACTGCCGGGCCTGTAAAAAGGACCATGATGGAAACCCGCCATGCGATTCATGCAACTTTCAACCCGTTCCCCTTCTGCCGGAAAATCACGAAGCATGGCAGTTTTGGAGCGAAATTCAAACCCAATGGCGTTCGGGCGGGTTCGGTATTATCGGGCTGGATTACAATGCGGTGCACGCAGAAGCAAGCCGTCTTGAGATCGATCTTTCACCCTGCATGATGGGCAAAATTAAGGTTTTGGAAGCTCAGATGTTAAGGAGCCTGAAGAAAAATGATCCATCTGGAAGCGGCACTCAAGGGGGCGGAAACGATCAGGGCGGCCCTAAAGAAAGCACAGGATGAGAAAGCCAAGGCTTTATCGACCTCGATCAAGGTTGAAGCCTTTCGCTTATCCAAGATCCTGAAGGATGAGATCCGCAGCGGCGCACCTGGTGGCAATACCTTTCGACCCCTGACCTTTCTTGCCAGGCGTAAAGCCAAATCAACCCGCCCCAACAAGCCCCTTGCCAAATTGGCTCTTCCGGTTCGCTATGACGTGACAAATCAAAGCCCGTTCACTGTGGCCATCGGCTGGACCAATAAGGTTTCATCTTCCTGGAAACAGATTGCAGAGCGCCAGCAGGAAGGGTTTGAATCCAGGGTTACAGATCGACGGCGCAGATTTTTCAGGCATAAAGCCGATGACCTTTCCGCGAGATCACCGAACCGGAAATTTCTTTTCTTGCGCGACCAGACCACCGAGCTTTCCACCCCTGCCAGGCCGATCATTGAGCCCTTTTATAAAGCCCATCAGTTCGAGGCTTGGGAGAAGATCAGGAGTAATTTCAGACGCAAAATGAGAGGCGAGAAGATATGAATAATTTTGCAAAATCAATAATCGCGGCGATTAATTAGCCATGGCCGATCACAAACTTGAAATAATCCTTTCGGCAAAAGACGCGGCCGGCAAAGCTTTCGCCGACGTTCAAGGCCATATCGGCGGCTTGACCAAGAATGTCTTCAATTTGAAGAACGCTTTTGCTGCTATTGCCGGCGCCGTAAGCCTTGGCGCGGTAGTAAATGAGCTGAATAAAACGGCAGCGGCGGCGAGCGACCTTCAGGAAACATCCTCCAAGGTCTTCACCCTGTTTGGAAGCGCAGAGTCCAAGCGCATCGATGAGTGGAGCAAGAGCGCCGCAACTTCAATGGGCCTTTCTCGCCAGGCGGCACTTGATTCCTTGGGGAGCATGGGCAACATGTTCCTCCAGCTCGGGGCCGGCATTGATCAGGCGTCCGGGCTATCGACATCGATGGTCAAGTTGTCAGCCGACATTGCCAGCTTTCATAATGTTGCCGGTGGCGCCAATGAGGTTCTTGAGGCCATGCAAGCGGCCTTCCGTGGGGAATATGATTCACTTCAAAAATTTATCCCCACGATCAACGCGGCGGCCGTCCAACAGCAAGCCTTTGCCGATACCGGGAAAACAAACGAGAAGCAGCTTACCAATCTTGAAAAAGCAACGGCGGCCTATACCATCATCATGCGCGATGCCGGCGCGGCCGTGGGTGACTTCGAGCGTACAAACGCCGGCCTGGCCAATCAGCAAAGAATCCTGGACGCTCAGATTTCCGACCTTCGCGCCAATTTAGGCCAAGGATTGCTTCCGGCCTATACCCAAATCGTCACGCAGGCGAATGAATGGATTAACACCAATCAGGAGTTGATAAATCAAAATCTATCGGGTTGGATCGAGGATATAGGCAGCGCCCTAACATCAGCGGCAACGGCCGGCCTCAAGCTGATCGAGATCCTGGGTAAGATTGCGCATGTGAGCACCGTCACCCGGGAAAACCTCATGGGGCGCGCGGTCGATTATGCCTTAAAAGGGCTGCTCGACATGGAACAGGTCCTTAATGCCAGCCATGACAAGCTCAAAGAGATGGTGGAAACGCTCGACAAGGCCGTGCGGATCACCGAGGAAGGCGAAGTCAGATATAAAATCGGGACTCAAACGCCGGGATATCCACAACCGAAAGATAGCGGCGGGGCAGGGAAAGGCAGTGGCGCAGGGGTAGGCGGGGCAGGATCATCCAGCGGCGCGAGTCTTGGCGGCGGTCTCGGAACTGATTCCAGTTCCACAGATAAAGACTGGGATAAGTATTATCAAGATGAGATTCAGAAAGCCAATGAGTACGATGCGTGCCTTATCAGCGCGAATGAAGAGACGAACAATGCGCTATTAGACCAAATCAGAGCGCGCACCGAAGAAGAAGACCAACTGTGGGAAGAGGTGCGCGCTCAAAATATCGCCGATGCGACCGCCTATGATGAAGCCCTTATCGCCGGGAATGAAGCAACCAGTGCAGCCCTTTCAGAACAATCTGAAAAAACCAATAGCATCATGAGCGCGGCCTATGGATCATTTGCAAACCAAGTCGCAGGCACGTTCGCCGATATGGCAATGGGGGCCGAAACATCCTTTGAGGATATTTTGAAAAACTTTACGCATATGATCCTTCAAATGATCATAATGAAAATGATGCTCTCCGCCGTTGGTGGCGGTCTTGGTGCGATGGTATTTCATTCGGGCGGCACAGTGGGGGGTGGCGGTGTTACACGAAACGTCTCTCCAGGTGTGTTTGCGTTTGCACCCCGGCTTCACAACGGGCTTGCCCCTGATGAATTTCCCGCGATCCTGCAACGAGGAGAACGGGTAATGTCGAAGAATGAAGTTGCGAATAGTTATAAAAAAGAAGGCGGGCGAGATGTTCAGGTAATTATCAATGAAGCGCCTCCAGGAACGACTGCTACAAGACAACAAACTGGCCCCAGTTTAGAGAAAATCATCATCGATGTAAGTACTAAAAGCATCGCTTCAGGCGATATGGATAAAATGCTTAGGTCCACATATGGGCTTAGAAGGGTGACGGCGACAAGATGAGCGTACCATGGCCGGCGGAGCTTCCGCAAAAAATTCTATATGACGGATTTGAAGAACAGTTTCCCAATAACCTTATCCGATCCAACCCGGATATGGGGCCGCCTAAAACGCGAAGAAGAACATCGGTGGGTTTTAAACCGTTTAAGGCGAATATGGTTTTAACCACTGCCCAAACCTTGATTTTCGATTCCTTTTTTAAGGATTCAATCATGGATGGCGCAGAGCCTTTTGAATTGACACACCCTCGGACAGGGGAATTGATAACGCTTCAGGTGGGTGCTTCTCCGCCGACCTATCGACCAGCGGGGCCGGGCCGTTGGTTATTGGCTTTAGATTTAATCATACTGACTTGATAACTCAGCACATGAAAATCGAAAGATACTGTGATCAATGTTCAAATCGTAGCACCTGCACGGCGCCATGCATATTTATCGAAAAGCTCCTGGAAGTTGACAATAGAAAGCCAATTGAGCGCAACCTTTTCGATTTCATAACGATTATTTTCCCGGATAAATATCAGCTTCGAGAATGTGACTTTTCCGTCAATGATGATGGGAAACCCTTTCAAACAACCGAGCAGGTTTTTTCCGATGAGGCCGGCAGCCCATTCATGCGTGGCGATGATCCGATTCTTAAACAAACCGGAATTTTTATCAGGCACTTTTTCTATAAGCAAGATTTCGAGACCATTGCAAGGCGATATGACATCAGCGTCAACAATGCGCAGAGCCTTTATAGTCACGCCGAAATGAGGATCGAAAGGGTTATAGAGGCCCTTGATCGGATCGAGGTCGCCAAGAACAACGGCGCGGCACTGGTCAAACTTCCAAAGTCCATCCGGATCTTTTTGCTGCACACTGCAATTGGGCTTTCGAATAATGAAATCTGTCGCCTGTTCGGAATGAAACACAATCTGGTGAATCAATATATCACAACCGTCCGTGACAAGCTGGCCGTGGGCGAGGTCGATTTGATTCAGTTCACCGATGAACAGAAGAAGGCCGCCGTGGATCGGGTCGAAGCGACTAGGGCCCGGCAGAAGGTTAGGCACAAAGAGTATTACCAGAAGGCCAAGCGCACCCCCCTTCCTGCAAGGCAATAATCCACTATGGAAATCTCCACCAATGAAATCCCCGAAGCTTACCTGGGGGTATGCTCGGAATGCACGCATTTCGATAAATGTAAGAGCCCCTGCCGGCCGATCCGGATGATGCTGGACCATAAGAGCGCAGCGCCATTTGAAAGGCAAATCAGGGGGGATATCACAATCGTTTTCCCTCAATACATGCAAACGCGCAAATCCGAGCTTCTCAGCCTCGATACTGAAAAATCAAGGAAGCCAGTTGAAGCGATTTTTTCAACGGTTCAGGATAGCCCATTCCTTTCTGCAGAACTTAAAAAGCCAAAGCTCCAACAGACTTCAGTTTTCATAGATCGATTTTTCAATAAGATGCCCTTTGAGGCGATGGCTGAAAAATATGGCGTCACCGTCAAGACAGTTGAGAACGAGTTCGAGAACGCCAGGAAGCGCATTCATATCATTTTAAAGCGGATCGATGATGAGGAGCGGGCCGGGCAGGTGGTGAAATCGAGCGAAGGCAGAATGACAACCCAGGTGAAGGCTTTCTTGCTGTACCATTTGTTTGGTTTGACGATTACCCAAATAGCAAGGATTTTGGGCGTCACCAAGTCAACCGTGCTTTCTCATATTCAGAGGGTGAATGATTTGATTGTGTCCGGTGAACTGAGGTTGATAGAATGTTCCGATCAGGATCAGGAGCTTGCGAAATACAGGCTTGAGAAACTACGATGCTATCAGAACGCGAGACATAAAAAAACCGGGCAGGATTAGGAGTCCATACCCGGATGCAGATATCAGGCAGATCCAGGATTTGAGCGAAATCAGGTGAGCACCTTCTTTCCGGCCATGCTGGAAACGCACTAGATTGAAGCTGATTTGGTCAAGGTTTGGTCAAGACTTGGTATAATCCCTAACTGATTTTAGCTTATTTTAATTGGCTTTAATAAATTCCATTAATATACTTGAATATCAGTCAATTTATCCATTTTCGGGTTAATAATTATTAGGAAAAACCTTCGAATTTAGGTCACTTTTCGGACTACGAATCCGTAGGTCGCCTGTTCGAATCAGGCCGGGCGCGCCACAAAAACAATAAAAGGATTACGGCAACGCTGTAATCCTTTTTTGTTTCTGCTTGGCGCTGGCAGGCAGAGGTCGGTTA